>Ga0075418_10009622_pt1 | contig 10840 bp, 10 predicted proteins | sample SoiMetdeltSBSDD2_FD_81776 | JGI IMG/M metagenome (GOLD analysis project Ga0075418, IMG submission 81776) | Bulk soil microbial communities from a Populus tree surrounding site in Tennessee, USA - Soil MetaG P. deltoides SBSDD2 | ecosystem: Environmental > Terrestrial > Soil > Tree plantation...
GGCCTATGGGCACACGGCCCGGTTCGTGGTCGCCGAGCTCGGGGAGCGCGGCTGGACACCGGTTCTCTCGGGTCGCGATGCCGCCAAGCTCGCGACCGTCGCCGCCGATTCCCAGCCGGTGCTGGAGAGCCGCCTGGCCTCCATCGAGGACCCACCGTCACTCGACCGCGCCATTGCCGGCGCCGCCGCGGTCGTCAACTGCGCGGGTCCCTTCGGCGAGACCGCGCCGGCGGTCATCGAGGCCGCCCTGCGCGCGGGCATCCACTACCTGGACGTCAACGGACAGTCCCTCGTCACGATCAGGACGTTCGACACCTATGCCGACGACGCTCGGGTACGGGAGGCCGGCATCGTGATCGCACCCGCGCTGGGCTTCTACGGTGCGCTAGGGGACCTGCTCGCCACCGCCGCGATGGCGGGCTGGCCGTCGGCGGACGAGATCTCGATCGCGGTGGCGCTCGACAGCTGGAAACCGACGCGGGGAACGCTGCTGGCCGGCGAGAACACCGCGGGCCGGCGGGTGGTCCTCCGCGGCCATCGGCTTCGGATCCTCCCCGGCGACCAGCCACCACCGAGCGGAACCTGGGACTTCCCCGCGCCCTTCGGCCCCCAGGAGGTCGTCGGCGAATTCTCCACCACCGACGTCGTCACCATCGCGCGCCACCTCGACGTAGCGGACGTCCAGGCCTTCATCAACCGCATTCCACTGGCGGATCTCGACGAACCCGACTCGTCGGGGCCCCAGGCGGCGGACAACACGGGCGTTCAGCGCAGCGGTTCGTGGTCGACGTCGTCGTGCACCGGGGAGGCGAGCGGCGCCGCGCCGTGGCGCGCGGCCGCGACATCTACGCGTTCACCGCACCGATCGTGGTGGAGGCGCTGGAGCGGATCCTCGACGGTCGGCGCAAGACCGCCGGCCTGGTCGCGGCGGGCGAGATCTTCGATGCCGGAGATTTCCTGCGCGCCCTCCCCTTCGAGCAGTTGTCGCTGGAGGCCACCCAGCGGTCGAGCCGGTGACGGCGCGGCTTGCGGGTGGACCCGTTGCGGCCGCTGCGACCAGCCTCACGGCCCTGGCGACCGTGTCCGCGTTGCCGGCGGCCGGAGCTCAGGGCGTGGATGCGGAACTGGTGCACGAACACGTGCTTGGTGGAGGGCGCAGCGCGGCGGGTCCGCGGGTCCTCCACGTCGTTGCAAAGTCCAGATACCCGTCAAGGCGCGCGGCTGGTCGGGCTAGCGCCAGCAAACCCACGTCGTCCGCCGTTGAAGTGATCGCCGTCGTGGAGACCGCGTAGTGGAACGGCCCACACGACTCGACCAGCTCGACGAACCGCCGAGAGAGGTCGACGACGGCAGGAGGCTTGTCGCGCAGGAGGCGGGGTCACCGTCTTTGGTCAGCGGGCAACGACGACCAGGCGTCAGCCCGCCGCCTTGGGAGCAGGACGGATGCCGGCAGCGCCACAGTGCGCCGGCCGCGCCGGCTGGGGGGATCCGGAGGGCTGGGCGCGCGGTGCGGCTGGTGGTTGCCTTGTTCCGGCTCGGCTCGGTGGGCACAGGCGCCCCACTCAGGCGTTCTCCCACAAGCGACGCGCGACCATGGTCACCGCGCGGCGCGGGGCGATGCGGGCCGACTCCACCAGCAGCTTGTTCCGCAGGCCGGTGACGACCACCCGCCGGCCGTGGTGCAATCCCTGGTAGCCCGCACCGGCGACGTCGGCGCTGCTCATCGGCCGCAGCCTGCGGTACAGGCGCGTCGAGCCCGCGCCGGCCGCCGTGCTGAAGCCGGTCAGCGTGGCCCCGGGACACAGCGCGGTCACGGTCACGCCGCTGTGCCGCAGCTCCTCGCCGATGGCCTCCGAGAACGACAGCACGTACGCCTTGGTGGCGCCGTAGACGGCCGCCAGCGGGTCTGGGATGAAGGCCGCGGTCGAGGCGACGTTGAGGATCCGTCCCGAGCGCCGGGCCACCATCGCGGGCAGCAGCAGCCTCGTCAGCTCGGTCAGGGCCACGACATTGAGCTGCAACATGGCACGTTGCGCCTGCGGGTCGTTGTCGAGGAAGGCGCCACTCAGGCCGACGCCGGCGTTGTTGACCAGCACGTCGATCTCGATCGAACCTGCTCGCAGGGTGTCCACAAGGTCGCGGGCTGCATTCGGCTCCGCCAGGTCGGCCGCGATCACGGTAGCGGTGATGCCATGCGCCGCCTTGAGCTGCTCCCCGATCTCGCGCAACTTCCCCTCGCTGCGCGCCACCAGCACCAGGTCGTGGCGGTCACCGGCGAACAGTTGGGCCAGTTGCAGCCCGATGCCACCTGAGGCGCCGGTGACGAGTGCCGTCTGCTTCATTGGTTACTCCTGATGGTCGGCCGCTCATTCCTCCGTGGCGGTTCCCGCCGTCTGGTAGGTCAGGGCGACAACCCCCGCGCTGGTTGTCTTGGGGTGACCAGCTGCAGCGATGTCGGCGCCACACCGTCGGCGAACAGCCGCCTGCCGCTGCCGAGCACGACCGGGTGGACCCACAGCTGGTAGGCGTCGATCAGGTTGCGCTGCATCAGCGTGCGCACCAGCGTGCCGCTGCCCTGGACCAGCAGATCTCCGCCGGGCTGCTGCTTGAGCTTGGCGACCGCCGCGGGCACGTCACCATCCAGGAGGGTCGCGTTCCACGCCAGCGGCTCCCGCAGGGTGGTGGAGGCGACGTATTTGGGCATGGTGTTCATTCGCTCGGCGAACCCCTCCTCGTCCGTCATCGAGGCCCAGGCGGCGGCGGACTGTTCGTAGGTCACTCGGCCGAGCAGGAGCGCGCCGGCGGTGAACAGCCCCTCGCGTATACCGGTGGCCATGTCGGGGTCGAAGAAGGGTAGCTGCCAGCCGCCGTGCTGGAAGCCTTCGCCTCCGCCCGGGTCCTCCATGACACCGTCCAGTGTCAGGAACATCGCAACGACCACGCTGCTGATGGGAACCTCCGTCGTTTCGTGGCAATCAAGGTCGGTCTCCCGGCAGCTTCCGGGCGAGCCTGAGGGAGCGGTGCTCAGGTGGCGGGCGGGATGTTGTGGTTGTGGTGGAACAGGTTGGTGGGGTCGTAGCGGGCCTTGACCTCGGCCAACCGCTCCCAGGTCACCGCCGGGTAGGCCTGGTGGACCCGCCCTTGGTCCTCGTCGCCGAGGAAGCCCGCGTAGGCGCCCTGGTCGCCCTGGCGGAGCGCGGCGGCGAACGCGGCCACCCAGGCCTGCCGCACCGGCTGGTCGTCCGGGCCCTGGTAGAACGAGGCCAGGTTCACCATGATCTTCGACCCGCGGTGGGCGAAGGCGGTGGCGTCGGCCGGCACCCTGGCCATCGCCCCGCCCAGCACCCGCAGCTGCGCCACCCGCACCGGCGCATCGGAGGCCCGCAGGTGCTCCAGGATCGTCTCCGCGGTGTGCTGATCGATCGTGTCGATGAACATGGTGTGCCCGACGGCGGTGGGGTGGAACGCCGGATCCTCGGGCGGATAGACCTGCGGGTAGGGCATCGGCTGGATCATGTCGGCCAGCGGGGAGGCCAGGGCGCGGAACGGCGCGACGGCGGCCTGGCCGTCCTCCACTGGGCCCGCGTAGACGAGCATGGCCATGATCACCAGCTGGCCGTGGAGCTGGGTGGGCACCATCGGCACGGGTGGGGCGGGCAGGACGTTGACGATGCCCGAGAGCTCCTCGGGCGCGGCGTCGGCGGCGGCGATGACCCCGGCCAGCACCTCGGGGATGGCCGGCAGCAGCAGCAGCCCGCCCAGCACCCGGTCCAGCGGGCGCAGCCGGAACTGGAAGCGCGTCGCCACCCCGAAGTTGCCGCCGCCGCCGCGCAGCGCCCAGAACAGGTCCGGGTGGTCCTCGGCGTCGGCACGCCGCACCTCGCCGTCGGCGGTCACCACCTCGGCGGCCAGCAGGTTGTCGATCGTCAGGCCGTCCTTTCTGACCAGGTAGCCGATGCCACCGGCCAGCGTGATCCCGCCGATGCCGACCGAGCCGGTGTCGCCGAACCCGGTCGCCAGGCCATGCACGTTGGCGGCGGTGGTGTACTCGCCGGCGGTCAGGCCCGCCTGCGCCCAGGCGCTGCGCGCCTCGGTGTCGATGTCGAGCGCGTGCATGGCCGAGAGGTCGAGCACGATCCCCCCGTCGAGGACGCTGTGCCCGGCGAGACTGTGGCCGCCACTGCGGACGGCCAACTCCAGTCCGGTCTCGCGCGCCAGCGCGACGACCCGGGCGACGTCGGCGGCGTCGGCGGCCTGGATAATCAGTGACGGGCGGCGGTCGAAGCCACCGTAGAAGATTGTGCGCGCCTGGTCGTAGGCGGGATCAGCCGGCGCGACCACCCGGCCGGTCACGTTCGCGCGCAGTTGCGTGATCGAGCGGCTGATGAGCTGGGACATGTTCAATCTCCAAGTCCACTATTCATGCGGAGACTCGCTCTTTCCATCGAGCTGGATCGGAGGAGGACCCAGAACAGCAGGCCGTGCGTGACAAGTAGAGGTGGCACTATCGCTGTTGGAATGTAGTACGTGGCGCCGAACGATCCCGGTTTAATGTGCAGCACAATTCCGTTGTAATATGCGTAGAGCAGGTCGATCGATCCCCAAAGGTTGAAGAGCCAGACGGAAAGCGTGGCGAGGGGCCACCGCCGGGACACCGCGGTGATGGCGATGAGGGCAAGTATCGCGGCACCAAAATCTCCCCATGCCGCTGGGACAGCAGCCTTCGAGGGGAACTCCGGAGAGACCACTCCGTAGAACAGGAAGCTCAATCCCACGAACCGGAAGGTGTGCGGCAGCAGCAGGATCTTGAGGGTGCGATCTTGTGGCAGCGTACGAAGCCCGGGCCAGATGTACAGGCGCATGAGCAGCCCGAATGCCAGGAAGATGCCGGCGATGTTGAGGGGAAACGCCAGTTCGAAGTCCATTGGTCAGGGCCTCCGTATGATCTCGACTTTCGTGGTTCATGCGGCTGGAATGGGCCAGGTAACCTGGGCGGCGAGGAGTTCTTCCAGGGCGGGGCCACCAGCAAGGACCCGCTCACCTTCATCGGTTGCTCCCTGGCCTTCCCGCTAGTTCCGGAAGGCGTCGGCGTGGTCGGCGACCCACTCGGCATAGGTCCGGGCGGGTCGGTCGAGGATCCGCTCCACCTCGCCGGTGACCGGCGCCGCCTGCCCGACCTCCCTGGCATACCTGGCCAGCAGGGCGTCGACGAAGGCTTCGGGGAGACCGTGCTGGATCATGTTCTGCTTGACCACCTCCGGCGGGAGCTCCTGGTAGCGCAGGCTCCGACCGAGCACCTCGCCGGTGATGGTCACCAGCCGCCGGTGGGTGAGCGACCGCGGGCCAGTAAGCTCAAGCCGTCGGCCCCTTCGGGCCACGAGGTCGTCGCTGCGCAGCGCGCGGGCGGCGACCGCGGCCAGGTCCCGTTCGTGGAGCAGCGCCTCGGCGAAGCTGGCGTAGGGGTAGCGGACAAAGTCGCCCGCGCGGAGCTGGGCGCCCCACGCCCGCAGGGTGTTGGCCGCGAAGGAGCTGGCCCGCAGGCTCACCCACGCCAGGCCGCTGGCGACGGCGGCGTCCTCGACCTCCTTGTTCCGGTCCCCTTGGTAGCGGGATGGCTGCTGGTCCGGGGGATCGTCGACGTTCGTCGCTGACAGGGCCACCACCCGCTGCACCCCCCGTTGGCGGGCCAGCCCCAGCAGCTCACCCGCGGCGAGCCCGACGGCGCGTGGGTGCAGAAACAGGGCGGTGACGCCCTCCAGGTGGGGCGCGATCGTGTCGGGCCGTGACAGGTCGCCCTCGACGACCTCGACCTCGGCGGGCAGGGCGGCGGCCTGCGAGCTGTGGGTGATGATGCGGACCTTGGCACCCTCGTTGACGAGGACGTCGATCAGGGGGCGTCCGATGGTGCCGGTCGCGCCGGTGACCAGGAGCATGACCAGCCCTTCGCTTGTTCGGGACCGCTTGCCGCCTCGCCGCCTCCGGTGGCGCGGGCGGCTGGCGGTTGGTTCGCCAGCACGCTAGGGCCGGCCGGACCGCGGGGCGTCACCCGAAAGTGGACCAGGGGGTGGAATCCGTCGGCGCTGGCGGTTGGTGCTCCTCGCCGGTGCAGAGAGCGGCGGATGCCTGGTCGGCTCGGATCGCCCCTTACAATGGGCAACGCCTGAGCCGCGCACGACCGGCCCGGCCGGTTGCCGAGGTGTGGGGAGTGATGGCCGAGCCGCCCACAACCAGCCTCCTTGGGAGCGCCCCGCCGGAGCGGGAAGTGCTGGTGGCTACCAAGCTCTACGTCCCGCCCCCGGGCTTTGTGCCACGCCCTCGGTTGCTGGAGCACCTGGCCAAAGGGGTAGGCCGCGGGCTTACGGTGGTCTGCACCCCGGCCGGGTTCGGCAAGACGACGCTGCTTGGTGACTGGGTCCGCCGCAGCCGCCGCCCGGCGGCATGGCTGTCGTTGGACGGCGGCGACAACGACCCGGCCAGGTTCTGGCGCTATGTCGCCGCCGCGCTTGATCGGGTGCGACCCGGGGTCGTCGAGCTGGTCGCCCCATTGCTCCGCGGCCCGCAGCCGCCGCCGATGGAGGCGGTGGCGACCGTCGTCATCAACGAGCACACCGTCCTCTCGGGTGAGCGTGCGGTCACGCTGGTGTTGGACGACTACCACCTGATCGAGGCGTCGGCGGTCCACGCCAGCGTCGCGTTCCTGTTGGACCGCCTGCCCCCGGGGCTGCGGTTGGTGCTGGCCAGCCGCGCCGACCCGCCGCTGCCGCTGGCGCGGCTGCGCGGCCGTGGGCAGCTGGCCGAGCTGCGCGAGCGCGACCTGCGCTTCACGCTGACCGAGACGGCGGCGTTCCTGCGGGAGGCTACCGGGTTGGAGTTGCCGGCGGCGTCGGTTGCCGCCTTGCAGGACCGGACCGAGGGGTGGGCGGCCGGGGTGCAGCTGGCCGCGCTGTCGCTGCAGGGGCACGCGGACCCGGCCGGGTTCGTGGCCAGCTTCGCCGGTAGCCACCGCTATGTGCTGGACTATCTGACCCAGGAGGTGCTGGCCCGCCAGCCCGACCAGGTCGTGGGCTTTCTGCTGGAGACCTCGGTGCTGGAGCGGCTGTGCGGGCCGTTGTGCGACGCGGTCACCGGCCGGACCGACAGCCAGGCGCTGCTGGAGAGCATCGAGCGGGCCAACCTGTTTCTGGTCGCCCTGGATGAGGTGCGTGGCTGGTGGCGCTACCACCACCTGTTCGCCGACCTGCTGCGCGCCCGCCTGCAGCAGACGCATCCCGAGCGGCTGCCCGGGCTGCACCGGGCTGCGGCCGCCTGGCATGAGCAGCACGGCTTCGCTGATGATGCGGTGCGGCACGCGCTGGCCGCCGGCGAGGTTGCGTGGGCGGCCAGGCTGGTGGAGCGGCACGTGGAGTCGCTGCTGCGGCGCAGCGAAGGCGCCACGCTTGGCCGCTGGCTTGCCGCGCTCCCCACCGAGGCGATCGGCTCCCGGGCGCGCCTGTGCCTGGCCCAGGCGGTCACGGCCGTGGTGGGTAGCCGGCTGGAGGCGGTTGAGCCGTTGCTGGCCGCGGCCGAGCGCGCATGGGCCACCAGCGGTGAGGAACCGCACGAGCCGTCGGTCGGGCGGGCGTTGAGCGTGCTGGCCAACGTCCCCGCCTCGATCGCGTTCCTTCGAGCCGAGGTGGCGCGGTTGCGCGGCGATGCGACCAGCGCGGTCGCCTTCGACCGGCAGGCCTTGAGCCACCTCGTCGAGAGTGACTGGCTGCTGGGCTCTCAGGTCGCCTGGAACCTGGCGGTGGCGGACTGGCTACGCGGCCGGCTCGCCCAGGCCGAGCCCGCTCTGGCCGGGCTGCTCGTTGCGCGGTGGGCAGCCGGCGAGGGCTACCTGGCGGTTCGGGTCGGCTGCGACCTGGGCCAGGTCCAGCGCACCCGAGGCCACCTGGGCGCGGCGCTCGCCACCTACCGGCTGGGGCTGGAGAGCGCTGGCGAGGCCGGCCGCCAGCTGCCCCATCTGGGCATGGTGCATGTGGGGCTGGCCGAGGTGCTCTACGAACGCGACGAGCTGCCTGCGGCCCACCGGCATGCCACCCAGGGTGTCGCGCTCTGCCAGCAGCTGGCCTACACCCAGCCGCTGGCCAGCGGCCTTGGGATGCTGGCCCGGATCCGGCAGGCCCAGGGCGATCCGGCCGGCGCGCTGGAGGCGATCGGCCAGGCCCGGCGGGTCAAGCTGAGCCCGCAGGTGGTGTCGCTGCACAACCCGATCCCGGTGTGGTGGGCGCGGCTGCTGCTGGCCCGCGGCGAGGTCGCCGAGGCCGCCCAGTGGACGAGGGAGCGTGGCCTGGGCGTGACCGACGAGCCCGGCTACCCGCGGGAAGGCGAGTACCTCGTCCTGGCGCGGGTGCTGCTTGCCCGGCAGGAACCCGACCAGGCGCTCACGCTGCTTGAGTGGCTGTATGCGCAGGCGGCGGAACAAGAGCGGACGGGCAGCGTCATCGAGGTCCGGGCGCTGCAGGCGCTGGCGTTGGCGGCCCGCGGCGATCAGATCGCCGGGTTGACCGCCCTGGCCGAGGCACTTGCCCTGGCCGGCCCGGAGGGGTACGTGCGCGTGTTCGTCGACGAGGGCGCCCCCATGGCCCGCCTGCTCGCCCGGCTCGCCGTCGCGCAACGCAGCGGCCAGGACACGCCCCGAGCCACGGTTCCGCCAGACTACCTTGACCGGCTGGCCCGGCCGTTCCAGCCAGGCGGCGCACCCGCGGCCCGACCCGCGACGCGCGTGGCTGCTGGGGCTGAGGGGCTGGTGGAGCCGCTCAGCGACCGAGAGCTGCAGGTGCTGCGGCTGCTGGCCGCGGGCAGGTCCAACCGGCAGATCGCCGACGAGCTGGTCGTGGTGGTGGACACCGTCAAAAAGCACGTTGGCCACATCCTGGACAAGCTGGGGGCGGCCAACCGGACCCAGGCAGTCGCCCGCGCCCGGGCGCTGGACCTGCTGCCTTAAGCAGACGGCCGCCGCTGCAGGCAACGGTCCAGGTCCTCCGGGGAACGTCAACAGATTCCACCTCCAGGTCCACCTTCGGGTGACGCCCCCCGACCCGGCCCGCCCTAGCCTGCTTGGCGACCAACCGCCATCCACCGAGGCGGGCAACCACCATGCTGACCCAGCACCACCACCGCCCTGGCCGGTTCGATCCCGGCCACTGCCGAGCCTGCGCCCACGAGGCCGGACTGCTGGACCACTACCAGCGCGTGCAGCAGGAGGAGGACAGCCTGCGCGACACCATGTGGTTGGCCAGGCGGGCCCGCAGCCACGCCACCTGGGCGCTGTGGGTCTCCAGCGTCGGGATCGTGGTGGCCGCCATCGACCTCCTAAGGGGGTGAGCGGCCAGCCGAGGAGGCGACGAGCAACACGGAGCCAACCGTGCACTACGAGATCCTGGTGCAGGGCGTCCTGGATGGCGGCTGGTCGGCCTGGTTCGACGGCCTCCACGTCAGCGGCGACCCCGACCGCGGGACCAGCACCATCGCTGGGCCGGTCGTCGACCAGGCGGCCCTCCACGGCCTGCTCGCCAAGGTCCGCGACCTCGGCCTGCCGCTGCTCGAGGTGCGCCGCATCGGACCCGACTGACACCCTCACGGAGGGTCAGCAACCTGAAGGCGTCGGCTGGTTTCGCCGCTCCCGACGGGCCCGCACGCGCTCGAGGCGGCGTCGAGGAGCCCATGACCGCAACCACCACCGGGAGGACCCAATGGCGCCCGGCAGACAGACAGATCCCAACGACGCCGAGATACGGAGCACACGCGACTATCGGGAGCACCGCGTCTCGCGCGGTCCACATCACCTGTACGCCCGCGAGTACCCGGGGGTAGAGCCCGCCCTCATGCTGCTCCATGGGTTCCCCGACAACCTGCACCTGTACGACCGGCTCGTCCCACAGCTGAACCCGCCGCGGCGGGTCATCACCTTCGACTTCTTGGGGTGGGGCGCCTCGACAAGCCGGCCCACTATCCGTACACGGCCGCCAACCAGGTCGGCGACCTCGACGCCGTGATCGAGCACCTGCAGCCCGGCTCGGTGGTGCTGGTGGCCCACGACGCCTCCGGCCCACCCGCGATCAACTGGGCGCTGGAGCACCCACAGCGAGTCGCGGCGCTGGTGCTGCTCAACACCTACTACTGCAACATGCCCGGGCTGCGGTCCCCGGAGGCGATCTGGCTGTTCTCCACCCCCGCCGTCCGCTGGGTCGCCCGTCCAGTGTCACGCCTGTTCGGTTACCTGGTCTTCCGGCGCATGTTCCAGTGGCAGGTGAGCCGGTTCTTCCGCGACCCGGCGGTGCGCACCGAGTTCCTGCCGCTGCTGTACCAGCAGTTCGACACCAAGCCCACCGCCCACGAGGCGTTCTTCGCTCTCAACCAGGATCTGCCGGCCACGATCAGGGCCGGGGACGCGGCAGTGCCACGGCTGCAGCGCTTCACCCGCCCGGTCCGCATCGTCTTCGGCGCCGCCGACCCCTACCTCAACCCCCGGGTAGCACGGCGCTTCCACGAGCTGCTGCCGACCTCGGAGCTGCGCTTGCTCCCCGACGCGCGTCACTACGTGCAGATGGACGAGCCCGCAGAGGTCGCCCGCCTGATCCTCACCATCCCCGAGCGCCCATCCGGGTGAGTATCCGCTGGCTCTGGCCCCACGACGGCCCCCGATCAGGGCGAACAGGGACCGAGATGGTTGACACTACGGGTCTCCGACAAGGGAGGAGACCCTGTGACCGAGCAGCAGCTGGCCGGCGTGGCCGACACCAACGCCGAGCAGGGACCGTGGTCTGTGGCGCAGCGCGGCGGGCCAGCCCGTCCAGCC
>Ga0075418_10009631_pt1 | contig 10835 bp, 12 predicted proteins | sample SoiMetdeltSBSDD2_FD_81776 | JGI IMG/M metagenome (GOLD analysis project Ga0075418, IMG submission 81776) | Bulk soil microbial communities from a Populus tree surrounding site in Tennessee, USA - Soil MetaG P. deltoides SBSDD2 | ecosystem: Environmental > Terrestrial > Soil > Tree plantation...
AGATCGTCTGCGACAATCTCGTGAAGATCTACAAGGTCGCCGACCTCGAGGTGGTGGCCCTCCAGGGGCTCGACCTGGTGGTCGATCCCGGCGAGCTGATCGCCATCGTCGGCGCGTCCGGGAGCGGCAAGTCGACGCTGCAGAACATCCTCGGCGGGCTCGACACGCCGACGGCCGGCAAGGCGGACGTCGCAGGGTTCGACCTCACGTCGCTGAACGCGCGCGACCGCACGTTCTACCGGCGGCGCGTGGTCGGCTTCGTCTGGCAGCAGACGGCGCGCAACCTCTTCCCGTACCTGACGGCCGGCGAGAACGTCGCGTTGCCGCTCGTCCTCGACGGGATGGGCGGCAGGGACCGGCGGGACTACGCGCACGAGCTGCTCGAGCGCGTCGGCCTGGTCGACCGGGCGGCTCATCACCCGCACGAGCTCTCCGGCGGCGAGCAGCAGCGAGTGGCGATCGCCATCGCCCTCGCCAACCGTCCCAAGGTGCTGCTCGCAGACGAGCCGACCGGCGAGCTCGACAGCGAGTCGGCCGAGGATCTCTTCTCCACGCTGCGAGCGGTCAACGAGGCCCTGGGCGTCACGGTGATCGTGCTCACGCACGACCCTCTGGTCTCCACCCAGGTCAACCGCACGATCGCGATCAGGGACGGGAGGACGAGCACCGAGACGCTGCGGCGCGCCGAGCTCGACGAGAGCGGCGAGCACCGGATCATCGCGGAGGAGTTCGCGCTCCTCGACCGCGTCGGCCGGCTCCAGCTCCCGCGCGAGTACGTCGAGGCGCTCGAGCTGGAGCGGCGCGTCCGCCTCGCGCTCGAGCGCGACCACGTCGGCGTCTGGCCCGACCGGGCGAGGCAACGCAGGCGCGACGGGGAGGAGGCCGACGGTGAGTGACGGGCAGGTCGTCGTCGCGGAGGGCGTCGGCCGCGATTTCACGGTGGGCGACTCGGTCGTGCACGCGCTGCGGGACATCGACTTCACGGTTCCCCAGGGCACGCTCGCGGTCGTGCACGGTCGCTCGGGCTCGGGCAAGACGACGCTGCTGAACGTGATCGGCGGCCTCGACCGGCCCACCCGGGGCCGCGTCTGGCTCGACGGGGAGGAGGTCACGGGGAAGGGCGAGGACGCGCTCGTCGCGGTACGGCGGGAGAAGATCGGCTTCGTCTTCCAGTCGTTCGGGCTCGTGCCGATCCTCTCGGCCGCGGAGAACATCGAGGTGCCGCTGCGCCTACGGAAGGTCGACCCCGACGAGCGCGCGCAGCGCGTCCGTGAGCTCCTCGATCTGGTGGGCCTCGGGGGCCGCGCGGGCCACCGGCCCTACGAGCTCTCAGGCGGCGAGCAGCAGCGCGTCGCGATCTGCCGTGCCCTGGCCAACCGCCCGCGGCTCCTGATCGCGGACGAGCCGACGGCGCAGCTCGACTCGGGCAACGCCGTCACGATCATGGAGCTCGTGCGCGAGCTCGTGGCCAGCGAGGGCGTGTCGGCGCTCGTCGCCACACACGATCCGCTGCTCCTCGACGTCGCCGACACCGTCGTGGAGCTCCACGACGGGCGGCTGGAGGCTACGAGAGCAGCTTGAACGTGCTTGCGAACCCGAAACCGAGCGGCTCCTGCATGGAGATGTGAAGGAAGCCGAGCTGCTCGAGCTGCTGGGCCCGGGCGAGCGGCCCGACATCGAGCGGCCGGAGCCCCCCGTCTTCGGCGAGCTGGGCCACCTTCTTCTTGGCGCTCTCGTCGTCGCCGGCGATGAGGACGTCGAGCGGCTGCCCACCGGTCTCGCCTGCGACGAGCGTCGGGGCAAACGTCGTGTTGAACGCCTTCACGACGGCCGTTCCGTCGGGCACGAGCTCGGCCACCTCCTCGGCCGACGAGCTGCCCGGAGCCGTCGCCAGGCGGTCCCAGGTCTCCGTGTCGACGGGGTTCGTGATGTCGACCACGACCTTGCCGGCGATCTGGTCGGCGTACTGCCCGACGGCGTCCTTGATGGCCGGGTAGTAGAGGGCGAACACGACGACGTCGCCCCCGAACGGCTTGCCGGGATCGAGCGCGGTCGCCGACGCGCCGAGGTCCTGAGCGAGTGCACTCGCCTCCGCGGGGTCGCGGTCGACGATCTCCACGTCGTGACCTCCGGCGACGGCGCGGGCTCCTATCCCGCGGCCCATGTTTCCTGCTCCAACGATCGTGACCTTCATCCTGCTCGCCTCCCAGCTCGGGGTTTCCTTTCGCGTTCCCTGCGGCGTCGGAGGCGAATCATGGAAGCTACGCGCGTGCGCTCCCGCTACGGCCGCCCAGTCGAGCTCGGCGTCTTCGTCATCCCGACGAGCGACGACCTGGGCGTGGCGCGGGAGCAGGGTGCGATTGCCGACGACCTGGGCCTCGACCTCATCGGGATCCAGGATCACCCGTACCAGTGGCGCTATCTCGAGACGTGGGCGCTCATCGCAGACCTGCTCGCCCGGACGGAGCGCGTGAGGTTCTTCCCGGACGTCGCCAACCTGCCGCTGCGCGGCCCGGCGATGATCGCCAAGCAGGCCGCCTCCCTCGACGTCCTTTCGGGCGGGCGCTTCGAGCTCGGGCTCGGCGCGGGCGCGTTCTGGGACCCGATCCGCGCGATGGGCGGGCCTGTGCGCTCGGGCGGCGAGGCACTCAAGTCGCTCGAGGAGGCGATCGAGATCATCCGCCTGTTCTGGAGCGGTGAGCGGTCGATCTCGTTCGCGGGCGAGCACTATGCCGTCAAGGGCCTGCATCCCGGCCCGCCGCCCGTGCACGAGATCGGGATCTGGCTGGGCGTCGGCAAGCCGAAGGCGCTCGCTCTCACGGGGCGGCTCGCGGACGGCTGGGTGCCGTCCCTCTCCTGGGCGACGCCCGACCTCGTGCCCGGCATGCAGCGCCGCATCGACGAGGCCGCGACCGCCGCCGGGCGCGACCCGTCGGAGATCCGCCGCGTCCTCAACGTCAACGGGCGCATCGTGGACGGGCCGGTCGGCGAGCTGATCGAGGGCCCGCCCGACCACTGGGTCGAGACCCTGAGCGGGTTCGCGACCAACCTCGGCTTCGACACCTTCGTCCTCTGGCCGACCGAGAGCCCGGTCGAGCAGCTGGAGCGCTTCGCGCGGGAGGTCGCCCCGGCGCTGCGGGACTAGCGGGCGTAGGCCGCGCGCGTCGTCGGCCGCAGGAGCCACACGAGGCCGACGATGGGGAGGAGGAGCGGCAGGAAGCCGTACCCGATTCCGAAGTACGACCACACCGTGGGGAGCGGGAACCAGTCGGGCTCCACGAGGCTGAGGGTCCCGACGACCAGCACGCCGGCGAGCTCGAAGCTGACGCAGCCCACGGCGATCCGCCACGCCCGCGGGTCTCGCCGGCGGAGCTGCGTGAAGGCGACGGCGTACACTGCCGCCGCCGTGACGGAGAGAAGGATGGCGAAGGGCGCCTCGTCGAACCTCGTGACGAGCTGGAAGAGCGAGCGGGCCCCCGCGGCGACGGCGAAGAACCCGTACAGGAACACGAGCACCTGGCCGACGGTTCCCGGCCCCTTGGTCTGATCGTGCCCGCGCTCCACGCCGCGCGAGAGTCTCGCAGAGGGCTCCCGATGAGTTCCGGTCACGCGGTCGGTCTCAACGGTCAAGCGATAGGAGGTATCGGATGGTCAAGGTGAGCTTCAACATCAGCATGTCCCTCGACGGCTACATCAACGGTCCCGGCGTCACCCCCGAGCAGGGCCTGGGCAGAGGCGGTGAGTTCCTGCACGAGTGGGCCTTCAACGGCAACGAGAAGAACCGCAAGCTGCTCGAGGACTCGTTGCAGGGCGTCGGCGCGATCATCTCCGGGCGGCGCACCTACGACCTCTCCGTGCCGTACTGGGGCGGCGACGGCCTGAGCGGCGACCTGCGCATCCCCGTGTTCGTGCTCACCCACGCGCCTCCCGCCGACGTGCCGGAGGGCAGCGTCTACACGTTCGTCACGGGCGGCATCGAGGACGCGCTGGAGCAGGCCGAGGCGACGGCCGGGGACAAGAACGTCGTCGTGGGGGGAGGAGCCCTGACGTTCCGCCAGTACCTGGCGGCGGGCCTCGTGGACGTGCTCAGCATCAACCTCGTTCCCGTGCTGCTCGGGGGCGGCACGCCGCTGTTCGAGGAGGGAGACGAGACCCGGCTCGACCTCGTCGAGGTGATCGACACGCCGCTGGCGACGCACCTGCGCTACCGCGTTCCCGCCTAGACATGTGAGACTGCCGGGGATGCAGATCGGCAAGCCCGGCGACCCCGCGAGCCGCATCAGCCAGGCCTATCCCGACCGCGTGGAGGTGCGCGGGCGCGACCTCGCCACCGAGCTCATGGGCGAGGTCACGTTCACGGAGTACTTCCACCTTCTACTCACCGGTGAGGAGGCGACCGAGGAGCAGCGCTACTTCCTCGACGTGCTCCTCGTGGCCATCGCCGAGCACGGGATGATGCCCACGAACGTCGCGGCCCGGATGACGCTCGCCGCCGACCCGGAGTCGCTCCAGGGAGCGGTTGCAGCCGGGATCCTCGGCGCCGGGCCTGTCGTGCTTGGAACCTCGCAGGAGTGCGCGCGCATGCTCGCCGCGACGCGGGAAAGCGGCGCCGATCCGCGCGAAGTGGTTCGTCAGCTCTCGGCCGCCGGCGGCAAGGTTCCGGGCTTCGGTCATCCCGTGCACCGCCCGGTCGATCCGCGCGCAGAGCGGATCCTCGAGCTCGCCGACGCCCGCGGCGTCAGCGGGCCGCACGTCGCGCTCGCCCGCGCCTTCGGCGACGCGGTTGCCGAGGAGCGGGGCAAGCCGCTGGCGATGAACGTCGCCATGCCGATCGCCGCCGTCATGCTCGACCTCGGGTTCTCGCCCGACGTCGTGAAGGCCGTGCCCATCCTCGCGCGCACGGCCGGCCTGCTCGCTCACCTGGCGGAGGAGAGGGAGAGCCCGCTCGGCTTCTACCTGGCCGGGAAGGCCGAGGAGGCCGTCGAGTACGAGCCGCCCGATGCTCGCGCCTGAGGTCGAGGCGCGCCCCTGGGCTGAGCAGGTCTCGCTCGACGACGAGAGCTACCGCGCGCAGCTCGCCTATCTCTTCGAGCGCTCCGCGTTCTACCGCGAGAAGCTGACCGCGGCCGGGGTCGCGTCGGCCGAGGACGCCGGCGGCCTCGCGGACATCGCCGCCCTGCCGCTCACGGAGAAGGGTGAGCTCAAGGCCACGGCGACCGCGGAGAACCCGTTCGGCGCCCACCTCGCCGCCGACCCGTTCGAGATCGTCCGCATCTACTCGACCAGCGGCACGACCGGGACGCCGAGCTACCTGCCGCTGACGGCGAGCGACCTCGAGACCTGGGTCACCGGCTCCGCCCGCAGCTACGCCGCCTCGGGCGTCGTCGCCGGCCAGCGGATCGTCTCCACCTACAACGCGGGGCCCTTCGTCGCCGGGGTCGCACTGACCGCCTTCGAGCGCATCGGCCTCTGCCACGTCCCGGTGGGCACGGGGAACACCGAGCGCCTGCTGCTCGCGATCGAGCTGCTGCGCCCCGAGGCCGCCGTGCTGACGCCGTCCTATGCCGCGTATCTCGTCGAGTCCGCGCTGGAGCGGGGGATGGACCTCCGCGAGTCGAGCGTCGAGCGCGTCCTGGTCGCAGGCGAGCCGGGCGGGGGCGAGCCCGCCTTCCGCGCGAAGCTCGAGGAGGCGTGGGGCGCCAGGGTGACGGAGGCGATGGGCATCGGCGACATCGGCCCGTCGCTCTGGGGCGAGTGCGAGCAGCAGGACGGCATGCACCTGGGCGCCCGCGGCTTCGTCCATCCCGAGCTGATCGACCCCGGGAGCGGGAAGGCCCTCGAGCTCGAGAACGGCGCCTCGGGCGAGCTCGTCCTCACGCATCTCCGCCACCAGGCCGCGCCGCTCCTGCGCTTCCGCACGCGCGACCACGTGGAGGTGCGCACGAGCCCATGCGCGTGCGGCCGCACGGGCCCGCGCGTGCGCTGCGTCGGGCGCACCGACGACATGCTCATCGTGCGCGGCGTCAACGTCTTTCCGTCCGCCGTGCGCGAGGTCGTGAGCGGCTTCGCCCCCGACGTGAGCGGGCATGTACTCGTGCGCCCGCAGTCGCCCGGCGTGAAGCAGGAGCCGCCGCTTCCCGTCGCGGTCGAGCTGGCGCGCGACGCGAGCGACGATCCTTTGCTCGCGCAAGCAATCCGTGAAAAGATCCGCGCCGTGCTCGTCGTCCAGACGCAGGTCGAGCTCGTACCGTGGGGAAGCCTCCAGCGGAGCGAGTACAAGTCGAAGCTCGTCGAGCGCTAGGGCGTGGCGGCCGCGCTCGCGACCACCGTCGTCGGCAGCTACCCGCAGCCGAGCTGGTTGATCGACAGGGAGCGCCTGGGCGACCGCCTGCCGCCGCGCGTCCGCGCGCGCGAGCTCTGGCTCGTCCCCGAGGCGCATCTGGAGGAGGCGCAGGACGACGCGACGCGCCTCGCCGTCGAGGACATGGAGCGGGCGGGCGTCCAGACCGTCACCGACGGCGAGATGCGGCGCGAGAGCTACTCGAACCGCTTCGCCACGGCCCTCGACGGCGTCGACCTCGACAACCCGGGCGTCGCCATCGACCGCACGGGCCACGAGAACCCCGTCCCGCGCGTCGTCGGGCCGATCCGCCGGACGCGGCCGGTCGAGGTCAGGGACGTCGAGTTCCTACGGAGCATCACCGACCGCCGGATCAAGATCACCGTTCCTGGCCCGTTCACGATGACGCAGCAGGCGCAGGACGACCACTACGGGGACGAGCGGGAGCTCGCGCTCGCCTACGCAGGGGCGGTCAACGAGGAGCTCCGCGACCTGAAGGCGGCCGGCGCCGACGTCGTCCAGATCGACGAGCCGTATCTCCAGGCGCGGCCTGACCCGGCGCGCGAGTACGCGCTCGAGGCCATCAACCGCGCGCTGGAGGGCATCGAGGGCGACACCGTGCTGCACACGTGCTTCGGCTACGCGCACATCGTCAAGAACCGGCTCTCGGGCTACCCGTTCCTGGCCGAGCTCAACGACTGCGCCGCGACGCACCTGTGCCTGGAGGCGGCCCAGCCCGACCTCGATCCCGAGGTCCTGGCCGGGGTGGAGTCGAAGAGCATCATCCTGGGCGTCCTCGACCTCGGCTCGGAGAAGGCGGAGACGCCGAAGGTCGTGGCGACGCGCATCCGCCGAGCGCTCGAGGTTGTCCCGCCGGAGCGGCTCTCCGTCGCGCCGGACTGCGGGATGAAGTACCTGCCGCGCCGCCTGGCCTACGAGAAGCTCGAGGCGATGGTCGCGGGCGCGCAGCTCGTCAGGAGCGAGCTCTGATGCGGAAGCTCCAGAGCCAGGGCGTCCACCACATCACGATCGTCGGGGCGAACCGGCAGACGTCGATCGACTTCTGGGAGGGCGTGCTCGGCATGCCGTTCGTCTTCGAGCAGCCGAACCTCGACAACGAGTCCGAGAGCCACCTCTACTTCGACCCGGGCGACGGCCGGCTGATCACGATCTTCACCAACGAGGAGCGCGAGCCCGACCCGACGCGCACCTCCATGGACATCGGCTGTGTGCACCACGTCGCCTTCGCGGTCTCGCAGGCCACGTTCAAGCAGGTGGTCGAGCGGCTCGACGAGCGCGGCATCCGCCACAGCGGGCCGAAGGACCGCGGGTTCATGGACTCGATCTACTTCGAGGACCCGCTCGGCCTGCTGATCGAGCTGGCCTCGTACCGCTTCGAGCCGCCGGTCGGCTTCACGCACGCCGAGGTGCTGCTCGAGGCGCACAGGCTGCGCGTCGAGCGGGACGACTACAACATCGACCAGGAGCACCTGGCCGACGCCATCGAGGCGCTCACCACCCGTTCCCGCGAGTCATTGTCCGACGACCGATCCGCCAAGCACCCGTACACGTAGAGACGAGGAGGAGCCATGCCTGCGCACACGCTGAGCATCCTGAGGCCGAGCGTCAACAACCTGACCGTGAGGATCTTCGTCCGGGCGGCGGGGCTGGAGTTCGAGGAGCTGGACATGTGGGGCAAGAAGGGCACCCCCGAGTTCCTGTCCAAGGACCCGGCCGACCTGACGCCGCTGCTCGAGGAGGAAGGGCTGCCGAAGGGCGCGCTCTGGGAAAGCTGCGCGATCATGCAGTACCTCTGCAACAAGCACGGCCTCGACCAGTTCTACCCACGCGATCCGGGCGAGCGGGCCATGGTCGACAGCGCGATGTTCTACCTGATCGGCACGTTCTATCCGCTGCTCGCGCGGGCGACCTACCCGGCCCTCGGCTTCCCGCAGTACGCGGGCGAGGTCGCCACCGCCGACGTGGACGACGAGCTCAAGGCCAAGGCCGCGAAGGACGCCGAGGCAGCCCTCGCGGGGCCGCTCGAGGTCTACAACACGTTCTTCCTCGGCGGGAAGAGGTTCATCGGCGGCGACCATCCGTCCATCGCGGACATGCGCTTCGCGGCCACGCTCGAGTTCCTGCGCGCCATCGACTACGACCTTCCGTCGTGGGCCGAGGACTACATCGGGAACATGGAGGACGCCCTCGGCGAGGCCTACACGGAGCCGGCTGCGGACGTGCGTGGTTATGTCGCCAGCGTGAAGACGTAGGCACCGATGAATCTGCGGCGCGGCTACGGTCTCAACGAGAAAGGAGACTGCAGAAAGGAGCCGACATGCAGACCATCACGCCATGCCTGTGGTTCGACACCGAGGGCGAGGAGGCGGCGGAGTTCTACACGTCCGTCTTCCCGAGCTCGAAGATCGTCGACATCGCGCGCTACGGCTCGGCGGGGCCGCGACCCGAGGGCTCCGTCATGACCGTGAGCTTCGAGCTGAACGGGAAGCCGTTCATCGCGCTCAACGGCGGCCCCGACTTCACGTTCAACGAGGCCGTGTCCTTCGAGGTGCTCTGCGAGGACCAGGAGGAGGTCGACCACTACTGGGAGACGCTCGGCGAGGGCGGGGAAGAGGGTCCCTGCGGCTGGCTGAAGGACAGGTTCGGCCTGTCGTGGCAGATCGTGCCGACGCGGCTCTACGAGCTGCTCAAGGACCCCGACCGCGAGAAGGCACACCGTGCGATGGAGGCGATGCTCGGAATGAAGAAGATCGTCATCGACGAGCTCGAGCAGGCCGCGGCAGCGGCATAGGGCTGGTCAGCGCGTCACGCCGACGAGCGTCCCGCCCGCGACGACCAGCAGCGCGACGACGATCAGGCGCCTGCCGATCAGCTCGCTTCGGCCGATGAAGATCGCCGAGAGGACGACGGTCCACAGCACGCCGGTGCCGGTGAGCGGCGCGACGACGGTGACGCGTGCGCGATCGAGCGCCTCGAAGAGGGCTCCCTGGCCGACGGCGAGGACGACGCCCGACCAGACGAACGGCAGGAACGCGTCCCGCAGGCGCCTGAACGGCGCCGGCCTCCGCAGCAGGTTGGCCACGAGGAGGAGCGAGCCGCCGAGCATGACGACCGTCGATTGTGCGAGCGGGTCGACGCTCACTTCCTCGCCGACCGCACGGGCGATGTTGTCGCGGAGGCCGAACCCGGCGGCCACGGTCACCGCCAGGACGGCGCCGTACGCCCGGTAGTCGGCAGGCCGTTCGCCTTCCAGCGCCAGCACGACCCCGCCCGCGACGACGAGGAGCGTCCCGATGGCGAGCGCCAGCTGGAACGGCTCGCCGAACGCGATCACTGCGAAGAGGGCCGAGAAGAGGGGCGCCATGCCGAAGAGGATCCCGGCACGCGACGCCCCGGCCGCCCGAACCGCATGGACGACCATGAGCAGCGAGACGCCGGGCACGAAGGCTCCGAGGAGCAGGAACGGCCAGAGTTCGCCGGCGTCGAAGGCGTCGCCCGAGCCGAGCGCGAACGGCGCCACGACTGCGAACGCGACGAGCGTGATGATCGCCGAGCCGGCCTCGATGTCCTGGGAGCGCGCGAGACCGCGCCGCGTGGTGATGTTGAGCGCCCCCAGGAACAGCCCGGCGACGCACGCGAGGAGAACGCCCGCCAAGAGGAGCCGCTACGTCAGGGTGAGAGCGCGGGGGAGGGACGTTTCACGTGTCAGCGCGAAGGGTACGCGCCCGAGCGTCAGTCAGGGTTCGCGCGAAGCGAAGGGGGACACCATGTGGAGCTCGAAGCTCGTCGTCGCGGCTGCGATTGCGGCCGTGGCGTTCGGCACTGCCGTGGCAGGAAGCGTCGTCCAGGTCGGGGCGCCGAGCGACGAGGAGGCGCTCCAGGCGACCCGAGGCCCGGCGGACCGCGGCATCGAGTCGCGGGTGAACCGCCTGCTCTCGCGCATGACGCTCGAGGAGAAGCTGGAGCAGATCCAGCTCCTGCCCGACTTCCTCGTCACCGAGGAGGAAGTGGCCGCGGGCCTCGGGTCGGTGCTCAGCGTCACCGACCCGGCACGGATACGGGAGCTCCAGGAGATCGCCGTCAACGACTCCCGGCTCGGGATCCCGCTGCTCTTCGCCTTCGACACGATTCACGGCTTCCGCACGGTCTTTCCGATCCCGCTGGCCGTCGGGGCGAGCTTCGATCCTGCGGTCGCCTTCGACGACGCGTCGTTCGGCGCGCGCGAGTCGGCGGTCGTCGGGCTCAAGCAGACGTACGCGCCCATGATCGACGTCTCGCACGAGCCGCGCTGGGGCCGGATCTCCGAGGCCGCCGGTGAGGACCCGTACCTGAACGCCGTGCTCGCGGCGTCGCGGGTCAAGGGCATCCAGGGCCGCGACTACAGCGCCCAGGACAAGCTCGTCGCGAGCCCGAAGCACTTCGCCGCCTACGGCCAGCCCGAAGCGGGGCGCGACTACAACACGACCGACATGTC
>Ga0075418_10009634_pt1 | contig 10834 bp, 6 predicted proteins | sample SoiMetdeltSBSDD2_FD_81776 | JGI IMG/M metagenome (GOLD analysis project Ga0075418, IMG submission 81776) | Bulk soil microbial communities from a Populus tree surrounding site in Tennessee, USA - Soil MetaG P. deltoides SBSDD2 | ecosystem: Environmental > Terrestrial > Soil > Tree plantation...
AAAGCGCGCCGATTTCCATCCACCTCGGAGAACCCCACTCCGCGGGATGCCCGTTAAGTTTCTACGGACGCCCCAACAAATCTGGGCGGTGCGAGAGGCTACGCCTGTGGGGGAAAGCTGTCAAATGGACATATAAAAAAGTAGGCCTTTTCGGGGTGACAAACGTCGACGGATCCGCAACTTGCAGTCTTTGCAATCGGTTACAAAGAGCCGGCTCAGCCCGTGACGTTCAGGTAAAAAGAAAAGCGTTTCGCAATGCGCGACACCAGCTGGATCCGGCTGGGGTGAATCACTGCCGTCGTCACGCTTTTGCCACATATTCGCAACGTTTTTCGGCCTTATCGGCCTAAATACTCCTTTGGCGATCACTTTCGGTTGGTTCAACACCATTGTGGAATGTCAAACGAGACCGCACTGCAAAACTTTTCCGCTCTGAACGAAGAACGGCGTATGCTGTCTCGGCCGCGCGACCGGTCCCGCGGCAAGGCCGCAGCGTGGGGGCAAGCAACTCTTCGCCCGCACCCGTAACTATGTGTATGTCTAGCCTGCCGAGTAAGTACGCTAGCGAATCCTTGCGACACGCCGTAGCACTGTTTGCTGACCAGTTCTACGGCGAGGCCAGACGGCGCGAACGAAGACGCGAGCGAGCGCAGCGAAGCGAGCCACGCGAACGGAGCGAGCCGGCGAAGCGGCTCGCGAGAGCGCGTGTCGGGGAGTCCGAGGGGCGAAGCCCCTCGGCGGAATGATGAGCGCACATTTTCTCGCCATCGATCTCGGCGCCGAGAGCGGACGCGCGATGCTCGGTCAGCTCTGTAAAGGCGTGTTGTCGCTGGACGAAACCTGCAGGTTCCCCAACGGACCTGTGCGCGACAACGGATCGCTGCGCTGGGACATCAATCGCTTGTGGAGTGAAATTCGCCGCGGGCTCGAGCGCGGCGTCGACCGCAAGCCTGACAGCATCGGCGTCGACACCTGGGGCTGTGATTACGCCCTGCTCGATGCGCACCGCCAGCTGGTCGAGCAGCCATATCACTATCGCGACGTGCGCACCGATGGTGTGATGCAGGCGGTGTGGCAGCGCGTCTCGCGTGAAGAGATCTATTCAGTCACCGGCATTCAGTTTCTCGTGTTCAACACGCTCTATCAACTCTATGCCGCGTGTCAGAAAAACCCCGAGTTGATTGCGCGCGCGGCCACGTTTGTCACCATCCCTGATTTGCTGAATTACTGGCTGACCGGCGAGTTGCGCGGCGAGTTCACGATGGCGACGACGACCCAGTTCGTCGACGCGAGGACGCGGGACTGGGCGAGAGGGCTGTTGGCGGATCTCGACATTCCCACGCGGATCCTGCCGCCGATGATCGAACCGGGCTCGATCGTTGGTGCGCTCACGTCAGACGCGTGCGGAGCGCTTGCCGGAACACCAGTCGTGGCGCCGGCGACGCACGACACAGGCTCTGCCGTCGCGTCGGTGTCGGCCTCGGGCCGCACCGCGTTCATCAGTTCAGGGACCTGGTCGCTGGTCGGAACCGAGGTGAACGATCCGATCATCACACCCCGCGCGCGGGATCTGAATTTCACGAACGAGGGGGGTGTCTGCGGGACGACGCGCCTCCTGAGGAACATCGGCGGCTTGTGGTTGCTCCAGGCCTGTCGGCGCTCGTGGGCGGCCAACGGCCACGAGTACGGATACGACGGCCTGTTATCCGCCGCGAGCGATCACAAACGGCCCTTCCAATCGTTGTTCGATCCCGATCATCGCGGGTTCTTTCAGCCGCCGGACATGGTGTCGGCGATTGCCGACTACTGCCGTCAGACCGGTCAGCTCGTTCCCGATTCGCCGGCCGCGTTCGCGCGAGGGATTCTCGAGAGCCTGGCGTTCAAGTACCGCGTCGTCATCGAATCGCTCGAATCGCTGACCGGAAATCACATCGACGAGATCCGGATCGTCGGCGGTGGTTCGCGCAACCGGCTGCTCAATCAATTCACCGCTGACGCCACCGGCTGTACCGTCATCGCCGGCCCGGTTGAAGCGACAGCTCTTGGCAACATCGCCATGCAGATGCTGGGAACCGGCGCCGTCAGTTCGCTTGCCGAGGCGCGCCGCATCATCGATCGATCGTTTCCGGTCGAACGATTCGAACCGCAAAGTCAGGATGCCTGGGACGCGCAGTACCCGCGCTTTCAGGATTACGTGGAGATGACCTGTGTCTAATACGACGGTAACCACTCATCCGTCGGCTGCGTCGGTTGTGGGACGCGCGCCGCGGTTGTTGAAGAATCTTTGGGACGATGTGGAAGCGGCGAAGCTCGAGTCCCGTCCACTCGACCTCTTGCGCTATCGATCGAATCTTCTTGGCGCCGACCTCCGGATCACGAATTTCGGCGGCGGAAACACCAGCTCCAAGTTCGACATGACCGATCCGTTGAGCGGTCAGCCGCAGCGGGTGATGGCGGTGAAAGGCAGCGGCGGCGATCTTCGATCGATTACCAACTCCGGGTTCGCCATTCTCTACATGGACAAGCTGAATAGCTTGATCCCGCGATATCGGGGAGAAACCTTCGAAGACGAGATGGTCGGGTTCTATCCGCTCTGCGCGTTTGGCGAGAACCGCGTGGCGGCATCGATCGACACACCCCTTCATGCGTTCCTGCCGTTCGATCATGTCGACCACCTGCATCCTGACTGGGCGATCGCGCTTGCCGCAAGTGCCAACGGTGAGAAGAAGCTGCAGGAGTTCAATCAGAAGTACGGACGGAAGATCATCTGGGTGCCGTGGCAGCGGCCAGGCTTCGAGCTGGCGCTGATGTTGAAGCGCGCCGTCGAAGGGACGCCAGGTTGCGACGGTTTGATCCTGGGCGGCCACGGTCTCTTCACGTGGGGCAACACACAAAAGGAGTGCTACCTCAATAGCATTCGCACCATCGACGAGATGGGCGAGTTCCTCGAGGAGCATCAGACGCGCCGCGGCAAGCCGCTTTTCGGTGGACCGGCGGTGACCGCCACCGTGCCGGATCGCCAGTCAGCGATCGCCGAGATCCTTCCGTATTTGCGCGGCGTCGTGTCGTCGAATCGTCGCGTGATTGCCCACTTCGATGGTTCAGACGATGCGTTGACGTTTGCCAATTCGCAGTGGGCGGAAGACCTCTGCAAGATGGGGACGAGCTGTCCGGATCACTTCCTGCGCACGCGGATTTCGCCGATGTTCATCCCCTGGCAGCCGGCGCAAGAAGATGTCGAGAAGCTCGGGAAGCGAATCGCCGAACGCGTCGAGACCTATCGCCGGGACTACGCCGAGTACTACAACGCGTGTGCCGACGCCACATCGCCGAAACTCCGCGATTCGAACCCGTCGGTGGTGGTCGTTCCTGGCCTGGGGCTGTTTGGGTTCGGCAAGGACAAGCGGGAGGCGCGGATCACGTCGGAGTTCTTCGTCAACGCGATTCACGTCATGGCTGGCGCGAATGCGCTCGAAGACGAAGGCCGCGTCGACGGTCCGCTGCCGCAGGTTCGGCGGCCGGAGCAGGCGAAAGACTTCAAGTCATTCCATAACTACGTTGCGCTGCCGCGCACTGAAGCGTTCCGCATCGAGTACTGGGCCCTCGAAGAGGCGAAGCTACAGCGGATGCCACCAGAAAAAGAGTTCAGCCGGAAGGTGGCGGTGATTGTCGGCGCGGGCAGCGGCATCGGGCGCGAAGTCGCGCTCGAGATCGCGAAGCGCGGCGGTCACGTCGTCGCCGCCGACGCGAACGTCGCCGGAGCAGAGGAGACCAAAGCGGACGCTGCGCGTCTCTCCGCGAACGAGATGGCGATCAGCACCTCGATGGATTTGACGTCGCGCGACACGATTGCGGCGGGACTCAGAGCCGCGGTGCTGCAATATGGCGGTTTCGATTGCGTGATCAATACCGCGGCCCTGTTCCCAACACCGGATCCGTCCGTACCGGCCGAGAACGTGTGGGGACGCACGCTTCAGATCAACGTGACCTCGAACTTCGTGCTCGCACAGGAATCAGGGAAGGTGCTCAAGGCGCAGAATCTTCCCGCGTCGATCGTGCTGACCAGTTCGGCGAATGCAGTCGTGCCCAAGAGCGGAAGCGAGGCGTATGACGTCAGCAAGACCGCGATCAATCATCTGATTCGCGAACTGGCGATCGGGCTGGGTCCGCTGGTGCGGGTCAACGGCATCGCGCCGGCGACGGTCATTGCCGGCTCGGCGATGTTCCCGCGCGACCGCGTCATCGTCTCGTTGAAGAAGTACAACATCGAGTTCAACGAGTCGGAGTCGACCGAAGATCTTCGTAACAAGCTCGCCGAGTTCTACGCGCGGCGCACCATCACGCGTCGTCCGATTCTGCCAATCGACAACGCGAACGCGATCTGCTGGCTCGCCGGCGATCAGAGCGCGAAGACGACAGGTCACGTCATTCCGGTGGATGGTGGCTTGCCGGAGGCGTTCCTGCGATAAGTTTCCCCTGTTGCAGGGCAGGGTCTATCAGACAGTGTTGTAGGGCAGGGTCTTTAGACCCTGCCTCCACACGAGCGCAGCGAGTCGACGGAATGCTGGAACGAGAGAATTCTCCGGATCCCCTCCGTGAATTGATGAACGTGATCCGGCAGCTCGCCGCCGCCGGATCCGGTCAACCCGCCCTCTTTCCCGATGAAAACGTCAGCGCCGGCACGCTGGTGCGTGCCTTCGATCAGCGCGCCCTGGCCATCCGCGATTCTTATGACGGTCGCCTGTCATCGACGCAACTCGAATCCCTGACCGCTCTCGAGAAAAAACTTTCGACGATGTCGCGTGACGGCGCTGAATTCGACGCCGACATCTGGACGGATGAAGCGGTGCGAACGAGCGACGATTGGGCCGAGGTACGCGACCTCGCGGCGGCAGCGCTCAGGGGATTCGTAGAGTAACTATTCATTTCTTGACGAACATCGCATCGTCGATCGCGATGTTGTGTTCGATCTTATCGAACGCGAAGGTCACCGTTTGCAGTGAGTTCGCGGCGACCACCCGGAACGGGACCTTGACGCCATCCACTACGCGATAGTCGGACAGGTCGGTAGTCTGCTCGACGTCTCCGCCCAGTTGCGGCGAGCTAATGGTCGTAACGAAGCGGATCAGCAGGTATGTCTCGGCGTCGAGAAACATCCGCGTGGGCGGCCCTGACTTGGGCGTTACCAGCAGGACGATGGCGTCTTTGCCGTTCACTTTTTCATTGGCAAGGACTTCGATGCGTGTGCTCCTGTCTTTGTAGCCAATTAGCGGAGTAGGAAAGACATTGTTCCGTAGATGGTCGAGCTGCTTGGCGGGAATCTCAGTCTCGCCCTGCATGGAGTTCGTTGCGTACGCGGTCGTACCGTCGAACCGCTGTTCGACGGTCATCGTACCGGGGCCGCCGATCGCAGCGAGATCGAGGGTCATCTGGAGGCGTGACTTGTTGGGCGACTTCACCAGTATCTCGACCGGGCCTGAAAGAGGCCCTCCCGGGGTCGTCAAATTGACTGTGCCTGTCGACTTCCGGGACGTCAACTTCGACAGTGCCTCGCGGCCGCCGAGCGCGGCGAGATGCTTTTCGACCACGGCTTCATCGTTCTGGGCCGATGCGATCGTGGAAAGCCGCGGAATCAGGGCGAGCAAGAGAAACAGCGGAGAAAGCTTTTTCATAATGCGACGAGCATACGCCCGGTCGTTTTGCGAGCGACGGAATTTTTGACGTCGTAGAATGTCGCCATGACACTTGCGGCGGACGTCAGATCGGCGTTCAGAAACGTGCGCCGCGGTGGGTGGTTGTCAACGACCGTCGTGCTGATTCTTGCGGTCGCGATTGGCGCCGTCACCGCCATCTTCAGCATCGCGCACGCCGTCCTGATCCGGCCGCTCCCCGTCACCGATCCTGATCGCGTCATGCTCCTCTGGGGGCAGGACGCCGTTCGTTCGCAGCAGGTCGTCGAAGTGTCGGTGAAAGATCGAAGGGCCTGGCTCGGCGGCCAGAAAAGTTTCACGGCAATCGAACTGTTCGGGTCTGTCAACTGGGGAGCGCTGCAGATCACGGGACCGGGCGAGCCGTTCCGGGCCACACAGAACATGGTGTCGTCCGGGTTTTTCGATGTCCTCGGTGCACGGCCGATGCTCGGGCGGACGTTTCGACCCGCGGACGAAGTTCGCGGTGCGCGGCTTACCGTGGTGTTGAGCGCGGAACTCTGGCGCAAACACTTTTCATCCGATCCGTCCATCATTGGGCGACTACTCACGACCGGCACCGGGAAGCGGGCGACAGCCATGGAAGTCATTGGCGTCATGCCACCAGACTTCCGCGTTCCTGCCGGTGCGCAAGTGTGGGTGCCGCTCATGCCTGCGCTTGCCGCATCAGCCCCTGCCGACGCGTTTCCGGAAGGTGTGCGCGCTATGTACGCCATCGGGCGCCTCGCACCAGCTGCAACCATCCAGAGCGCGATTGCCGAGCTCTCCACCATCGCCCGCAACGAGGAGTTGAAGGACGGCATGACCAATACGTCGATGGCGGTCGTGGTGACCCCGTTGACGAAGTACTTGCTCGGTCCCGCTCGTCCCGCCCTCCTCGCCATCGCCGGCGCGTCAGGCGCGCTGCTCTTGATTGCGTGCGCGAACTCCGCTGCCTTGCTGCTGGTCCGCGGCGCGGGGAGACGGCGCGAAGTTGCCGTGCGATTTGCGCTCGGTGCCCGTCGCCTGCAGGTCGTCCGCCAATTGTTCTGCGAATCAGTCGTGCTGTGTGTCCTTGCCGGCGTCCTCGGTGTGGGCCTCGCGTACGCGAGCTTTACTGCCATCGTGTCACTCGCACCGATCGAGGTGCCTCGCCTCGACGAAGCCGCTATCGATGTCACGACCTTACTGTTCGCGCTCATCCTGTGCCTGAGCACTGCGGTCCTGGTCGGACTTTTTCCTGCATGGCGGCACAGCGGCGCTTCACCTTTGGTCGTACTGCATGAGCGTTCAAGGTCCGCCACATCGTCGTCTTCGCTTGCGCGCATGCGCAAGCTGCTCGTTGCGGCCCAGCTCGCCGTCGTCGTGGTGCTCTTGACCGGTGCGGGACTGTTCATCCGCAGCTTCACGGCGCTTCTTCGTCTCGACCTCGGCTTCGATCCACGTGGCGTGCTGACGTTCAACCTCGACTTCTCGGAGGAGAAGCACGACACGAACGAAAAGCAGTGGGCGTTGGTCGACGCGATTCTCGATAGCGCACGGCGATTGCCCGGTGCGGTTGCGGCCGGCGCTGTGTATCAGCGTCCGTTTGCGGATGGCGTCATCGGTATGGACTCCAACGTCATCGTCGAGGGGCAACCCCTGGCTTCCGAGAGTGCCAGCCGTAACCCGATTCTCAACTGGGAGGTTGCGACGCCAGATTATTTCGGTGCAATGAACATTCGATTGCTGCAGGGCAGGCTCTTCGACGAGCGCGACACCTCAAAGTCTCCGCTCGTCGTCATCGTCGGGCAGTCGCTCGCCGCCCGGTTGTGGCCGGGACAGGACCCGATCGGCCGGCGCATGCTCGCATACGGCGCACCCGATCCGGAAAAAGGAAAGCAGCCTGTCTGGCAGACAGTCGTCGGCGTGGTTGAGGATGCCAGGTATCGTGAAGTCGAAACGCCGCGCTTCGACTTGTATCTGCCGTACCGTCAGGCGCCCAATCCGGTCCGCCACGTCCTCGTCCGTATGTCAGGAGATCCCCGTGCCGCGATCCCCGCATTGAGGGGTGCGCTCACCGCCCTCGATCCCTCGGCGCGAATCGACGGGTTTTCGACAATGGACGACATCGTCGCCCGTGCCTTCGCGCCATGGCGTTTCAGCAGCCTGGTCGTGACAGCGTTCGCGGTGATCGGGTTGATGTTCGCCGCAGTAGGAGTTGCGGCGCTGGTGGCCTTCGCGGTGAGCCAGCGCACGCGCGAAATCGGCGTCCGCGTCGCACTCGGCGCGCAAACCCGCGACGTTGTTATGCTCGTCGCCAGCGAAGGTGCGTGGATCGCACTGGCGGGATTGGCCGGCGGCGTGCTCGCCGCCTGGATCCTGCGACGGTCCGTGGAGTCGATGCTGTTCAGCGTCAAGCCGGACGACGCGCTGACGTTCGGTGGTGTGGTGCTGCTGCTCGGCGTTGTGTCGCTGATGGCGACGTATCTGCCGGCGCGACGCGCCGCACGCATCGATCCCGCGTCCGCGCTCCGCGCGGAGTGACCTGAGAATCGCTAATCACTAATCGCTGATCGCGAATCACCAATCCAGCTTCGTGCTTCCTTGTCCGTTTCGCAATACAGAAAAGCGAAATGGACGCCTCTCGCGTGTGCTGTCAGGATGACCCGCTCTCGCAGGCGACATGTGCGTTTCGTAGACCGAAATGAACGAGGCTGCATGAATTCCCGATCCGTACCTGGCGTGTTTTTGATACAAACACCGGCCACGAGGAGTTGCACCCTATGACCCGACGATTGCTCGCAGGTCTCGTGGCGCTCGGCGCCGCGATGATCTGGATCGTCACGCCCGGCGCGCAGCAGAAGAAAGCGGACTGGCTGACCGACGGCGCCGATCCGCAGCGCACGGCGTGGCAGCGCAACGAGACGATCCTGAACAAGTCCAACGTCAAGGACATGAAACTGCTGTGGAAGATCAAACTGAACAACGAGACGCGGCAGATGCATTCGCTGTTTCCGCCATTGATCGCGGGGAACGTCACAACCGCCGACGGCGCCAAGGAGATTGCGATCGTGGCGGGGGTGTCTGACAACATCTTCGCGATCGATGTCGACAAGGGGACGCTCCTCTGGTCGAAGCACTTCGACAGCACCTACCAGGAGCAGACCGGCGGCCGCGGCGGTGGCACGCTCTGTCCCGGTGGACTGACCGCGACTCCGGTTCTCGATCAGCCCTCGCCGGGCAAGTACGTCGCCTATGCAGTGTCGTGGGACGGACGCCTTCGCAAACTGGATGTGGCAACCGGCAATGAGATCGAGCCGCCATCGCTGTTCGTTCCACCGAACGGCAAGCCGTACGCGCTGAATCTGGTGAACGGCGTCATCTACACGTCGACCGCACAGGGCTGCGGCGGTAATCCGAACAACTTCTACGCCTACGATCTCGCAACGAAGAAGGTCGGCAACTGGGCGCCGGGAAGTGGCGGGTTGTGGCCTCGCACTGGTCCATCGGTCGGTAAGGACGGCACCGTCTACGCGGGCAGTGGCGACGGAGACTACGTGCCCGCGCAGCAGATCTATGGACAGGCATTCATCGGCGTGAAGCAGAACCCGCAGACAAAAGCGCTCGAGTTGAAAGACTGGTATGCGCCGGTCGATGCGTATTGGATGCGCAAGCGCGATCTCGACTTCAACACGTCGTCGCCAATCTTCGAGTACAAGGGCAAGGAATACATCGTCTCGTCAAGCAAGGAATGCCGCATCTGGCTGATGGACACGGCGTCACTGGGCGGTGAGGATCATCGGACGCCCGCATATCGCTCGCCGCTCTTCTGCAATGAAGAAGTGAATTTCACGATGGGCGTCTGGGGCGCGCTGGCGACGTGGCAGGACGCCAAAGGCACCCGCTGGGTGCTGACGCCGTTCTGGGGGCCCAAGCACACGCGCTTCGAAGCGCCAATCGAACATGGACAAGTTGTCTACGGGGCGGTCGCGGCGTTCAAGGTCGTTGACGATCCGAAAACGGGGAAGCCGACGCTCATTCCTGCGTGGATCTCGCGCGACATGTATATGGCGGATCCGCCGGTGGTCGCGAATGGCGTGGTCTACGCATACGGCAGCGGCGAAAGTACAACGCAGCGCTGGGCCGAGCCTGGACACGTCGGCGGATCACAAGGACGCATCCTCGAATCCACGCACGCAGTGCTGTACGCGCTCGACGGCGAAACCGGAGACGAACTCTGGTCGAGCAAGGATCAGATCACGTCGTGGAACCATTTCAGCGGTCTGTCGATCGCGAACGGCCGCGTCTACATCGGCACGTACGACGGCATGTTGTATTGCTTCGGGGCCGCGAGTCTTCCCGCGCGGACGTCCACCACGCAAGCCCCCCCGCCGGCAACCGAAACGAAGAAGGAGTTGCGATGAAGACTCATTTGAGCCGTGCACTTGCAGCGGTAGCCTGCGCGGCGATCGCCTCATCGCTACTCGAAGCACAGGGACGCGGTGGTATCGAATGGACCACCGGCAGCTACGACGCGCAGCGAACCGCCTCGATCAAAAACGATCCGCGCATCTCCGTGCAGACAATGCAGAAGCCGGGAGAGTTTGGCGCGTTCAAGTTCCTGTGGAAGTTGAAGCTCGAATACGAGCCGAAGGCGGCGACGGCGCTGACCCAGCCGATTCTGCTCGATCGCATCATCGGGTTCCGCGGCTTCAAGTCGATCGCGTTTGTCGGCACGCAATCGGAGACCGTTCACGCCATCGATATCGATCTTGGCGTGCCATTGTGGAAGTACCACATCAACTACTCGGCCAGTCCACCGCCCATGCTCAACGTGACGAACGAGTGTCCGGGCGGTTTGGTCGCACCGCTGTCCCGGCCCACGGCGATTGCGCCTGCTGCGGCCGACGGCCGCGGTGGTGGCGGCTTCGGCCGTGGCGGTCGATCTGGTGGTGGTGTTGGTGAGCCCGGCAAAGGCGCAATCACCCTGGCTACTGCCGGCCAGCAGCGCGGTGGTGGTGCCGGTGGTCCTGGTGGCCCGGGGGGTCGCGCCGGCGGGCCGGGCGCTGCGCCGGGATCTGCGGCGGCCGCCGCAGGCAACACACCGGGTGGTCTTCCTCCGGGCGTACGCGGTGCAGGCGGTGGCGGTGGCGGATTCGGCGGTG
>Ga0075418_10009636_pt1 | contig 10832 bp, 5 predicted proteins | sample SoiMetdeltSBSDD2_FD_81776 | JGI IMG/M metagenome (GOLD analysis project Ga0075418, IMG submission 81776) | Bulk soil microbial communities from a Populus tree surrounding site in Tennessee, USA - Soil MetaG P. deltoides SBSDD2 | ecosystem: Environmental > Terrestrial > Soil > Tree plantation...
AGTGGCGCGAGCCGCGGGGGGTGGGGTGATGGCCCGCGGGGCTGCGTTCCCGGGCCGGAGCACGAGGTCGGCGCCGTAGGCGGATGCGGCCAGTTCGAGGTGCTGCTGCAGCTGGCTCGGCTCGGGGACCACGCAACGCGTTCTATCCGCCGTGCCGGTCCGCGGCCATCGGGTAGTCGGCACGCCGCGGGAAGATCCCGTAGCTGTGCGCGAGGCTCGGCCGCTTGCCGAGCGCGATCACGCTGTGCCATGCGACTGCGTCGATGCTGAACGAAGGCAGCAGGATCGCGTCGCCGGCCTGCAACACGAACAGCGCGCCGCGCGCCGCGAGCGCCGCCGTGAATGCCGCGTCGCGGTTGATCACCGCCTCGAGCGCGTCGTCGCCGTGGTCCAGCGCCGCCATCGCCCTGCTCGCGTTGCGCGCATGGCCGCACTTGCTGAGCAGCGCCGCGAGCCGGCGCTTGCCGAGCGAGATCCAGGCCGTGTGTCCTTCGAGCTGGCAGAAGACGACGCCGAGCTGGCCCGGTTCTGCATCGTGGTGGAACAGCGCACCGCCGTCGGGGCAGTTGTTGTAGACGATGCGCTCCGACAACCGGTGGGGCCGCTGCAGCAGCTGCTGCAGCAGAGCGCGCAGCGGCGCACAGTCCAGGATGGCTGCCGACTCGGGGAACACGCGCGCCGCCAACAGGTCGGCCCAGCCGCTCGTCAGATCGGCAACCGGCGCGCTCGCATCGGCGGGGTCGGGCCCCGCGCCGAAACGGATGCGCAGCGAACGGTCGGTGCCGGCGGCGATCCACACCAGCTGGGACCACAGGTCGCGCGCGACGATCGCGCCGTCGGGTCCCGCATCGAAGTGGAGCCGCGCGAGTTCGCGCGGGTTGTCGCGGTCCTTGCTGCTGCCGCGGAAGTGCAGCTCGAGGTCGCCGCCGATGCGGCGTTCGATCTCGTCGACGAACGAAACGCCCGCGCGCATCTGGTCGAACAGACGCAGCGAGGCCGCGATCGCGCGGGCCTGGGGACGAAGACCGCGGCCGAGCACGCCCGGCGCGAAGACGGGTTCGCTGGCACACCAGCGCGCCAGCGCCTGCTCCTTGCTCGGCAGCTCGCGCGCGACGGTGACCGCATAGCCGAGATCGGCGCCGCGCCGGCGCAGCGGCCACACGGCTCGCTTGCGCCGGAGCAAGGCGCGCACGACGTCGTCGGCGCCGGGACGCAGGTGGCGGGCGGAGAACACGGCAGCGCAGAGATTGCCCGGAACTTGCCCCACTGCAAGCGTGCGTGGCTACGCTGTGCGACCCCTCATGATCGCGTCCGCCACCGACCCCGCGCCACGCCCGGTGTCCGCGTCCGAGTCATTGCCGCCGCTGTGGGGCACGGTCGTGTCGATGCTCGGTCTCGCGCTGCTCGTCTATCTGCCCGCGGCGCTCGGGGCGGCGTTCCTCGACTTCGACGACAACTTCTTCTTCGGGCCCGACAATCCCGAGTTCCGCGAGGGTCTGACCACCGTGTTGGATCCGCGGCGGCCCATCGCGAACGCCTGGCTGCCGGTCGCGCACTGCTCGCTGTGGTTCGACTACGCGTGGGGCGGCGCGTCGCCGCTCTGGGCGCACGTGCACTCGCTGCTGCTGCACGGCCTCGGCGCCGCGGTGCTCGTGCGGCTGTTGCTCGCGTGCGGCGCGCAGCGCGTCGTGGCACTGCTCGCCGGTGCGTGCTTCCTCGCACACCCGGCGCTCGCCGAATCCGTGGCGTGGGTCAGCGGCCGCAAGGACGTGCTCTCGGGTCTGTTCGTGTTCGCGGCCCTGCTGCAGACCGTGCGCTTTGCGCAGCGCCCGAGCTGGTGGCGCGCCTTGGTCCTCGCGGTCCTGGCGGCGCTCGCGATGTACAGCAAGGCCACGGCCGTCGTCCTGCCGCTGCTGGCCGTGCTCGTGTGCTTGCACGCCGGCGGCTCGCGAATGCGCTTCCTCGGCCCGGCCGTGTTGTTGCTCGTCACGCTGCCGATCGCATGGCATCACCGCGCGATCGCCGCAGCCGAGGGCACGCTGGCCACGGGTGCTCTCGGCAACAGGTTGCCGCAGCTCGGCGGCGTCTGCGAGCACTACGTCGCGACAGCGTTCTGGCCGTTGCACCTGAACGTGCTCTATCCCGAAGTCGACACGCTCGCGCGTTTTGGCGCCGAGCCCTGGGCCGGCTTCGCGATCCTCGCGATCGCGCTGGTCGCCATGGTCGTCGCGGGCTCGCGCCGCGCGTGGCGGCCCGGCGCCTTGGCCATCGCGTCGTTCTTCGTGGCCCTGCTGCCGTTCAACACCGTCTACCCGGCGTCGACGACCGCCGCGGCCGACCGCTACCTCTACCTCGCCGTGCCGGCTGCGGCGTTCTTCACGGCAATGGTGCTGCAGAAGACGCTGGGCCGGTCGGGGCTCGCGGTGGCCACGGCAATCCTCGTGCTGCTCGCGGCTGGTGCCTGCCGCCGGGCCTTCGACTTCGGCAGCAGCGAAGCGCTGTGGCGCTCGAGCCTCGCCGTGGACAACGCCAACGCGGTCGCGCACTTCAACCTCGCGCACGAGGGTCTGCAGCGGATCCCCGTGGCAGTCGAAGAAGTCGAGCAGCACCTCGAGGCAGCGGTCGCCGCGGCGCGTCATCCGATCCACGAGTTGCGCGCGCGGCAGCTGCTCGTGCGCCTCGCGCTGAAGCGGGCCGACTACGAAGCGGCGAGCCGGCATGCGCGCGCGGCCATCGAAGCAGCGCGCGCGCAGCTGGCCCGCGAGGTCGACCCCAAGCGGCGGACCCAAGCGACGGCGTTGCTGCTGCAGGCACAACTCGCCGCGTTCGAGCCGCTGCAGCGCGCAGGGGACGATGCAGCGGCGCAGGCGATCTACGCGGCGGCGCGCGAGCTCGGGCCCGGACATCCGGACCTCGTCGCGTTCGCAGCGATGCGTGACCTGAGCGCCGTCGTGCCGGAACTGCTGGCTTTGGCCGCAGCCGGACGCCCGGCGCATCTCGCCGCGGACGATGCGCGCGCTCTGGCCGCGAGGCGCAACTTGCAACAGGCACTCGAAGAGTACCCGGCGCGTCCGGGTCTGTTGTGCGCGCTGGCCGCCTGGGAAAGGGCGTGCGACCGGGCCCTGCCGGCGCTGCGTCGCTACCGCGAGGCACAGCGGGCCGACCCGGACTGCATCGAAGCCTGGCTCGGCGCCGCGCAGCTGCTACGCGAATGCGAGAACTACGTCGAAGCCGAGCAATACGCGCGGCGCGGCCTCGCGCAGCGCCCCGATCCACGCCTGCGGCAGGAGCTGGCGATGAGCCTCACGGGTCAGGGCCGCATCGACGACGCGATCCTGCAGCTCGAGGCCTACATGCAGCTGAAGCCGAACGACCAGGACAGCGCGAAGGTGCTGTCCAACCTGCTGATCGGGCGCGCCTACTCGCGGCTCGGGACCGGAGCCGACCACGCCGACGTGCTGAAGATCGTCGAGCGCGCGCTCGCCTACAATCCACAGGAAGGCAAGGCCCACCTCGTGTTCGGGCGCATCAAGCTCGAGCAACGCCGATTCACCGAGGCAGTGCAGGAGCTCGAGGCGGCCCATCGCCTGATGCCGGAGTTCGAGGAAGCGCGCACGCTGCTCTGCGACGCGCTCGGGAGGCTCGGCTACGACTGCCTGCTGCGTTCCGACGACGAGGCGGCCGCGGATGCCTGGTTGCGCTGTGTCGCGGTGGCGCCGGCCGACTTCTCGCTCGAGACGATCCAGCAACAGCTCGCGCGGATCTGGCAACGCGCCGAGGCTCGCGGCGTCGAAGCCCGCAAGGCCGGCGATCGCGCCGGCGCGATTCGCGAATTCCGGCGCTGCCTGCGGGTCGATCCCGGCCAACACTGGGCGGCCTGGCTGCTCGCGATCACGCTGCGGGACGACCCGGCGGCCGACCTCGTCGAGCTCGAACAGCTCTGCCGGAAGGCCGTCGCGTGGCAGGAGCAGCACGGGCTCGAACGCAGCGAACAGGTGTATCTGCTCGCTTCGACGCTGGCGCGGGCCGGCAAGCATGCGGACGCGAAGGCGGTCGCGGAGGATTACCTGCGCAGCCCCGAGCCCGGCAGCAAACCGCAGATTCTCGCGGCTCTGCTGCGGCTCAAGGACAACTGAACCGAACGGATCGCTTCACGGAGCCTGCTGCGTCACCGGCCCGCTCCGATGACGGGTCCCACGTGCCGAGCGGCCTCCGCAAGCAGTCGCTGCGGGTCGGTCGGCCAGATCTGCACCACGCCGCTCCGACTTGCTACCAACAACTTGGCGCCTTCGTCGAGGAACACGAGGCTCTTGATGCGCGCTCCCAGCGTCGGCAACGCGTAGCGCAGCGTGCCGTCCGCGCGCAGCACGTGGACCGTGCCATCCTGCAGGCCGCACGCGACCATGGTCCCCGCCGGCTGCAGTGCGATTGCCGTGACGTCGTTCGGCAGGTGCGCGATCACCCGGCCGGAACCCGAAGGCAACGTCCGCAACCACACATCGCCCTGCCAGGAACCGCCGGCGAGCCACGGCGCATCGCGCGCCACTGCCATGGAACGTAGCACGGCGCTGTGTCTCCCGAGAGTCGTCGGATCCCCCACGGCCAAGCCTCCCGCGCCGTCGTCACGCACCACCCAGCACTGCACACGGTTCTCGGGTGGGTCGTCCGTCGCGGCGAACAGACTGCCTCCGTCCCTCGCGAACGCGGCACTCCACACCGGATTGCCATGCATTCCGGGCACATACTGCGCACGCAGAGTCGAAGCGGGTGCGGGCAAGAGGTCGATGGCGAGCGGCGGCCCGGAACCACGCAGATTCCAAACTCGCACGCGGCCGTCGTAGCTCGACGTGAGCACGTGCCCATCGTCGCCAGGGCGCCACTGCACCTGCTTGATTTGCCGATCGTGCGCAGCAATCGGAGGCCGGAGCGCGGCACCGTCGGCGCCGAACACGTGCAGCCTCCCGCTCTCGTCGCCGAGCAGGAACCTCTGGCCGGTGGCGTCCACGTCGATGCACGTGATGTTGCGCACGCCGGTGTCGAACCGCCGCACAGAGCTATCGCGCATCGCGAGTCGATCGCGCACCATCACGATTCCCGATGCCTCGGCGACGATGAGCCACCTTTCGTCGTTGCTGACCGCGGCGTTGGCGAGCTGGCAGTGGCGCCACTCGGCGACGAGACGCGGCGTGAAATCCCATGTGCGCACTGTGTTGTCGATCGCTGAGGTCACCAGCGTGTCGCCGAGGAAGGCGCAGCCGCTGGCGCAAGCGCGGTGGCCGTGCAGCACCGCGAGCGAGCGTCCCTCGCGGTTCCAGAGGTGCACAGTGCCAGGGACCGTCACCGTCGCGAGGTGCTGCCCGGTTGCGTCGAAGGCCGCGTCGTAGACGACGCCCGGGTGCAACAGGCGATCGACCAACGTTGGCTCCCCGGACGCCGGCACGCGCCACAGTTGCGCTTCGTAGTCGGCGCCGAACGAGACCACATGTTCCCCATCGGGTGAACAGCGCACGCCCTCGATGCGGCCGCGGTGCTGGCCAAGTAGCCCGAGTGCTCTGCCATCGGCATCGAACAGCCGCACGCGGTCGTCGGCGAAGCCCGGATCGTCGCGCCATGTACGCCTGCTGTCGTAGCCGGTCGCGGTGACGAAGCGAGCGATCTGCCCGGGGCGAGGTGGTATGAAGTCGACCGCCACCACCCAGCCGCCGTGCGGGATCGGATCGCCGCACGGTTCCCCCGTGCGGGCGTCCCAGCGGCGCACCGTGCCGTCGAGGCTGCCAGTGACGAGCAGACTGCCGTCGGGTGAAGCCGCGCACGAGTACACGGCCTTTGTGTGGCCACGCAGCTCGCGCGCGGCTGCGCTGTCCGGCGGCCACACCCGCGCGATCCCATCGCCGCAGCCCGTGAGCACGCTACCGTCGGCAAGGCAGATGCCGCAGAGTACTTCGTCGGGATGCACCAGCGTCGCGAGTGGCGCGTCGGGGCGCTGCGGATCCCAGAGCGTCGCGAGACCCCCTGGAAGGCGCAAAGGGTGGTCGGTATGGCGGCGGCGTTTCTTCGTTGCAGGATTCCAGCGCGCGACGGACATCACCAGCACACGGCTGCCGTCGGCCGATGCCACGACTCGATGCACGTGGAAGTGACCCGCGGCCTGCGTCGCGAGTTCGACGGGATCACAGCCGGACCGCAAGATCCAGGTCTGGGCCGTCCCATCGGACGCAACTGCGACGAAGCTGCCGTTGGCCGGGGTCGTGAGACTGAACGGCGAGGGCACGTTGCGGCGCTCGCGTTCCTGCCACTCCGCCGCAGCTGCGTAGAGGGAACCCACGGTAGCCGGATCGTCCGGTGCCCTGCCGACGCCGTCGATCGCGCGCACCAAGGCCGCCGTAGTGTCGTTTCCCAAGATCGCCATGGCGGCGGCCGCGAGATCGCCTACCTCGCGCGCCTCCAAGGCGCCGCGCGCACTAGCAAGCAGCTGTAGCGAGACGATGAGGCCTGCCGCCAGCGACAGGAACGCGGCAGCGAGCGCCCCCGCGAGCCCCGGGTGGCGTTGGCCCCAACGCGTCAGCCGCCGCCATGGTCCCGCGGGGCGCGCCAACACAGGCTCACGCCGCAGCACGCGCCGCAGGTCGTCGGCGAAGGCCGCCGCCGAGGCGTAACGGCGCGCGGGGTCCTTCTCGAGCGCCTTCTGAACGACGACCGCGAGGTCGCTGCCGACATGCGGACTGTGGGCGCGCGCATCGGGTGGATCGGCTGCGAGGATGGCGCGGTAGAGCTCGGCCCTGCTCGCACCGTCGAAGGGCCGGCGCAGCGTCAGCGCTTCGAACAGCACGGCGCCGAGCGCGTACAAGTCGGTGCGCGCATCCGGCCGGCGGCCACGCGGCTCGACCTGTTCCGGCGCCATGTAGGCCGGCGTGCCGAGCGGATCGGTCGAAGCCGTCAGCGTCGGATCGCCCGCAGCGTCGTCGCGCACGAGTCCGAAGTCGACCAGCACAGGAGCACGCTCGGGCCCGATCAGCAGGTTCGCCGGCTTGACGTCGCGGTGCACGAGGCCCTGCGAGTGCGCCGCGTGCAGCGCGCGCGCTGCCTGTTCGACCAGCGTCACCACCGCCGCGATGCGATCACGTTCGGCACCCGCGTCGACCGGCGCCTGGTCTGCCGGGGAAAGCGCCACGGCCCGTGGGCCAGGATCCGCCGCTATCGTGCGCGCGATCGCGTCGGCGAGCGACTCGCCGGCGACATAGCGCATCGCCAGGAAGGCGCGGCCGGCGTGTTCGCCGGCGTGCAGCACCGGACAGATGCCAGGGTGGTCGACCTTCGCTGCAGCGACGAGTTCACGGCGAAAGCGCTCGCGCGCGCGCGGTTGTTCAAGCAGGTCCGCACGCAGCACCTTGAGCGCCACGTGCGCGTGCGTGACCGTGTGCTCGGCAAGGTAGACGACGCCCATCGACCCGGAGCCGAGCCGGCGAATCAGCGTGTAGTCGGCGAAGCGTTCGCCCGCCTGCATCGGCGGCAGCAGAGTGGTACCGACGAATCCGAGTTCGACGAGGCGTACGTACCGCTGCCGCAGCGCAGCCGCGTGCTGCGGGTGCCGCGTGCACAGCTCCGCGAGGGCAGCGTCGCGTTCGGCGTCCGGCCGCTCGAGGCAGGCGAGCAAGAGCTCCTCGAGCTCGGTCCACGTCTCGTCGGGATCGGTGTCGGCCATCGGCGCGCGGCGGCTGTGGTCGCAGCATACCGTCGTGGCTCAGCGCAGCGCGTCGCTCGCCAGCAGCAGCGCGCAGGGTGCCGTGCCGAGATCGACCCACACGGCCTGCAAGCCGACGCTGCCCCAAATGTAGCCGGCCGGGATCGGCACCGGGAAGCGCGCGAACCCACCGCCGTTGGCGAACACCGCGGCGCTGCCGACGGGCGGCGGGGCGAACTGGAGCCACACGTCGAGGCCGAGGCCCGGGATCGTCGCGGCGGTCGCCGCCGGCGCACCGAGGAACAGCACGCCTGGTGCGTTGGGCAAGGCCCCGTACACGAGCACCTCGAAGCCGGTGTTCCCGGGCGCTGGCGCACTGTCCACGGCGAGGTGCATCGCGGCACATCCTGCTGGCGAGGGCGCGCCGTAGCGCACCACGTTGTTCGGCAGCAAGCTGAGCTCGGCGACGAACGCGTCGGTGTTGCCGAGGTAGCTGCCTGTTGCCGGGAAGACGCCGCTCAGGGTCCAGCCGGTGACCACCGCGTTTCCGTTGCTGCGGAGGGCGACGTCCATCACGTTCTCCTGGCCCATCGCGCCGCCGAGGAACGTGCCGTAGACGAGCTGCGCCGCACCGGCCTGTGATGGATCGAGGCGCACGACGAAGCCGTCGGTTGGACCGACCGGTGGCGGACCGCCGCCCTGGAACGTCGGCTGCAACGCGCCGAGACTCGTGTGCGGAAACGGCGGCGAGCCGGCGAGGCCGACTGCAGTGACGAACTCGGAGGCGGCATCGACCTCGAGGTCCATGATGGCGTCGTCGCCCGGACCGCCTAGATACGTGGAATACAGCAGTTGGGATGGCACGAACACGCCCAGGTCGATGTGGGTGAGGAACCCGTCGACGCCGAAGTAGCTGCCGCCGCCGAACTGCGGCTGCAGGCAGCCTGCTGTCGTCGGGAAGTCAGGCGATGTCGTCTGACCCGCAACCCAGACGCCGGTCCATGCCTGCGAACGCGCCAAGCCAGAGGGAACTTCATCTCCACTGCCACCCAGATAGCTGCCGTACCACTGCACGCTCAGGTTGGGTGTGAGCGCGACGAGGAAAGCGTCCTGGCTGCCGCCGAGCGTGGTGTCGAGGGCAGTCACCGGCGTGACTGGAAAGTTCGAGGACATCGTTCGGCCGGAGGCAACGAGCGTCGCGACAGTCGGTTGGTAGAGACCATCGGGAAAAAAGAAGATCATCTCCTCCATGTCGATCACGAGATCGTCGCTGGCGCCTCCGAGGTACGTCGTGTTCGTCAACGCTCCGTTCCAGGCGGCGTAGAGCGCGACGAAACCGTCCGCGCCGATTTGGCCAGCGGGGGGCGGCAGCGTGGTTGCGTTGACAGGTTGCAGCGGTACCCCGACCATCGGGAAGTTGGTCGACGCAGTCCAGCCACCTACTGCGACCGTGCTCGAGCCCAAACAGGGCAGCAGGCACAAGGCCGAGTCGTTGCCGCTGCCCCCGAGATACGTACCCCAGGCGATCGTTGGTGTGGCTGTGAGCGTGTTCGTCAACCGTACCACGAAACCGTCGCCGTACTCCGCGGTGCCGCCGGCGTAGCTCGTCTGCGGCGCGCCGGCGGTGATCGGGAAGTCCGTGCTACTGGTGCGTCCCGCGACCCAGACGTCGATACCAACCTCGACGATCGCGCGCGCCGCGTCGCGGCCGCTACCGCCGAGCAGCATCGACCACACGATCTGGCCGTTGCGGATGCGGGCGACGTAGCCATCCTCGGGCCCCTGCAGACCCGGACCCGTGGTGCGCGGGAAGTTGGGCGACCACGTGCGGCCGCACACCAGTACGTCGCCGTTGTGGGCCAAGGCGAGGGTATTCCACTGCTCTGGCTCGTCGAACCCCGAACCGCCGAGGAACATTGACCATGGCAGCGCAGCACTGCCCGGCGTCTGCGCCGGAACAGTGGCGACGAGCAGCAGCGGGAAGAAGACGCAGAACTGGAAACGCATGGAGACCTCCGGGGGAGTGCGGCGCGCGAGATGCGCGCCGGCGGTGGATGGGCGTTGCCCCGCCCGCGTTACACTCCGCCTTGGAAAACCCTGGGGCCACACACTCCGCCGTTGCCGATGCCCGCCGACCCGCCGTCCCCGATGCCTTCGCCCTCCGGCGGAACGCCAGCACAGCAGGGCGCCAATGCGCAGGAACTGGCGGCTGCGCTCGAGCGGCTGCGTTCGCGCCTGCTCGCGTTCGTGCGCCTGCACAGCGACGCGGCGATCCGCGCTCGCGAATCGTGCAGCGACATCGTGCAGTCGATCTGCCGCGAGGTGCTCGCCAACCAGGACCGGATCACGTTCCAGGGCGACGAGGCGTTCCGCGCCTGGCTGTTCACGTGGGCGACGAACAAGATCCGTGACCGGCAGCGGTACTGGCTGGCGCAGAAGCGCGACGTGCGCCGCGAGGTCGCAGCCGACGGCGCAGCCGATTCCGACGTGCTCGTGCACTACCGGGACTTCGCGACGCCGAGCCGCGAGGCGATGCTGCACGAACAGGTCGAACGCATCGAGGCCGCCTTCGACCGGCTGCCGGCTTCGTACCGCGAGGTGATCACGCTGGCGCGCATCGCCGGCCTGTCGCACGACGAGATCGCGGCAAGGCTCGGCAGTACGCCCGGGGCCGTGCGCACGCAGCTGCATCGCGCCCTGGTGCGCCTGACGTCGGAGTTGGAACGTCTCGAGTCCGGACGGGGCAGCAGCGCCTGACGCACCGGGCACGACGCCGCGCCAGCGTCAGTTTCCTGACGAAGCCGACGGCAGGATTGCACAAGCCCGCCGCCGTCGATACCTTCGCCCGCACCATGGTTTGGTCGGCCGTGGTTCCGGTCTCTCCCGACGGTTCGCCGGGAGTTGGTGGTTGGTCCAAAGCTGGCGGTTGCCCCGGTCGGGGCGCTGGGGGTGTCCTGTGGTTCGCAAAACAAGCGACATGGTCTTGCTGCTCGGCTCGCGTGGCCGCTCGCGCAGCAGCAGTTCGAAGTTCGGCGACGCGCTGCGCGGCATCGTCGGCACGGTGTTCGGTGGTTCCTCGTTGCGGCGGCGCGATGACGGGCGCCGGCGCGGTGCGGCCGTGCCCGCGTGGGTGGCTTCGGCCCTGGCTCTC
>Ga0075418_10009637_pt1 | contig 10832 bp, 7 predicted proteins | sample SoiMetdeltSBSDD2_FD_81776 | JGI IMG/M metagenome (GOLD analysis project Ga0075418, IMG submission 81776) | Bulk soil microbial communities from a Populus tree surrounding site in Tennessee, USA - Soil MetaG P. deltoides SBSDD2 | ecosystem: Environmental > Terrestrial > Soil > Tree plantation...
CAACCTCGCCAAGGGGCAGACCGGCCTGTCGATCGCCTTCGACCTGCCGACCCAGACCGGCTACGACCCCGACGACCCGCTGGCCCGGGGCGAGGTGGGCAAGGTCGGCGTCCCGGTGGCGCACCTGGGCGACATGGCGGCGCTGCTCGAGGGCATCCCGGTGGGCGAGATGAACACCTCGATGACCATCAACGCCACCGCGGCCTGGTTGCTCGGGTTGTACGTCGCCAACGCCGAACGGCACGGCGTCGGCTCCAAGGAGCTGCGGGGCACCACGCAGAACGACATCGTCAAGGAGTACCTGTCCCGCGGCACCTACATCTTCCCGCCGCTGCCGTCCCGCCGGCTGATCGTCGACATGGTGGCGTTCTGCGCGGAGTGGATCCCGCTGTGGAACCCGATGAACGTCTGCTCGTACCACCTGCAGGAAGCCGGCGCGACACCGACCCAGGAGATCGCCTACAGCCTGGCGACGGCGATCGGCGTGCTCGACGCGGTGCGCGAGTCCGGCCAGGTGCCCGAGGACCGCTTCCCGCAGGTCTTCGCCTCGGTCAGCTTCTTCGTCAACGCGGGCATCCGCTTCGTCGAGGAGACCTGCAAGATGCGGGCGTTCGCCCGGCTGTGGGACAGCATCGGCCGGGAGCGCTACGGCGTGGAGGACGCCAAGGCCCGACGGTTCCGCTACGGCGTGCAGGTCAACAGCCTGGGGCTCACCGAGGCCCAGCCGGAGAACAACGTGCAGCGGATCGTGCTGGAGATGCTGGGGGTGACGCTCAGCCGCGACGCTCGGGCCCGGTCGATCCAGCTGCCGGCGTGGAACGAGGCCCTCGGCCTGCCCCGGCCCTGGGACCAGCAGTGGGCGCTGCGCATGCAGCAGGTGCTGGCCTACGAGACCGACCTCCTCGAGTACCCGGACCTCTTCGAGGGGTCCAAGGTGGTCGAGGGGCGGACCGCCGAGCTGGTCGAGTCGGCCAACGCCGAGCTCCACGAGGTCCTCGAGCTGGGCGGGGCCTTCGAGGCCATCGACGAGCTGAAGGGCCGGCTGGTGCGCAGCCACGCCGAGCGGATGCGCCGGATCGAGGACGGCGAGCTCAAGGTGGTCGGGGTCAACTCGTTCACCGAGACCGAGCCGTCGCCGCTGGCCTCGGCCGACGGCGCGATCCTGCGGGTCGATCCGGCGATCGAGGCCGAGATGGTCGCCGAGGTCCAGGCCTGGCGGTCGAGCCGTGACAGCGACGCCGTCAAGCGGTCGCTCGACGAGCTGCGCCGGGTGGCGGGCACGGGCGAGAACATCATGCCGGCCACCGTCGACCTGGCCCACGCCGGGGGGACGACCGGCGAGTGGGCCGGCGTGCTGCGCGAGGTCTTCGGCGAGTACCGGGCGCCGACCGGTGTCGCCGCGGCGGTCGGTGCCGCGGGCGGGTCCGAGAGCCTCCGGGCCCTGTCCCAGCGGGTGCGGGGGATGGATGGTGGTCCGCCCCGGCTGCTGGTCGCCAAGCCGGGGCTCGACGGGCACAGCAACGGCGCCGAGCAGATCGCCGTGGCCGCCCGCGACGCGGGGATGGAGGTGATCTACCAGGGGATCCGACTGACCCCGGCCCAGATCGCCGCGGTGGCCGTCGAGGAGGATCCCGACGTCATCGGGCTGTCGATCCTGTCGGGCTCCCACCTCCACCTGGTGCCGGATGTGGTGCGCCAGGTCCGGGAGGGAGGAGTGACCGCGCCGGTCGTCGCCGGAGGCATCGTGCCCGACGAGGACCGGACCGCTCTGGTCGAGGCGGGCGTGGCGGCGGTCTACACACCCAAGGACTTCGAGCTGGGGCGGATCATGGCCGACATCGTCGACCTCGCCGTCGCCCACCGGGGCGAGACCGCCTGAGCTTCCGAGCTCTTCGAAGCTCAGGGGCCCCTATGGGGCGGTTCGCCTTCAGAGACGTCGGCGGGTCGGGGGAGCCAGGCGGGCGGGTCGTCGGCGCCGAGGTCCCGGCCCGCCCACCGCACGGCCCCCGGCGTCCGGGAGAGGCGGGCCACCACCCCGGGCATCGACACCCCGTCGACCTCGACGATGGCCTGGCGCTCCTGCACGTGGGGATCGGCGAAGAGGTCGGCCATGTCGTACACCGGGGCGGCTGCGGCCTCGGCCTCCTCGAACGCCGCGAGCACCTCGCCCAGGGTCCGGGCTCCGCAGAACTCGGCCATCCGGGCGTCGATCTCGGCCCGGGCGGCGATCCGTCCGGCGAAGGACCGCAGGTCCTCCCGGTCGCCCAGCCCGAGCAGGGCCATGACCCGCCGCCCGACCGTCTCGGCGGAGGCCGACACGGCCACCCAGCGGCCGTCGCTGCAGCGCCAGGTGCCACGTGGCACCGAGTACGGCAGCGCCGAGCCCATGCGGGCCTGCAGGAACCCCGTGGCGCCGTAGGCCGCCGGCAGCGGGCCCATGCACTGGAGCAGCGAGTCCCACAGGTTGACGTCCACCACCTGGCCCACCCCGGACCACAGGGCGCTCATGATGGCGAAGGCCGCCACGACAGCGGTCAGCTCGTCGGCCAGGGCGATCGGCGGAAGGAGGGGGCCGCCGTCGGGCTCCCCGTTGACGGCGGCGAACCCCGACATGGCCTCGGCCAGCGTCGCGAACCCGGGCCGCTGGGCGTAGGGGCCGTCCTGGCCGAACCCGGTGACCCGGCAGATCACCAGCCGGGGGTTGACGTCGGGGCCGAGGAGCACGTCGGGGCCCAGGCCGAGGCGCTCCAGCGTGCCGGGGCGGAAGTTCTCGACCAGGACGTCGGCCTGGGCCGCCAGCGCCAGCAGGGTCTCCCGGCCGTCGTCGGACTTGAGGTCCAGGGTCACGCAGCGCTTGTTCCGGCCGACCACCTTCCAGTAGAGCGCGGTGCCGTCGCGTGGGTCGGGCAGGCCGAGGGTTCGGGTCGAGTCGCCGCTGCCCGGGCGTTCGACCTTGAGGACGTCGGCGCCGAAGTCGGCCAGGTAGCGCGCCGCGCCGGGCGCGGCGATCACGGTCGCGAGATCGAGGACCCGCAGTCCGGCGAGTGGCCCGGGCACCTTTCCGGCGGCCGCGCGTCCCGAGTCCGGATCAGCCGATCAGTGGACGAGCTTCTGGACCTTGCCGGCCTTGATGCAGCCCGTGCAGACGTGCAGGCGGCGCGGCGCGCCGTCGACCAGCGCGCGCACCCGCTGGATGTTGGGGTTCCAGCGGCGCTTGGTCCGCCGGTGGGAGTGGCTCACCCGCATGCCCCAGGACGGGTGCTTGCCGCACACCTCGCAGACGGCTGCCATGGACACGTCACCTCGTCGATCGGTCGTCAGAGAACCTGGTGACTGTACTGACACGCCTGCAGTGCCAACAACCTCTCCCCGGCCTCCCGCCCCGACTGGGCGGGGGAACGTGCAACACGACTTCAACCAGGGTTGGTCCGGTTGTCACCTAGCATCCCCCCGGTGAGCACCCGTGACCGTCTGGGACCTGCGGAGCTGAGGGCCGTCATCGAGGCCTACCGGGATGCTCTCGCCGCGCACCGCGAGCCGATCAACCGCCTCAACGTGTACCCCGTCCCCGACGGCGACACCGGCACCAACATGTCGCTGACCCTGGGCTCGGTGGCCGAGGCGCTGGTCGACGTGCCCGACGGCGACATCGCCGCACTCTGCCAGGCCATAAGCCACGGCTCGCTGATGGGAGCCCGGGGGAACTCCGGCGTCATCCTGTCCCAGATCCTGCGGGGCGTGGCCGGAGTCGTCGCGGCGGCCGGCGGGCTGGACGCACCGACCCTGGCGAAGGCGCTGCGGGCCGCGTCCGACGCGGCCTACCAGGCCGTGATGCGGCCGGTCGAGGGCACGATCCTGACGGTCGTGCGGGCCTCGGCCGACGGGGCCGGAGCCCACGCCGAGGACGACGGCGGCGACCTCGTCGCCGTGGCCGATGCCGCCCGGCGCCAGGCCGCCGACGCGCTGGAGCACACGCCGGACCTGCTGCCGGTCCTGGCCGAGGCGGGCGTGGTCGACGCGGGCGGCGCGGGCTACCTGCTGCTCCTGGATGCGCTGCTCCACGTCCTCGACGGCCGCCCGGTCCCCGAGCCCACCGTGGGCGAGGGCGCGGTGCGGTCGGATGCCAGCCTGGTCCACGCCACGGCGGACCACCACGCCGAAGGGGCCTCCGAACTGCGCTACGAGGTCATGTACTTCCTCGAGGCCCAGGACGGTGCCGTGCCGGCCTTCAAGGACGTCTGGTCCGGCATCGGCGACTCCATCGTCGTCGTGGGCGGCGACGGCCTCTGGAACTGCCACATCCACACCGACGACATCGGCGCCGCGATCGAAGCGGCGCTCGACGCCGGGCGTCCCCGCGACATCCGGGTGACCGACCTCCATGAGCAGGTCGAGGAGGAGCGGTGGGTCCGTGACGCCACCGGCGCGGGCGAGGTCGTCGAGATCCCGCCGCACGTCAGCGAGCCGGTGACGACGGCGGTCGTCGCGGTCGCGACCGGCGACGGCATCAAGCGGATCTTCTACAGCCTGGGCGTCCAGGGCATCGTGGCCGGCGGGCAGTCCATGAACCCGTCGACCGCCGAGCTGCTGGCGGCCGTCGAGCAGGTCCCGGCCGACGAGGTCGTGATCCTGCCCAACAACAAGAACATCATCCCCGTGGCCGAGCAGGTCGACGAGCACACGGCCAAGACCGTGCGTGTGGTGCCGACCCGGGGTGTCGCCGAGGCGTTCGCCGGCCTGATGGGCTACGACCCCGAGGCGCCGGTGGCCGACAACGCCAAGGAGATGACCGAGCTGGCCGCGAGCGTTGTGGCCGGCGAGGTGACCCGGGCCGTCCGGGCCTCGTCCTGCGACCTCGGGCCGATCGCCACCGGTGACTTCCTCGGCCTGGCACGCGACGGCATCCGGGCCGTCGAGCCGACCATGGTGGATGCCGCCATCGGGCTGCTGGACGCGCTGGTGACCTCGTCCCACGAGATCGTGACCATCATCGAGGGCGAGGGTGCTACCGCGGCCGACACCCGGCACATCACCGAGTGGCTGTCCGAGAACCGGCCCGACGTGAGCGCCGAGGTCCACCACGGCGGCCAGCCGCTCTACCCGTACCTCTTCGGGGTCGAGTGACCGGTGCCGCGGCGGCTGGCCCAGCTCGACCGCATCCCGGTGTCCGAGCTGCGGGGCATCGGCGCCGAACGGGCGCGGGCGCTCGCCGAGCACCTCGGCGTGGAGACGGTCCTCGACCTGCTGACCCACTACCCGCGGCGGTACATCGACCGCACCCACCAGGCGCGCATCCGTGACCTGAAGCTGGGGGAGGAGGCCATGGTCCTGGCCCGGGTCGAGCGGGTGAACAGCCGCCGGACCCGCGGCCGGCCGCCCAGGGTCCTGGTGACGGTCGACGTGAGTGACGGGACCGGTCGGCTGCGCCTCCAGTTCTTCAACCAGGCGTGGCGGGCGAAGCAGCTCACCCCGGGCACCGAGGCCGTCTTCTTCGGCAAGCTCGACAACTTCCGGGGCCAGCGGCAGCTCACCAACCCCGTCGTCGACCTGGTCGGTGACCGCACGGGCCGGGTGGTGCCCGTCTACCCGCAGTCGGACAAGGCCCGCATCCACACCTGGGACCTCGGCCGCTGGATCTCCGAGGCGCTGGACCGGTCGGGCGAGTTCGCCGATCCCGTCCCAGGCTGGGTCCTGGACCGCTTCGACCTCGTCGACCGGACGGCGGCCTTCCGGGGCATCCACCGGCCGGCGACCCCGGAGGAGCACAAGGAGGCGCGGCGCCGCCTGGTCCTCGACGAGCTGCTGCGGCTCCAGTTGGCGCTGGTCGAGCGCAAGCGCCACCTCGAGCGGACCACGCCCGGCATCACGCACGGCAAGCCCGGTCCGCTGGTCGAGCGGTTCCTGGCCCGGCTGCCGTTCGAGCTGACCGGCGACCAGCGGCAGGCGATCGACGAGATCGCCGGGGACCTGGCCAAGCCGTACCCGATGCACCGCCTGCTCCAGGGCGACGTCGGCAGCGGCAAGACGATCGTCGGTGTCGCCGCGCTGCTGGTCGCGGTGGAGGGTGGCCACCAGGGCGCGTTCATGGCCCCCACCGAGGTCCTGGCCGAGCAGCACGCGCAGGGCATCCGGCCGCTGCTGGAGGGCATGGTGGTGGGCGACAGCGGTGCCACGCTGTTCGAGGACCGTCCGCTGCGGGTCGAGCTGCTGACCAACCGGGTGGGAGCCACCGAGCGGCGGCGTATCCTCGGCGAGCTCGCTGTGGGCCAGGTCGACCTCCTCATCGGCACCCATGCGCTGATCCAGGAGCAGGTCGAGTTCGCGTCGTTGGGCGTGGTCGTCATCGACGAGCAGCACCGCTTCGGCGTCGAGCAACGGGCCGCGCTGCGCGACAAGGCCGGCGGCGAGGCGGTGCCCGACGTGCTGGTGATGACCGCGACGCCCATCCCCCGCACGGCAGCGATGACGGTCTACGGCGACCTGGACGTCACCGTCATCCGGTCCCGCCCGGCGGGACGGCAGCCGATCACCACCCGCTGGGCCCGGAGCGCTGAGGACGAGGCGGAGCTGTGGGCTGCGGTCCGGCGGGAGGTCGAGCTCGGTCGCCAGGCGTACGTGGTCTGCCCGCTGATCGAGGAGTCGGACCGGCTGGAGGCCCGCTCGGCCGAGGACACCTACGCCCGTCTGGACGCCGGCGAGCTGGCCGGGCTGCGGCTGGGGTTGCTGCACGGCCGGCTGGGCGGGGCGGACAAGGACGAGACCATGCACCAGTTCCGGTCGGGCCGGTTGGACGTGCTGGTGGCCACGACGGTCATCGAGGTCGGCGTCGACGTCCCCAATGCGACCGTCATGGTGATCCTCGACGCCGACCGCTTCGGCATCGCCCAGCTCCACCAGCTACGGGGCCGGGTGGGCCGGGGCAGCGAGCGCTCGTGGTGCTACCTCGTCAGCCAGACCGACACCCCCGACGCCGAGGCGCGGTTGCGGGCCCTGGTGACGAGCGACGACGGGTTCGACCTGGCCGAGGTGGACCTCGAGCTGCGGGGCGAGGGCACGATCATGGGCGAGCGGCAGAAGGGCCGCAACGACCTCAAGCTGGCATCACTGCGACGGGACCACGAGTGGGTGGAGCGGGCCCGGGAGGTCGCCATGGTGATCGTGGACGGCGACGGCGGCCTGGCCGCGCACCCCGGGCTGGTGGACGAGGTGGGGCTGTTCCTGGACCAGGACGAGCAGGACTTCCTGCTCAAGGGCTGACCGCTCGGCGGGCTCAGGCCTCGCGGGCGTCGGTGGGGTCCTCCGGGTCCTCGGGGAGGACGACGTCCCAGCGGTCGCCGCAACCCGAGCAGCGGTAGACGACCACCTCGCCGGGCGCCCAACCACCCTCGTCCGGGGGGTAGCTGATGAGATGCGCCGTTTCTCCGCAATCGACGCAGATGATGGTGCGATCGACCTCCACGGCGGGGACGCTACGGCGCGCCGGTCACGAAGCGGGTGATGCGACCGGCGCGGCGTAGCGCCCGGCCATGGCCCGTGCGGTGGCGGCGAGGCGGTCCCGCAGCTCCACCGGGGCGAGGACCTCGAGATCGGGGCCGAAGCGCAGGAGGTCGTCGTGGGCGTAGTCGAACGACTCGGTCGGGACGACCACCGTGACCCAGCCCTCGGCGTCGGGCGGGCCCGCGCTGGCGATGGCGATCTCGGCCGACGCGGGGTCCACGGCGTAGCGCAGGGCACCGAGCCGTTCCCCCCGGATGCGGGCCGTCACCTCGTGCTGCAGCATCGACCGGGCGAACTGCTCGGCCGATGCGCTCCAGTAGGCGGCGAGGTCGAAGCCCTCCGGCCGCTGGACGGCGTCTTCGCGGAGCTCGCTGGCCTGCACCCGCGAGACCCGGTAGGTCCGGGGTCGCCGGTCGGTCCCCGCCCCCGCGACCAGGTACCACTTGCCGGCCTTGAGCACCAGGCCCAGGGGGTCGATGGTCCGGTGCACGGTCGTGCCCGACCGCTCGTAGCTGATCTCGACCCGGCGTTCGTCCCACACGGCGTGGGCCAGCGCGGCGAGGTGGGGTGTCGACTCGTCCCGGGTGAACCACCCGGGCGCGTCGAGGTGGAAGCGCTCGCGGACCCGGACCGCCCGCCGCCGCAGCTCGGGAGGGAGCGCGGCGTCCACCTTCAGCTGGGCCGCGGCCAGCACGGTGCCGAGGCCGAGGTCTGCCGCGGCGCCGGGCAGGCCGACCAGGGCCAACGCCTCGGCCTCGTCGGCCGTCAGCCCGGTGAGCCGGGTGTGGTAGCCGTCCACCAGACGGCAGCCGCCCCCCGGGCCGGGCTCGGCGAACACCGGCACGCCCGCGCCGGACAGCGCCTCCAGGTCCCGGTAGATGGTCCGCACCGACACCTCGAGCCGCTCCGCGAGCTGGGCGGCGGTGAGGCGGCCGTGGACCTGGAGGAGCAGCAGCAGCTGGACGAGGCGGGCGGCCCTCACCCCGAGGACCCTACCGGCGGTACCGCTGCACCCTGACAGTTGCTGTCAAGGTCTCCGGCATTGACTCCGCATGCACGGTCGGGCCGCGGATCAGCGGATCAGCGGTCCCGGGATCGCTGGTGCTCCTGGAACCGCTCGACGCCAGCCAGGAAGTCGTCGGCGAAGATGGTGTCCTGGCCCAGCTCGTCCTCCCGGGCCAGCGCGGCGGCGAGGTCCAGCCCCAGGCCGTCGTAGACCGAGCGGCGGTCGTTGACCACCGCTCGCCAGGGCACGGCCGCGATCTGCTCGGCCACCTCGACGGCGGTGTCCAGGGCCTGGCCGGCCGGCACCAACCGGTCGACCAGCCCGATCCGCTCGGCTTCCACGGCGTCGATCTCGCGGCCGGTGAGGATGAGGTCCAGGGCCCGGCCGAGGCCGACGATCCGGGGCAGCCGGTAGGTGCCCCCGTCGACCAGGGGGACGCCCCAGCGCCGTTCGAGGCAGCCGAACCGCGCGGTGTCGCCGGAGACCCGGATGTCGCACCACGCCGCCAGCTCGAGGCCCCCGGCCACGCACCAGCCCTCGATGGCGGCGATCACCGGCTTGGAGAGCAGGAGCCGGGTCGGGCCGAGCGGACCGCTCTCCCGCAGCCGAGGTAGGTCGCGCAGGTTGGCGCCGGCGCTGAAGGCCTGCTCGTCGCCGGTCAGGATGGCGACCCGTGCGCCTTCGTCGGCGTCGAAGGCCAGGAACTCGTCGTGCAGCCGCTCGGCGGTCGCCGAGTTCACGGCGTTGCGCACCTGCGGCTGGTCGATGCGGATGACCCGGACGGCGTCGCTCATGGGCCCTTCTTAGCTCGTGGCTGGTCAACCCAGGTCGTCCTCGGGGATCCAGAGGCCGTGGAAGCCGTAGGGGACCCGGACCGGCAGGTGGATCCGAGCCACGGGCCCGTCGGGGACCGCCTGGGCGTCGAAGATGCCGAGCGACGACCGGTCGACGGTCCGGTCGTAGAGGAAGGTCAGCAGCCAACCTTCGCCTTCGTCGCCGTCCGGCTCGTCGGCGGCGAAGCAGCCCTCGCTCACCCGCTCCAGTGGACCCGGCTCCCAGCGCTCCTCGTCGCCGGTCTCGTGGTCCCGGTGGAGGAGCCCGGCGAACTCGAAGCCGTAGGGCCCGTCGCGGTCGATGGTCGTGAACCAGCCGTGCCGTGTCCGCCGTCCGAGGTGGCGGCGATCCAGGGCCGGCAGGTCGGTGTCGACCTCGCTGAGCTGCTCGTCCCGGAAGCGCAGCCGGGAGCCGGAGGTGTCGATGCGCCACTCGGTGAGGAACGAGGGCACCTGGTCGCCCTCGGGGCCGAAGGCCGAGGAGCTGCGGTGGACCCACAGCACGACGTCGTCGCCATCGCGGAAGGCGTTGTGCCCGTGGAACACCATGCACGGATCGACGTCCGCCCAGCGGATCTCGCCCGCCGGACCGCCGAGCGGCATCACCCCGACCTGGCAGGGGCCGTCGGGGTCCCAGTAGAAGGGCAGGTCGGGGTAGGGCATGTCGGGGCTGGTCCCGAAGCGCACGGGCGACTGCCAGAAGACGACGTCCCGGTCGGTGATCGCGAAGTCGTGGATCATGGTCAGAGCGTCGATGGCGACCGGCTCGCTGTGGACCAGCCGGCCGTCCGCGTCGGCCACGTGGTAGGTGAGCAGTGGATCGGTGAAGCCGTAGCCGAAGAAGTGCATCTGCCCGGTGTCGGGGTCGATCTTCGGATGGGCGGTCATCGCCGTGGTCAGCCGGCCGTCGAAGTCCCACGGGCCGGCGGTGCCGAGCTCCCCCGGGTCGAGCGCGTACGGCCAGCCGACCTCGCCCAGGCTGAGCAGCTTGCCCGCGTGGTGGATCAGGCCGACGTTCGAGAGGTTGACGTCCCGGCCGGGCACGCCGGCCTCGGTGAGGTCGACGCCCTGCTGATGGACCGTGGTGCTGACCCACCGGTTGCGGTACCAGGTGGCTTCGCCCCGCTCGATGCGCACGCCGTGGACCATGCCGTCGCCGAGGAACCAGTGGGGCGCGTGCCCGGACGGCGGGTTGGAGCCGTTGCGGAGGTAGAGGCCGGACAGCGCCGGCGGGATGGAGCCGCTGACCTCCAGCGACGTCTCGCTGGTCTCGCTCCGGACCGCGGCGAAGTTGCCCTGCTCCCAGTAGGGGCGGTCGGGGTCGTAGGGCTCGACCGACGCCGCGGGCTCGCCGTCGCTGGCGGGACCGCCGCCACCGTCCGCACCGTCGTCGCCACCACCACCGTCACCACCACCGCACGCGCTGAGGGCGGCGGGGCCGAGCACGGCGGCCGCGGCGCTCCCCATGCCCAGCCGGCGCAGGAGCTCACGCCGTC
>Ga0075418_10009639_pt1 | contig 10831 bp, 14 predicted proteins | sample SoiMetdeltSBSDD2_FD_81776 | JGI IMG/M metagenome (GOLD analysis project Ga0075418, IMG submission 81776) | Bulk soil microbial communities from a Populus tree surrounding site in Tennessee, USA - Soil MetaG P. deltoides SBSDD2 | ecosystem: Environmental > Terrestrial > Soil > Tree plantation...
CAATCTGTTTGGTTTGATGCTGTTTTTTACGCATAAGTACCAGTATGCAGGACTGTACCCTGTTTGAAAACTGTTGTTTGTTATCAAATAAAGTTTATATGCTAGTATAATTATTATGTCTGAAGCTGAACTACCTTGCGCAAAAGTTGCCGTAACTACTCTTTTAATTTACGAAACAGGTGCACCAAAAGGTATACGCCCAGATTCACCGGCCGTGTTAGCTGTTACCGAAGGTTTGCCACGAACAGAGATTGATCGACCAAACCGCAAGGAAGTTATATTTGGCTGCGCCGCTGCCGGCGGTATCTGTGAGTTTTCGTTTTCGGTGTGCCAAAATGAGCGACTTACGCCGCCTAGCGATCCTGCGCAAAGAATTTGCGTTGACGATGAAAAGCTACTGAGCACTTTTCGCTATTTGATGAGAGAAACCTTTGGCCCACAAGGTGATGATCTCGATCAGCCGCCAGCCGATGCATGATTTTTGGGTACCGATTGTTAGTCGGTTCCGATTGAACCTTCGCGTTTAAACTGTTCTTTGGCAACGTCCCAGAGGCTTGGATCGCCAAGTTTTTCTTTACGGTAAAGCCAGTATTCAGTACCCCATAGATAGATTTCGCGCAAGCCCGTGTCTATACCAAATTGAAAAGTATCTTTGAGGCGCTCGGCATCAATAGATTTGTTTTGTTCCTCCAGTGATGTGTCTTGGATGGGTTGCCCTTTAGGTGGCCAGGCTTCGGCCTGTAGTTCGTGTAACATCGAGGGTTTACCGTGGAATATTTGTTGCAAACCGGCATGGAAGGCATACCATTTTGGCGGCAGTGGGTACTGAAAGTAGCGGTTTGTCTTATCGTCCCATACCCGGCGATACACCGAAAAACCATAAATGTCCGGTACCGGCTCGCCCAGGGGTACACCAAAGTTGTTGCTGCGCGACATAATTACCGGGTGGTATGGGTCGTTTGTTTTGATGAGGTTAAACTCTTCGACCAAGCGGTCGCGGCTGTAGTCGGTGCATTCGGGGCTAAAGACTTTTAAGAAAAATTCGTTTTCTAGCTGATAGCTCTCGAGTGCGGGTGATGTTTTATAGCGGTTTACGACCTCGGTAATAAATTGGTTAAGTTGCTCCGGCCATTGCCCTACGCTCGGACCGCCCGATATATGTTTAGCCCATTCGGGCATATGGCACTCCGGCCAGCGCGGTTGACGTAGACCAACCGATAGCGTCACCGTGGCGTCGGCGGCTTCGGCCTTACGGAACTGCCAGTCGAGTAGTGAAAAGTCATACTGGTCTTGCGCCGGTTCTAGTTGTTCCCAGTAGCTCACCAAACGTAGGTGTTTGACGCCTAGTTCGCCTAGCAAGATATCTAGGGTATGCTGGGGGTCGAGCCCTAAATCTTCGGCATACGATGGAATAAACGTCGCACCAAGGCGCAGCGGTTTATGATTATTAGTGTTGATATACCACTGGGCAATGCCAAATATCGTACCCGAAAAAACAAGCACAAGAGTGGCCAGCACCACAGCAATTTTTTGCCACCAACCTCGCTTCCAAAAGCGTTTAATTAGCTTAAAAGGCCATAAAACAATATGTTTTATCCGGGTAAACAAGCTAAAGCGGCGGTGTTTGTGTTCGGCAGAACGCCCATCCATACGCTACACTATATAGGATGAAATCGTTTAAGGTAAGTATTGTCATTCCTGCTTACAACGAGGAAAGCCACTTACGATTGTGCCTAGAAGCTATAGCACATCAAACCGTCACACCGTTTGAGGTGATTGTGGTAGACAATAATTCTACCGATGCTACAGCAGCCATTGCCCGTTCGTTCCCTTTTGTGCGGCTTGTTAACGAAAAACGGCAAGGCGTGATGTACGCCCGCGATTGTGGTTTTGATGCAGCACGCGGCGAGATTATTGGCCGGCTAGATGCCGATAGTATTATTGCACCGAACTGGGTCGAAACCATCCAGCAGGTATTCCAAGACGACTCAATCCAGGCTGCCACTGGCACGGTGCGCTACCGCGAAGTGTGTGCTCGTTCCCTCTTCGACTCACTTGATTTTTATTTTCGCAATTGGCTAGCCCGCCGTGCCGTGCCGTTGGGCGAACAGTCTATGCAGGGCGTCAATATCGCCATCCGCAAATCGTCGTGGGACTTGGTGCGCGACCACGTTTGTCACGAACGCCGCCACCACGAAGATCTCGACCTCTCCGCTCATCTGGCATTGTTCAAACAAAAGGTGGTATTTGAACCGGGCATGGTTGTGACCGTCTCGTTCCGTCAGGCCGATGCCAAGCCCGGGATCTTTTATGAGTACGTTATTAGCTCACCCCGTACTTACCGCCTCCACAAGCTGCGGCTTCATCGCGAGATGTACTTTGTTGCGTGGTTGGTTATCGCTATTTATCTGCCAATCCGTATAGCTTACCGGGGCTACAACCCTGCCACCGGAAAGTTTTCGTTTAAACACCTGATTTCCCCGACTGTTACTAACCGTGTGAGCCCTGTGGCACCTTCACTAATTAGGGTAGAATAATTGCATGATACAACCCTTCACACCTGGGACAGAAATTGCGTCGGGCATATGGGAAAATGGGAGCCAGTGGCGTACTACCTTTGAGGTAAAGTTTCCACCTGAGTTGCAGGCAAACCCCCGCCTTTGCTCGGCTGCCGGTGTAGTGGTGTTATATCACACAAGCGATTCTTTATTGCCGGACGTTATCATGACCCGCCGGGATATCGGGCGCCATGGTAAACAGCCGGAATTTGAAATTCCTTTTGGACACCGCGATCCGATCGACCCTGCAAACCCCAAAGGCGAATTAGAACCAATTCCGGTGGCCGCTATACGCGAAACAGACGAAGAGGCCGGTGTTATCCTGAGCGAAAGCGAGCTTACCTTGTTTGCTATTTGCAGAATTATTAACCCCCCTGGCAGCAATTATAAAACTCCCTTATCGTTCATGGCGTATTACTACGCCCGCGCCGAAAGGTGGGGCATTCCATCCGAGGCTGGCCATACAAGTAAACACATGACTTTAGGTAAGATGGGTGAGTTAGCGCGGTTATCACCAGAGGAAGCCGCCAAAGAGCAACTGTATAGAGTTAATCCAACCGATGCTAAATTTGTTCGTGTTGCAGCACTGACCTGCCTTGCCTCCTGGGTGGACGAAGCTATCGGCCCATTGGCTAAGCCCGGCACTGATTAGGGTTATACTATCTAAAGCAGCAATGATAAGGAGGCAGTATGTTCAAAAAGTCACAAGCATTTAGTAGCTTTTCGGTTGATGATTTAGATAAGGCAAAGGAGTTTTACGGCAAAACGCTGGGGTTAGACGTAAAAGAATGGGCCGGCATGGGGTTAAAACTCAAACTGGCGACCGGCGGCGAAGTGTTTATTTACCCCAAGGGTAAAGGCCACGTGCCAGCTAGCTTTACGGTGCTTAACTTCCCTGTTGATGACATCGACGAGGCCGTGGCCGGCCTGAAAGAAAAAGGTGTAAAGCTGGAGCATTACGACGGCTTCAACCAGGACGAAGACGGCGTAGCGCGCAGTAAATCGCCCCAAGACGGCCCGTCTATCGCCTGGTTTAAAGACCCGGCCGGAAACGTGTTAGCCATATTGCAATAACCATGAAGCTCTATCGTTTTAGTCCGATCAAATCCCAACAAGAGTTATTAAGAGCCATCGAACATATTCATTTTGCGTGCTATCAGTTGTGCAAGCAATCGTTCGAGCGATATCTGCCGAATGCCGGAAACATCGGCGTATTTTGCCACTACGATGACGAGTACGAGTTTTTGACGAAACTACGTCAGGAAATGGCAGAAGCCTCGGCTAACCTCAACCAAAAATATTTTAAATTGCACGAGCCGATTACCATTCCAGCCAAAGATGGTGTGCCCGAAACGACCTACACGTACTTGTATATTCGTCAGCCCGATCCGTATCGTTCGCAAGTTGGCGATGTTGATTTTTACCTGCCGCAAGTTGAGTATGATGCATTAAAGCAGTCGCTGGCGGAGGGCAAAAAGATAAAGGGCGCCCGTATTTTCCCGCGCCAAGACCTCGATTTGATTGAACTCTACGATCCGGATGTCGATTGTTGCGGCTACGTCAGCACGAAAACAATGACCCAAAAAGTCCATGTTAAGCAAGCGTAACATCTAGGAGTTGTATGAGTGTTGATGTTCAAAAAGCGATCCGTGATTATTTGCCAAATGTCATCCACCTGTCGTTAGCTACGAGCAAAGATGGCCAGCCGTGGGTCTGTGAGCTGCATTATGCCTTTGATGACGACCTAAACCTGTACTTTCGCTCCCTTAGCTCTCGCCGGCACAGCCAAGAGATTGCTCTAAACCCAAAGGTGGCAGGCAACATCGTGCGGCAGCATCAGCCTGGTGAATATCCGCTCGGTGTTTATTTTGAAGGAGTTGCCGAACAATTACACGACGTTGATGTCGAACATCCCGCCTACCGGGCGTTGCATAAACGATTTAACGTGGGGCAAAAAGTCTTGGATGAAGCCGCTCGCGAAGGTGGGCATCAGTTCTACAAAATTTCTGTCACCACATGGTATGTGTTCGGTAAGCTAGCGGGCGAAGAAGGCAAAAAGTATGAGCTGGCTTGGGATGGTAGTAAAAGGAAGTAGGACCGCTCCAACTCCTCTACTCTAGATAAATCACGGTCGAAACGGTATAATCACGACAAATGCAGCAGCCGGAACCAGATTTCCCTTTGCCCTATCCGCCCGAGCAGCGACCGCCCAAAAAAGTGCGGCAGCGGTATAAGCTTTTCATGCTGTTTTTTATCGCCATTACTTTTGTGCTGATCGGTGCTATATCGGCATATTTATGGACAAATAAATCTGATACGACTGGTAGCTCTGACAAGCGGCTGTTTACGTATTATTACCGCGATGGCAAGACGGTGTTGTGGCAAGGTGTGGAGCCATTTGCCGAAGACAGCCCTGCGTTTGTAAATAGGGTGTTTGATGATTTGACCGCCAAATACGGCACGTCTTATTTTGAAAAAAATAACGATTGGAAGATCGTCACCACACTGGATGAATCACTGCAAGAGCTTGCCGAGCAACAACTCGCGGCCCAAAGCGAGCAACTACTAAAACAAGGTGGGCACGATGCGGCGCTGATGGCCCAGGACGTAACCACGGGGCAGATTGTCAGTTGGGCCGACGGGACGGGAAAGCATCGGCTCCGGAGCAAAACCGAAGTCGGCACATTGGCCTTGCCCTTGGTATACGCTGCTTATCTAGAGAGCACTGACGCGAATGCCGACACGACTATCCTGGATGTCCAAGAGGCGCTCCCAGGCTATCCTTGCACTAACACTTCGCGTTACGAGGAGGGCGGTAACTGCTTACAAAATTTTGACCGCCGATATTTGGGACAGATAACGCTCCGTCAGGCACTTGGTGGCTTGCGTTTAGCGCCGGCAGCAAAAGCAATGGCGACTGTTGTTCCGGATGATAATAGCCCTGGACGGATAGATTCGATGAATAAAACAATTCAGGTAATCGAAACGATGATGGAAAACGACAATGGTTTTAGTTGCTACCACCCACAGGTAGATGTAACGACCTTGGCCTACAATAACGACAAGAGTAAGGAAGAAACACAATGCTATCTCGCTTCCTCACACGGCGATGGAGTATTTGCTTCGCCCCAGGATTTGATGCGGGCCTACACTGTACTTGCGAACAATGGCAAACAGCTGCCGCAGACTAGCTTGCTCAAAGTAGAATTAAATGGCAAGGTAGTTGATGAATGGAAGGCCGATGGCGGGCAAATCGTCGAGGCGGATGCGGCAAATATCATTGGCGACATACTTTCTGATCCGGAAGCTACATATATGGCCAGGAGGAGCTGGTTCCGCATTGGTGATAACGGCGAAACCAAAGTGAGTGTCGCACCCGGCACGACATACGACGGTTCAGTGGCTAGTGCGGTGATGTATACACCAAAGTATGCCGTCGGTTTTTGGGCCTTTGGTACACCAGGCGGAACAATCAAAGGTTTTTCCGACACACTAACTCTCCCCCCAACCTCGGGCTGGCTAACCGCCGCCCAAAACGAATAACTGTCGTGTCGGCTTTTTCTGTGACACCACATCCTGTAGTCTAATGCGGCCACCATTGTTAGGGCAATTGCACGATTTTTTCGAGGAAACTCTGTCGTAGTATCTCCAATTAGTTAATGTGATTTAGCAAACTATCGCTGAGATTCAGGTATTTTAAGAAAAATTGATTTGCGTTTTATTGACAAATTAATAAATGTATCTGATAGTTTTATAGCTATGGCTGAGCAGAGTTCTTACGAAAGACGTATTGAAGTGGCTTTAAGGGACGCCCAGGTGTCGCTACCGTTAAATAGCCAATTGGAGCAGTTTGCGGCTTTGCCGTATGACACCTTACTCCCGCCCTTCCCTTCAGAAATTACTCGAAGTCCCGGGGATGTACTATTTGATGACATAGAAGAGTTGTCCGATGTACTGGATGTTTTACAGCAAATGACCAACGTTGTGGTAGATTTGGCAACGAGAGAACTAATTAAAGGACACGAAACTCAGCACGGGTGGGGCGCCAAGGTACTTAAAGGTTCGCGTTCTGTTTGTGGTATGAATCTAATGCCTGATGGAGATGATGCGTTTGTAGTTCGGAATTATTTCTATTTTCCTCTTGACCTGCAGGTCAACAAATTGGGTTTAGCACTTATTTTTGGTCACCCGCGATTTGAGTTGCGGCAAGACATAAAAGACATTCGTACTATGGGATTTACCGGTGGCATACAAGAGATTGGCGAGCTTGCGCTAGCTGAGAATACGCGGCTAGGTGAATACAAGTATCCCATACCGCTTAGCTTTTAGAATGGCACAGTTTTATTCACTCGGATTGGTTTGTTTGCGGCCGTTGTCTTCGGTGACGGTACAATTGCCCCATAGGCCTTTGTTTTCGGTTTTGGCTTGTTGCTCGTGCGCGACGAATTCGTCTTTTTTAGTAAACGGAAAGCTGGTGTAGGCAAAACCATAGCCGTTTTTGATAATTTCGGCCTCGACCAACCGGCCATCTGGTAGGTAGACATAGCGCAGCAAGCGGTCATAGCGGTCGCGGTTTTGGTTGGTGGGGTCGGCTTCGAGCCGTACCTTTTGCTGGCCAATTAAGTCTTTGGTGTAGGCACTGGCGGCCGGGCCGTAACATTGCACTGGTACATCTGGGTGGTGGGTTTCGGGCGTATCAACGCCGATCATACGTACTGTTTCTTCTTTGCCGTTCATGTCGACCACAATAGTGTCGCCATCGGAAAAGCGGACCACACGGTACAAACCTGGCTGGTTTTGCTCAAACTGCCCCGGGGCCGAAAACCACCCAGGTCCCTCTACTGCCCAGCCAATAAGCATTACCAAGGCCACTAGCAGTAGCGCAAAGAGTTGGCGTTGGCGTTTGACGGTCATAGGGCAGCGAGTGCGTCGGCTACCATATCTGACGTAACGTGGGTACCATCGAACTCAATGACGTGCTCGCCTTCGCGCGGGGGTTCCAGGTTGCTGCTGATCCTCTCGAAATGTTCGACGGGCATGTTGCCCAGCACACGCGTGTGTTGCTTGTGGGCGTCTTTGGTGGCACGCTCGCGGGCTAACTCTTTAGGAGTACGAACCCAAATGATGATGGTGTGCGCACCGTATTTTGCGGCAATTTCGCGCAAATGTTCGCGGTCACGGTAAAAGTTAAAGTTAGTATCAAAAATAACGTTATTACCTTGCGCTAACAGGTCGTCGGTTACAGCATTGAGTTCGGCATATAGTTTGAGATTTTCTTCGTGGGTATGCGTTGGTTCACCAAAACGTTTGCGCCGTTCGTGGTCTGCCCATAGGTGTATCGCCCCAGTGTGTTGTCCAACCATCTTAGAAACGGTGGTCTTACCGGCCCCGGGAAACCCGAGCATTAAAAATAAAGTAGGCTGATGCATATTCCCAGCCTACTTTATTTTTTGTCAATTTGCTATGTGCTCAGACTGCTAATGCTTAGGTTTGCGCCAGTTGAGATCGTCGGTAATCGGAACCGCCCTTTCCCATAGTAATTCAAAGATTTGGCGTTGCGAGTCGGCGATTTCTTGGTTGTACAGCTCCACCCCAAATATTTCGCCGTTGCGCCAGTTGTAGTAGCTAAGCACGTTGTCGTAGACGATGGTCGAATGTGTAATCGGGTAAATCTCGGGCGGTAAATAGCGCGATTCCCAATGCACAAGCCGTTCATTGCTGTGCGTGTCGTACCAAGCCTGCAGGCCTTCCATAAAATGGTCGCCTACCAAGCCGCGAAATTTCTGGCCACGACTGTTGCATTTGCGTACCCATCGTTCAAAAAACGCCATGTTGGTGTTAATTTGCATGGTTTCATACAAAATGACCACCGTTTCGCCTTTGGCTTTGGTTTGGTTCCAATGCATTTGTTTGTTGCCTTCTGGGCCCCGATAAAACTGCACACGAGTTAGGTGGTTGTGTGGTGAATTGGTCAGCTTGCCATGCATTACCAATAACTCGTCTTGTAAATCGCGCACCTCTTGTTCGCGTTGAGTCAACAAAATTTGCAAATTAGTGATTGGTGCGGCATGTAAAATGACGCGCTTGTACTGATTTTCTAGTTCCACCAAGTTGGTGCTAGTTAAGGTATCTAACAAACGGTATACGCGCGTGCGTTCTACCTTGGCAAGGCGTGCGAGACCGGTGATAGTTTGTGGACCATAGGCGTGCAACGTTAAGTAAAGATCGGCTATTTCAGATTCCAGGCCGAGTTTTTCAAAGTATTTTCGGAAGACCTCCGTGTCTTTGGGCATATTCGCCATATTGTAGGGCTCGTTCGTTGGATTGAAAAATCGTGCATTTTATTGCACGACAGATATATAAACTAACACCTTATCAGCTATTGTTCTGTGCGTCAAACAACACAAGGAGACACTATGACAGAACAGTTGCCCACCATAATTTTAACCTTCGAGCAAGAAACGTCCCTTGCGCGTATTGGCGATGAAGCCTTACGTATTATGGCGGCGCAGTATGGAACCGGGTTCCCAGACTACGTTGAAGGCTCAGAGGCAAACTTGTGTTTCCATAACAGGTACCACGCACAAGCAGTGCCAGAAGACGGCCAGCGTGTTGGTGAAGCGTTAGGCTTTAGCCGGGCAGAACAAGCAACGGTTGATGTTGCCGGCAAAGCCCATGACATCGTACAGCTTAAAGAGCGCGGCCAAATGGAACGTGAAAGCGCCGACTGGCTCGTTGCCGAACTGCGCCGCGAGCAATTGCCTGAACCGATGGTACTGGCAGGTAAATTGGCTATCGAAGGGACAATACCGGTGTTTGACGGTAATAAAGTGACCGGCCAACAAGCCACACGGCAGGAATATCCGTCCAAAAGTGCGGAACGGGTAGCCTTAGCAGTGGCATGCGGTGATTTTGGCCGCATGCTAACCCCCATTGGTCCGTTAATGAGCCATAAATATTATCAACAAATTAAGGGTTGTGCGCCAGGTCAAGCACCACCAATGGATACCTTCGAACAGTATCTTGCCGATCAAATTGCTATGCGCGAGGAATATCGTTTCCCCTTGCCTGCGGCCGAACGCCTGCTCGGCACACACCGCCGCCAAGTGGTTGCCTATGGCGAACAGGTTTTGCGCCAACTACAGCGCGGTGATATCGAATCGTGGCATCAGCTCGAGGCCCAAGACCTGGAATTTATGCGTTCACTTGCCTATAAGCTCTAAAAATCAATCCCTTTATTGGCCAAGAATTTGTCGTCAAAATGGTGCTTAATTTTGGTCATGTTGGTAGCGATGTCTACGTGGGTTAGGAGGCTTTTAGGGAAATTGCGGCCAGTTAGGCATAGGCTGGTTTTGGGCGATTTTTGCAGAATTAATTGTTTAAGTTGTGTCCGGGTGAGTAAACCATCGTGCGCGGCGTTACTGATTTCGTCGCAGATTACTAGGCCATAATCACCACTTTGGCTGCAGCGCAGTGCCTCCTGGTACGTTTCTAGCGCTGCTTGCTTGTGCTGTTCGGGGGTAATGAATTCCGCGCTCAGCTCGCCGGCGTTGTAAAACCCTTTGCCGCCCTTATAAAAATGGAGTTGGTCCTTGTATAACGGCATAATATCGCGAATAAACACGTGTTCGCCCACCCCCCAATGTTTAATAAACTGAATAAACGCCACATTCCAGCGGTTGCCCAGCGCGCGTACTAATAGCCCCAGCCCCGCGCTGGTTTTCCCCTTGCCATCACCCGTGTACACCACAACTACTGACTCTTTAGTCTGGTAATCCTCAAAGGCCATGGATGGATTATAGCGCACTATGCATCAGGCAGCTTCTACTAGCAGCATGTCGCCGTTCGCGGTAGCCAGAGCGCCAACGTACCGCTGGAAAGGATGTAACCTGATTTGGTTAATGTATCTTCCCTCGGCTACTGGGTCAGTAGTTCTGGCAGCTATTGCCGCGAGGGCGTGTGGGCGTGGTTCGCGTTCCATCTGTGTTTTTGATTTTGGGCCGAAGTCGATATTATCATCACCCCTATAACGAAACAGGTCCACCACGCGTTTCAGTGCGGCTGATACTTCGAGACTGGTGCGACTAGCCTGTTCTTTAAGAAAGGCCTCGTCAAGGACCCCGCCAGGCGCTTCGCTCGCAATAGCTAGCGCCGTAGCCATTGACCCCATGTCTTGGCAAGCGTCCACAAAATTTGATGCTGCTGAAACCGCAAAGGGGTCAGTATTATGAGATCTTACGATCGCAAAAGTGGTTATAGTGTCCATAATACAA
>Ga0075418_10009640_pt1 | contig 10831 bp, 4 predicted proteins | sample SoiMetdeltSBSDD2_FD_81776 | JGI IMG/M metagenome (GOLD analysis project Ga0075418, IMG submission 81776) | Bulk soil microbial communities from a Populus tree surrounding site in Tennessee, USA - Soil MetaG P. deltoides SBSDD2 | ecosystem: Environmental > Terrestrial > Soil > Tree plantation...
ACCTGCAGCTGGTCGAGGAACCACGGGTCGATGCGCGAGTAGTCGTGGATCTCCTCGACGGTCATGCCGGCGAGGAACGCCGTGCGCACCCAGTCGACGCGGTCGGATCTAGGTGTCGCGAGGTGGGGGCGGATCGCTTCGGGGTGCGCGTCCTCGGGTTTGCAGTGCGGCTTGCCCGGCACGTTGCCAAAACCGTTGCGGCCCGTCTCGAGGCCGCGCAGCGCCTTCTGCATCGCCTCCTTGAAGGTGCGTCCGATCGCCATCACTTCGCCGACCGACTTCATCTGCGTCGTGAGCACCGAGTCCGCGGTCGGGAACTTCTCGAAGGCCCAGCGCGGGAACTTGACGACGCAGTAGTCGATCGTCGGCTCGAAACAGGCCTTCGTGGTCTTCGTGATGTCGTTGTCGAGCTCGTCGAGCGTGTAGCCGACGGCGAGCTTGGCGGCGATCTTCGCGATCGGGAAGCCCGTCGCCTTGCTGGCCAGCGCCGAGCTGCGGCTCACGCGCGGATTCATCTCGATCACGACCATGCGGCCGTCCCGCGGATGGATCGCGAACTGCACGTTGCTGCCGCCCGTGTCGACGCCGATCTCGCGGATGCACGCGATCGCGGCGTCGCGCATCAGCTGGTACTCGCGGTCGCTCAACGTCTGCGCCGGCGCGACCGTGATCGAGTCGCCGGTGTGCACGCCCATCGGGTCGAAGTTCTCGATCGAGCAGACGATGATGACGTTGTCGTTCTTGTCGCGGATGACCTCGAGCTCGAACTCCTTCCAGCCCGCGATCGACTCCTCGATCAGGATCTCGCTGTTCAGCGAGATCGCGAGCCCGCGCGCGCAGATGTCTTCGAACTCCTGCAGGTTGTAGGCGATGCCGCCGCCGCTGCCGCCCATCGTGAATCCGGGCCGGATCACGCACGGCAGGCCGATCTGGTCGACGGCCGCGCGGGCCTCGGCCATCGAGTACGCGAGCTGGGACCGCGCGCAGACGAGGCCGATCTTCTGCATCGCGTCGCGGAACTCGAGGCGGCCCTCGGCCTTCTGGATCGACGCCGGCTTGGCGCCGATCATCTCGACCTTGAACTTCTGCAGGACACCCATGTCGTGCAGCTGCATCGCGCAGTTGAGGGCGGTCTGGCCGCCGAGCGTCGGCAGGATCGCGTCGGGGCGTTCCTGTTCGATGATCTTCGCGACGACCTCGGGCGTGATCGGCTCGATGTAGGTCCGATCCGCCATCTCGGGATCGGTCATGATCGTCGCCGGGTTGCTGTTGATCAGGATGATCTTGTAGCCGTCGCTGCGCAGCGCCTTGCACGCCTGCACACCCGAGTAGTCGAATTCACAAGCCTGCCCGATGACGATGGGCCCCGATCCCAGGATCAGGATGGAGTGTAGGTCTTGGCGGCGCGGCATTTCGGGCGGCGACTACAGCGGAAGGGGCGGTTTTCTGCGAGCGGAAACTGCCTGCTCGAGCGCGCTCCGAGATGCAGATCGGCGCGAATGCGTGCCACCGCTGCGCTGAGCGAAGCACATCGCCTCTGTGGCCACGAGTGGTGCGCAGTGGCGGCGGCGCGAGCCGGAGGAGACGGTGCTGTACCGGGTCGTGCTCGCCGAGTGGAGCACGTTCGTACAGCGGGCCGAAGCTCGCGAACGGGTGGTGCCGCGGTTCTGCCGTCGCGAGGTGGAGTTGTTCCTGCGCTGTGGAATCCTCGGCTGGGGTCTGGTTCGCGTGTTTTGCGATGTGTGCAAGAAGGCCGATGTCGAGGCGTTCTCGTGCAAGGGTCGCGGGTTCTGCCCGTCGTGCGGAACCCGGCGCATGGTGGACACGGCGGCGTGGCTGGTGGATCGGGTGATCCCAGAGGTGCCGGTGCGGCAGTGGGTGCTGTCGTTGCCGCATCGGGTGCGGCTCATGTGCGCGTATGACCCGGCAGTGTGTGCGCGGGTGCGACGGATTCTGGTGCGGGCGGTGTCGGGGTACTACGAGCGGCGAGCCAGAGGGCAGGGCAAGCCGCGGCCGCGGGCCGGGGCCGTGGCGTTCGCGCCCGGCGAAGTGGGCGGGGCGCGTCGATCGCGACTGGTTCCTGCGCGTGATGCAGGATCCGGCGGTCGTGCCGCTCGCGACCACGGCGCGCCTGACGTTCCGCAACGAGAAGGGACGCGAGCTGGCGCGGGGCAGCATCGGCCCGGCCGCGCCTGCCGACGGGGCGCCGCGCGGCAAGCGCTTCCGCACGGCGGTGCAGCATGCCAATGGCAACGGTACGGAATCGCCCGATGCGCCCGAAGCGGCGGTGCATCTGCGGCTGCGCGCGCACTCCCTCGTGCTGCGCGTCGAAGCCGACGGCATGATGCCGGTCACGCGCCGCATCGAGCCGGCCGAACTCGTCGGCGTCGAGCCTGCGTTTGCGGTGTTCCTGCGACCGCAGTGACGCGGCGCACCAGCAGCGCCACCGCAGCGGCCGCTTCCGAGCACGGTCGCCGGCGCCCACGAACTGGCGCTTGCGCACGCGCGGTGAGGCTCGCGATCCCGAGGCCCGGTTTGCGGCAGGACCTCGCGTCCGAACCCGCGCCCCTAGAGGATGAAGCGGTCCGTCAAGTAGTCGGTCTTCGTTTCCTGAGTCTTGCTCCTGGTGGCGAGGCTTCAGAGAAGCGAAGGCCGCACTCGAGGCAGACGTGTCGTCGCTGGAGCTGCGGGCATCAAGGGCTGCCAAGGGTGCGACTTGACGGGGTTCCGCACGCGGGCGTGTCGAGGCGGGCCCCGGGTGGTCCGGGACACTGCTTCAGTTTCCTACACCCCTGCTGCCACTTCGGTTCGATCGCGGCGGGGTCGTACGTCTGCTTCTGCTCGGCCATGGTTGTAAGGGCGAGCAGTATGCCGAGCCGCGCGACCCCAACGTCCAAGTGTGGCGGCAAGCAGCGGCGTGTGTTGACTGCTAAGCTGCCGCACGCTCTCGCCGTCACACTGACCGTCACACTCGCCGAGGAATGCACATGCAGTCTCGACTCTCGTGCCTCTCGCTGTTGCTGGCCTTGCCACTCGCCGCACAAGCCGCTTCGCCTTGGGTCGACTTGCACGTGCCGACCGGCGTGCTGCCGTCCGGCGTGCAAGCCGATGGCCGCCTCGTCGTCTATCGCAATGGAACGTTCCTCCGCGCTTCTCGGCCGCAACCAACCAGTGGCACGCGTTGCCTGTCAGTGCTGGCACTTCGTCGATCGTGCTGAAGAAGGACATGCTGCTCGTGCCCGAGAGCGATCGCTGGACCGCGTTCTCGGCGTACCGCGGCACGTTCGTGCCGTTGTTCGTGCCGTTCGCATCGTCGACGATCGTGCACGAAGACAGCGTGGCGTGCGTGCGGAACGGCTCGACGCTGCACACGTTCTCGGCGTTCACGGGGCAGTGGCATACGCGCCAGCTGCCGGGCGGCTGGTTGCTGCAGCTCGGCAGCCGCATGGCGTTGATCCACACGCCGTTCGTCGGCAGCAACCTCGCGGCCAGCGCCTTCGACGTCTACAGCGGGCAATGGTTCGACGCGCCGTCGCAACCACTCTTGACGTACGGTGCGCAAGCGACCGGCGGCACGGCAGTGGTGTCGACGCAGGCGATGCAACTCGGCTTCTCCGCGCTGCGGCCAGGCTGGGTGCAAGCGCCGGTCACCGCGACGTTCCCGTTCCCCTTCATCAACGGCCTCTCCTTCGAACGCGAATTCGCGCGCGGCGTGGACGCCGTGTTCTCCGGCATCGCCGGCACCTTCGCTTCGGCGCCACTGCCCGCCGCCACGGTGGAAATGCATTCGAACGTGGCCACCACGGTGGACGTCGCCAACCGGTTCGTGTGCGGCGCTGGCCAAAACGTGTGGACCGCGATGCCGGGTCCGTACCTGACGCCGGGCTCGGACATCCCGATGACTTGGGGCAACGGCCAGGTGCACGCGTTCAGTCCGCTGCTTGGCACGGTTGCGGCGACGCCCTGGAACCAGGGCTTCCCGAGCCTCTTCGCCAGCGGGCGCACGGTGGCCATGGTGTTCGACGCGCTGTCCGGCGCGCATCCGGTGTTCAGCTCGTTCACAGGCCAATGGCACACGCCGCCCGCGAACACGTTGGCCGAGGCTCCGTATCTCGCAGCAAACTGCGCGCTGCTCCGCACGACGAACGGCGTTACCGCGTTCGCGCCGCGCAGCGCCAGCTTCGCGCCGCTCCCCGGCGCAACCACACGCTACAACGGCTACGCGGCATCGAGCGCAACCACGATGAACGTCTTCGACGCGCATGGCGAGCGCTGGCTGTCGCTGCCGCTGCAAGCGAGCACGACGTTGCCCACGTTCGGCATGCGCACGATGTTGATTGGCGATGGGACGAACATGCTCGGGTTCGCCATGCGCAGTCGCCAGTTCGCCGCCGTGCCTTTGCCGGAGGTGGTCGCGGAAGTGCGGGCGAGCGACGACGTGGGTTTCGTGCGCACCGCGACCCACGTGCTCGCGTTCTCCGGCCTCGGCGAGACGGTGACTTGGCAGGACGCGCCTGACGGCATCTACGGTGTCGGCCTTGGTGCGACCGCGACGATCCAGGCGCGTGTGCCCGCGAACCACTTCGTCGCGATGGCCTTCGGACCTCCGGCCGCAGCGCCGCTGCCGGTGCCACTACCGACGCCGTTCGGCGAACTGTGGCTGGATCCGGGCAGTGCGGTCGTATTCGCCGTTGCCGCAGCAGTCGGCGAGTCACGCGCCGTGGTGCCCATCGCGGTTCCCAATGTACTCGCGTTGCGCGGCAGCACATGGCTGCAACAAACGGTCACGCTGGCGCCCAGCGGCGGCATCTGGCTTGGCGCCCCGAGCACGTTGCTCGTGCAGTGAGGCGCCGCCCGAATCAGTGCGAGACCTCGGCCAGCTCTTGCGGCAGTCTCCCGGCGCCATGCTCGACGCTCTGCTGCCGCTTCGCCTGCTGTTGTCGATGTTCGCCGCCACCGTTCGATCGAGCACGAGTGTCTGGACTGGCTTGTCCTGATGGGCGAATGCTCGCTGCGGCGCGCGCTCGTGAATCGCGGGCACGACAACTGCAAGCAGAACCACCAGGGATCGGCAACGAACTGATCGCACCCACCAGGGACGGTGGTGGCAACGGCTGGATCGAGTGTCGGCCGCGGCTCGCTGGGCTGCTGCGGTTCTACTTCCGCCGGCCGGCGTGACGGTCCGCGTCGGAGGTGGACTAGGCGTTGCGTCGAGGCTCGGTACGCTCGGCGCCTGTGGCGCCGCCGGATGGTCTGGCGGACATCAGAGACCACATCAATCAGACGTTGCCGCAACGTTGGTCGAGTATTCGGACAGTACGGCCGAGCAATCGACCGCCGCTCCACTCTCCGGAAGAACTATGCACAACCTCCCTTCGTACTTCATTTGGTCCGCCCTGACGTCCTGCCTGGCCGTAGCGCAGAGTCCGCTCTACGCTCGGCCCGAGCGAGTGTCCTCCGGCGCGTTTCCGGGCGAGCCGTCCCCCTCTGGGATTGGCGGCACAACGATGTCGCACGATGGTCGGATCCTGGTCCATGCCCGCGTCGGCAACGAACCCCCGAGCTTGCTCAGCGGCTGGCACGTCCACTCCTTCCGGCCGGAGGCCGTGACTACCACTAACGGGATCGCCTATTTTCCGCCGTCCTACGCCTCTCCGCCATCCGGACCATGGTCCGTAGAGCAGAGCATCGAAACCAACATCACGCCGCCGCCAAATGGACAGCACGACGACGACAAGGTGCAGTTCTCCAAGCAGACGTTGTCGATGTGCCCCGACCCGAACCACCGGGCCAAGTCGTGTCCGTTCCCGTCGAACTCTTCCGGGGTCGCTGGCCAACCCGGTACCGCCGGCGGGTCATATGACACCTACTTGATGATGGTGGTCGCCCCAGACGAGTGGCCGGATGTCGACCCGAGCGTGCCGAACGATATCGACCGGCCGCGCTTCCTTGCAGGCAGCGGAATTCGGGTGAACCCGATTGGCATGCGCTTCCTGCGCGTTACGGTCCAGAATCCGCGGACACCGATGGCGACGCCGTCCTCTTGGTCGCTGTCGACTGACTTCAAGGTCTTGACGTGGACGTCGGCCGTCTACGGAGATGTGCCGGTGCTGGGAATCGAGCCGAGTCTATCGTTGGACGGGCGCCTGCTCGTGTTCCAAGGCAACGAATCCAACAACTACCGGGTGTGGAACACGGAGGCCACCGAGGGCGAACAGATCATGTACACGTTCAACCTGCAGCCCGGCGTGTCGACGGGTTGGAGTCGGCCATATCCGATCAACGAGATGTTCTCTAGGGAACAAAACACACTCGTCAACGGAATCCCTTTCGCGCGTCTCTATCCAATCGCAGCGGCGGAAATGACGATGGCGGACGGGACTTCGCTGTCCCAGCCAGTTCACGGCGCGTATCCGTGGATGACCCTCGACGCCACCGACTTCGTGTTCTCCGCGATTTGGGGCCCCACCTTCGGGCTGCGTCACGGGATGAGCATCGTGGGTCGGTCGACCGGGTACTACATGCGGCACATCGACGGCCCCCTCAACCCAGATCGCTACAACACTCCGCGCATCATCACGACTGGAACGGGTGCAGCGCCGGGCATCTGGGCTTGGGGCGGTGATACGCCCGGTCTGAAGCTGCCGTACACGCGGCTGGGTACGTCGATTCCGCTGCTGACCATGCACATTCGAGAGTACGCGGAGATCTGTGTGAACGAAGCCGTCGACCGCGACTACCTGCTGGCGTGGGACATGAACGAGTTCGTGAATGAAGTACCCATCGGGACGCCGGGTGCCGTCGGTTGGGTACTCGACACCACACGAACGCCGGACACGTCGGGCCATGGGATCGCGGGCAACTTCGCCGACCAAATGGCGCGGTTCCCCGAAGAATGGGGGCTGACCGGCAACACGGCTGTGTCTGGACAGTACATCGTGTGCGCGGATGCGGGCGCGGTAAACGCAATTGACCCAGTCGGGGTGCTGAACGCCTCGCTCCCTGCGATGACCGCGGAGTGTTGGTTCTCGTGCACGTCCGGGGGTCCGCAGCCGTTCTCGTTGATACGCAAGGCCGGCGCGTACGAACTCGAGGCCGATCGGCAGGGCTTGGTAAGGGCCAAAGTGACCACTGCGCAATGGACCCTGCAGTCTCCCTGGCTGGGCGCGCCGATGGGCAATGATGAATGGCGGCACGTCGCGATGACCTACGACAGTGTGACGGGGCAATTCCGCGTCTACATCGACGGCGGCAACGTCCACGAGCAAATCGTCGCGATGGGTCATCCGGTTTTGGCGAGCCCGTCGTCCACGTTGATCGTCGGCCCCGCGGGAATCCAGGGTCAGGGCGGTATGGTCGGAATCGACCAGGTGCGCCTCTCGCGCGTGGAGCGGACGGCGGACGAGATCGCCCGCGCTGCTTTCGCCACCCCTGCATCGAGCGGGTGGCAGCAGTTGCCGACGACCTTCGCATTGCCTCTCGGCCTCGATCGGGCCGAGACCAAAGTGCCCGTTGGGAACCTCCCGTCGCGAGACGCGATCGACCTCGGCGAAGTCCTCTTTCACGACGCGAGGCTCTCCGGCGACGGCAACAAGAGTTGTGCTTTGTGCCATGTCAGCACCCAGTTGTTGTCGTTCACCGATAGCATCGACCAGCGTCTCGGCTTCGGTGGTACGGGCACGCTGCTACGCAACGCGCCAACCGTGTTGAATCGTGTGTTCTCGACGGAGCAGTTCTGGGACGGCCACGCCGAGGACCTCGAGAAGCAGGTGCTCTTTCCGTTGTTCCATCCCGAGGAGATGGGTGCGGACCCCAACGGGTTGCTCACCTACTTGAACGCGTCGGACAACTACGTAGGGATGTTCGCATCGGCGTACTCCGGCGCTCTGCCGTCGATCCCGTTGCTGCAGAACGCACTGGCCAGCTACGAACGCGCGCTGGTGGTCGGTAACTCCAACGCGGATCGCTACGAGGACGGGCAGGTGGGAGCGCTCTCTGCGAGCGAGGAACGGGGCCGTCACTTGTTCTTTGGCAAGGCTCGCTGCTTCGGATGCCACTCTGGTTCGAACTACTCCGACGAGCGCTATCACGTTTCGGTGGAGCCTTCAGGCGCCGACGCTGGCCGTAAGGACTTCACCCGCCGCACACGCGATCTTCGCCGCTTCAAGACGCCGACATTGCGCAACCTGATGCGGACCGCGCCCTACTTCCATCGCGGGCAGCAGGCGGCAAACCCGCTCGCGCTCGCCAACGTGATCGACAAATACAATGCGGGCGGCACCACACTCTTTGACGAAGAGATCTTCCCGCTCGGTCTCACGTCCGGCGAAAAGTTTGATCTGGAAGCGTTCTTGCTGACGCTGACTGGTGTCTGGCAGAAGCTGTAGCGGCCTGCGCCGAGCTCGTCGCCGCCAGCATCACGGCGACAGCTCCACGCCGCGCCTCGGCGTGCTGGCCGTCGGCCAGTTCGTGGTGCTCCGGTGTGCGGCGTCAACATGGACGCCGCCTGGAACGCCATCGCCCCGCGGCTCCTTACCGCGGCGCGGACAGGTCCGCTCCTCCGAGCGGCAGTGGCTCCCCACTAGGGCGTATGAAGGCGAACTCTCGTGGATGCCTGTGGCCGGCGCGCCGGACTGCAACCCGTCTCACGAATACCGTCCCGGCCCCGATGCCGGATCCCATCGCCCCGCTCCGCTTCCTCCTGCTTCTGTTCGCGGGGCTCGTGAATCGCGAGCAAGCGCGCACCATCGCGTTCCTGCGTGAGGAGTGCCGTGTGCTGCGGGAGTCAAGGGCTGCCAAGGGTGCGACTTGACGGGGTTCCGCACGCGGGGGATCGTGTCGAGGCGGGCCCCGGGTGGTCCGGGACGCTGCTTCAGGTTCCTTCCCTGAGAAGGCCGTGATCGTCAAGCAGCGTTTCGTCGTCCTCGACCGCGAAGAAGTGACATCGTCCGCCGTTGTGGGGTTGGTCTGCAGCCGCGACTCCTCGACGATCGTGCCCTCAGTGTCGAGTACGCACACGTGGCTGTGCTTGTCGCCGAGGTCGATGCCGATCGTCAGCTGCGGCACCCCGGTGGTCGCGCCGGTCGTCGGGGTCACTGTCCCTTCTCATCCCATCTACACCCGGTCCGCGGCAACCACCTGCCCCTCTCAGCATGGTACTTCTTCCGCGCTCGTCATGACTCACCCCGCTGCGACAGCAAGACCGCACCTGACTGATCAACACAGGAAGAGGCAGCCGTGTAGGATGTAAGTCGCCCAGCCATGCCACCGTGATCCAGCGCGCGTCTTCCGCAAAAGGAGTCGCATGTTCGCACCGATCCGCCCGAACTCGTCGCCGCGCGCCGCGGCGTTCTCGGTCCTTGCATTCTTCCTCCCGTTGCCAACCGCAACGGACACAGCGCTGGCCCAGCAGGATGTGATCGGTTGGGGGAGGATGGTGGTCGACAGCCGCTGGCATGAACAGTCTTTCGCCGAGGTGGCGGCGGGTGCGCTCCACACGGCAGCGCGTCGCAGCGACGGCAGCGTCGTGGCCTGGGGCTACAACGACTATGGCCAGTGCATCGTGCCACCTCTGCCACCGGGACTGTCCTACGTCGAGGTGGCCGGGGGTTATAGACACACAGTCGCGCGCCGCAGCGACGGCAGCGTCGTGGCCTGGGGCGACAACAGTTTCGGACAACTCAACGTGCCCGCGCTGCCTCCTGGGCTGTCCTACGACCAGGTGTCGGCCGTCTGGAGGCACACGGTAGCGCGTCGCAGCGACGGCAGCGTCGTGGCCTGGGGTTGGAACGACTATGGCCAGTGCAACGTACCCGCGCTGCCGTCGGGTCTAACCTACGTCGAAGTGGCGGCGGGCTTTCAGCACTCCGCAGCGCGTCGCAGCGACGGCAGCGTGGTTGCATGGGGCGACAACTACATCGGCCAGTGCAGCGTGCCCGCGCCGCCGGCGGGTCTGTCCTACGTCGAGGTGGCGGCAGGTCGTTACCACACGGTCGCTCGTCGCAGCGACGGCAGTGTCGTGGCATGGGGTTGGAGCATCTACTGCAACGTGCCGCTGTTGCCGCCGGGTCTCTCCTACGTCGAGGTGGCGGCGGGTGAGTTGCACACCGTAGCGCGTCGCAGCGATGGCAGCGGGGTGGCCTGGGGCGACAACTCCTATGGCCAGTGGAACGTACCCGCGCTGCCGCCGGGTCTGACCTACGTCGAAGTGGCGGCGGGCTATGAGCACTCCGCAGCGCGTCGCAGCGACGGCAGCGTCGTGGCCTGGGGCCGCAACGCCGAGGGCCAGTGCAACGTACCCGCGCCGCCGCCCGGTCTGTCCCACGTCGAGGTGGCAGTGGGTGATTACCACGAAGTGGCGCGTCGCAGCGACGGCAGCGTCGTGGCCTGGGGCCTCAACAACGATGGCCAGTGCAACGTGCCGGCGCTGCCGCCGGGCCTGTCCTACGTCGAGGTGGCAGCAGGTGGGGACCACTCAGTTGCGCGGCGCAGCGACGGCAGCGTCGTGGCCTGGGGCTACAACGGCCAAGGCCAGTGCAACGTGCCGGCGCTGCCGCCGGGGCTGTCCTACGTGGAAGTGGCGACTGCTTCATTCCACACGGTCGCGCGTCGCAGCGACGGCAGCGTCGTGGCCTGGGGCTACAACGTCTATGGCCAGTGCAACGTGCCGGCGCTGCCGCCGGGCCTGTCCTACGTCGAGGTGGCGGCGGGTGGATCCCACACACTAGCCCGTCGCAGCGATGGCAGCGTGGTGGCCTGGGGCTTCAACGGCTTTGGCCAGTGCAACGTGCCGGCGCTGCCGCCGGGTCTGTCCTACGTCGAGGTGGCGGGC
>Ga0075418_10009641_pt1 | contig 10831 bp, 6 predicted proteins | sample SoiMetdeltSBSDD2_FD_81776 | JGI IMG/M metagenome (GOLD analysis project Ga0075418, IMG submission 81776) | Bulk soil microbial communities from a Populus tree surrounding site in Tennessee, USA - Soil MetaG P. deltoides SBSDD2 | ecosystem: Environmental > Terrestrial > Soil > Tree plantation...
AACACCGCGCCTGGCAGGTACGCCGCCGCGTTCGTCGGCAAGAAGCTCACGCTCGTGAACAGCACGATCGCGCATAACAGCAGCGGCGGCGTCGAGGTGCGAGGACCGCTCGCGATGCGCAACTCGATCATTGCCAACAACGGTGCGGGCGCGAACTGCCAGAACGTCGTCACCTTCGAGCGCAACGGACGGAACCTGGCGAGCGACTCGAGCTGCGGCGACTCCACCGTCATGCTGATCGCCGCCCCGAAGCTCGACAGCCTCCGTGACAATGGCGGGCCGGGCAAGACCCACGCGCTCACCGGCCCGAGCCCGGCCATCAATGCCGGGAAGGACTGCACGGTCACGGTCGACGAGCGCTACGTCACGCGCGACGCGAACTGCGACCTGGGCGCGTACGAGTTCAAGGACTTCACGACCGCCACGATCGCCAACAACGCGAGCCTAACGATCGATCCCACGACTGGAGCCGTACTGGCCGCCGGCTCGGTTACGTGCTCGACGAATGAGACCTTCGATCTCGCGGTCGAGGTCAGTCAACAGCAGAAGCCCGGCAAAACGCCGCCTGTCGTGAAGGCGACCGGGAAGGTCACCGTCACCTGCTCCACGACCGCCCAGGCCTGGGGCACCGCACTCGCGCCATCGAGTGGGCAGTTCGAGATCGGGAACGCCGTGATCACGACGAAGATCGAGGGAGCACCGTGGATCATTCCCGCCACGGCGACGAATCTGGTCAAGCTCTTTCGAGGACGAAAGTAAGCCCGATTGACGTCTCGGGGCGGCTGCGCGGTCGACGCAGCCGCCCCAGTCAAGCCGAGTGCGTAGTGTAACAGATCGCGATGCGGCGGCCGTTTGACTCGGCGTTTGAGTCGCGTTTGACCCCGGATCTTAAAGTCTCCGTTGCGCGACTGAACATGTCGCGCTCGGCGCACGGATCGCCCGGCGCCGGCCTGCAACTATAGATAGGACGGAGACACGACCATGCAACACGACTCCAGGACGCGCCGCCTGACGCGCGTCGCAACGCCCCGCCGAACCCTGCTCCGCGCCAGTGCCTCGCTGATCGCCGCCGCATCGCTCGCGGCGTGCGCCGACAATACGCCGGTCCAGCCAAGGGCTCGCGTCCCAGAAAATGGACCGAAGACCGTAGCGCTCGGCATCAACGTTCTGCCGGCCGGGCAGCAGTTCCCGGCCAAGGTCGCATATCTCACCGGGTCCCCGGTGGGACAGCCCGCGAAGATCCAGGTCTACGACGCGTACGGCAACCAGATGCTTCGGTTCCAGGCGTTCACCGATCCGTGGGATGACGCATCGGGCGTCGAGGCCACGATCGGCGACGTGAATGGCGATGGTTGGCCGGACATCATCGCTGGCGAGGGACCGGCTACCAACGCCTCCAACGGTTCGCGACTCAGCGTGTGGGACGGGAAGACCGGCGTGTTCATCGGCGGCGGCTTTTCGTTGAGCTTAACCCACAAGGGCGGGCTCCGCGTCGGCGCCGGCGACATCGACAACGATGGGCGAGACGAGATCTTCACGTGCTTCGGGATGAGCAGCGATGTCACGCGCATGGATGTGCTGCGCTACAACCCGCAGGTGCCCAATATCGGATACGTGCGAACGAGCACGACGCTCGGACAGCTCACCGGCCAGAAAACGTACGATGGCTGCCGTGTCGCGGGCGGCGATGTCACCGGCGACGGGAAGGACGAGCCGGTCGTCTTCTTCGACGGCCCGAACAACGCGCTGCTCGTGCAGGATCTCTCGGGCAAGTATGGGTACATCGTTCGCAAGAAGCCGTTCGGTACGTGGTACACCGGTGCCGCATCGGTGGCGGTCGCCGACCGCTACAGCGACGGCAAGGCCGACGTGTTCCTCGGCCGTCTCGCGGCGACCGACAAGTACGCGGCGGTGCGGATCTACGACGGCGCGAAGTTGATCACCGAGCCCACGCTTCCGATCCCGACGTTCGAGTTCCCGATCAACACCGGCGGACCTACGGGCGTCTGGATCGCCGCCCGGGATCTCAACGGTGATGGCATTCCGGAGCTGCTCGCCAAGCCCACGCTGCAGTGGAGCCTGTCGACGTACGTTGGAAAGACGGGCCCGAGCTTCGTCGGGTTCTGGCTGAACCGGACGGAGCCGGGCAACATCGTGGCCGGCGGGTCGATCGGCTGACCTCGAGCGTGATGAAGCGGGCGGGCTTCCCGCCCGCTTCACGTGCGCAACGCTCGGTCAAAGTCGAGTCACCTGAGCGTTTGACCCGTCTCCAGACAGGGGTATCGGCCTCCCTCTCGACCCAATTGCGCCTTTCGGGCATCGGGGCGAGAGTGCACGCTGCGCAATCCCGTGACGGGTTCGCAGTATATGGAGGCGCAGGTGCTTCGACTGAAGGTGTTAGGCGGCCTCTCCGTGCTCCGCGACGGACGTCCGGTTTCGGGCGCACTGGCGCAGCCGAGACGGCTCGCTGTGCTCGCACTGCTCGCGCGCGCAGGACGCTCAGGCGTGTCGCGGGAAAGCGTCATCAACACGCTCTGGCCCGACACGGACGAGGAGCGCGCGCGTCACACGCTCAACCAGACGCTGTACGCGTTGCGCCGGGAGCTCGGGTCTGACGAGTTCATCGTCGGCGTGCGCGAGCTCCGGCTCGACACCGGGCTCCTCGCGCTCGACGTCGCAGAGTTTCAGGACGCGGTCGCGGCGCACGATCTCGAGCGTGCGGTCGATCTGTATGGCGGCCCGTTCCTCGATGGGTTCCACCTTGCCGGTGCCGACGAGTTCGAGCGTTGGGTGGAACGCGAGCGCGCCTTGCTGGACCGCACTTACGCGGAGACGCTGGAGCGCCTCGCGCGCGACGCAAAGGCGCGTGATGACCCCGCTGATGCGACCCGGTGGTGGCGAAAGCGAGCTGCGCGCGATCCGCTCGACGCGCGGGTCGCGATCGCGCTCATGCAGTCGCTGGCTGCAGGTGGCGACCGAGTCGCGGCCATTCAGCACGCGCGCGTGCACGAGGTGCTCATCGCGGAGGAGCTGTCGCTCCCCGCCGACCGCGACGTCCTTCGCCTCGCCGAAGAGCTGCGACGCGAACAAATCGCTGCCGCCGCAGCACCGGCACGGGTGGATGCACTCGGGACGGTGCCCGAACCGGTGACGGTCGCTTCGGAAGCTGTCGACGAGCCGGTGTCGCCGCGGCCGGCGGAGCCGTTCGCTGAACCACGAATCGCTGCGCCGTCGGCGCAGACCGTCGACGTCGCAGTCCGGGCTGGTCGTCCAGCCGAATGGCGCATACGACTCCGCATCGCTGTTGTCGCGGCTGCGTCGCTCGTGGCGGCAGCGGTGCTCGGTGCCGTCGTTGCCGGGATCGATGCCACCATGCCTAACGCGTCGCCGGCATCGGTCGTCGCCCGCGGCGAACCACCCTCGCGGGATCGGCCGGGCGGCGACGTGACTACCCGCTCGATCAGTGCGTACCGCATGTACGAGCGCGGACTCAGGGCGCATTACCACGGCGACGTTGCGGCTGCACGATCGCTCTTCGACGCGGCGGTCGCCGAGGACTCGCTCTTTCCGCTGGCGCAGTACTACTCGGCGGTCGTCACCGGCGATCAGACCGAGTCGCGCCGTCGTCTCGAGCGCGCGCGGCGGCTCGCGCGACATGCGACCGATCGTGAGCGCCTGACGATCATGGTCGGCTGGGCCGGCGCGATGGCGCCAGCGGTGCAGCGAGCGATCGCCGAGACGCTGGCGATTCGCTACCCGACGGAGCTGGCCGGGTACCTCAACCTCGGCGCCGCGCTGGTGTCGGATGGGGAATACCTCCGGGCGCTTCCCCCGCTCGCGCGCGTCGTGGAGCTCGATTCGCTCGGGCTTCGCGATCCGTCAGCGGAGTGTGCCGCGTGCGGTGCACTGCGCTGGATGGTGCACGCGTACCTGCTCGCCGACTCGCTGGTCGCAGCGGAACGCGTGGCGCGCCAGTGGGTGCGGCTGCAGCCACGCTCCCCGGCCGCCGTGAGCGCGCTCGTCGAGGTGCTCGACGTTCAGGGCCGTGGCGCAACCGGCGACTCGCTGCTTCGCACGACCGGGACGCGCGTTCTCGAGACGGCGGATGCGCTGTACCGGCACGCTGCCAATCTCATTCGCGCCGGCGAGTACGACGCCGCGCGTCGATTGCTCGGGGATGTGCTCGGGGTAGCCGGCAGCATCCACGAGCGGATCGACGCGTACTGGTTTCTCGCGATCGCCCTGCGCGACCAGGGTCACCTCGCCGAGGCGCTCGACGTGACGCGGCGCCTTCGGGCCATCGCGCCCCGCACGCCGCGTCGGGTCGCCGGCTCCGCGCCGTCGCAGGCGGCGCTGGAGGCCCAGCTGCTCCTCGAGGTCGGCCAGCCACGCATGGCAGCGGCGCTGTTCGATTCGATTGCGCGCGGACGCGAGGAGCTCGACTCCGACGCCAGCGCGGCACGGCGCGCCGCGTGGAACCTCACGCACTCCGCAGACGCACGCGCCGCTGCCGGTGATACGGCCGGCGTGCGGCGACTCATCGATTCCGTTCACTCGTTAGGCCTGGCGAGCGGGTTCGGCCGCGACCGTCGCCTGCATCATCACGTTCGCGGACTCTTGCTGGCAGCGCAGCGCGACGACGAGGGCGCGGTCGCCGAGTTTCGGCGGTCGATCCTGTCCCGAAACTTCGGCTACACACGCACGAACTACGAGCTCGCGCGCGCACTCATGCGACTCAGGCGACCGACCGAAGCGGTGGCGGCACTGCAGCCGGCTCTGCGAGGATCGGTGGAAGGGTCGAATCTCTACGTGACACGCAGCGAGATTCATGAGCTGCTCGCCGAGGCATGGGAGGCTGCGGGACGTCCCGACAGCGCTGGGGTGCACTATCGCACGGTGGCCGTGGCGTGGCGGCGCCCGGACCCTGCGTTGCGGGCGCGGTGGGAGCGCGCGCGGGACCGATACGAACGACCTTGACATCGCGCGGGCGATGTCCGCGAACCGGCTCGCGCGCCGCAGTTGCCTTCATAGGCGCGAGCATGTCCGTTCGCCCCGACAGCACCACGTCGAGTCGCTCACAACCAAGCACATACCACAATGCAGTCGTTCGCATCGCGGGCGGGCCGCTGGCCGCTCGCACTCACACTCACGCTGGTCGCGACGCTCGGCGCCTGTGCCGACGACCCAGCGGGTCCCAAGAATCTTTCCCCCAAGGCGAACGGCGCCGCTCAATGGGATACGTCCGTGACCGTGATGGTCACGAACACGAGCGGCGGCTTCGAGGTCGGCTCGCTCCGATGGGCGGCCGATAAGCTCCGACTCTGGCCGGGGAAAATCACTTTCGATCCGGCGCTCGGCGGCAAGACCGTCACGCTGGACACCGGGCTCTTTCTCGTTCAGAACGTGGAGATCATCGCGCCGTCCAAGGGCGTCACGATCAGCGGCAAGGACCAGTTCCGACTGATCAAAGCCAACGCGAACCTGAAGCTGACCAACGTCACCCTCACCAAGGGCTACAACGAGTTCGGCTCCGCGATCGCGGGCATCAACGTGACGCTGGATCACAGCACCGTGACCGACAACCGCGGTGGTACAGCGATCTCGATCGAGAAGGGCATCACGCTCGTCAACAGCACCGTCAGCGGCAACTCGGTGCAGCAGCCGGCGATCTACTACCTGAACGGCTCCACGGTGACGATCGACAACAGCACCATCGCGTACAACAGCCCCGGGGCTGGCATTGGCATGTTCGGCGCGCCGTATCAGTGGGCCGTTGGGCTCATGCGCAACTCGATCATCTCGAACAACGGGACCAGTGGGAGCCCGCAGGAGAACTGCAACAACCTGGTCGGCTTCACCTACCAGGGCACGAACATCTCCGACGATGACACCTGTGGCGGTGTTGTCATGACGGTGGCCGATCCGCAGCTCGAGCCGCTGGCCAACAATGGCGGCCCGGCCATGACGCATGCCATTCCGCACACGAGCCCGGCCTACAATGAGGGCTTCGCATGCGCGCAAGCGACCGACCAGCGCTACGTCGCGCGCGACGCCAAGTGCGACGTCGGGGCGTTCGAGTTCAATGATTCGACGAAGGTCACGATCGCCATCGATCCTACCGTGAAGATGGACGCAGCGCGCAAGGCGGTGCTCACGGGCACGGTCACGTGCACGCGTGACGACGCGTTCCGCCTCTCCGTCGAGCTCCATCAGGACCAGAAGGTGGGCAAGCAGGTGGTGGACGTTCACGCGGCCGGCGACGTCCCGGTCACGTGCGGCACGACGCCGAAGGCGTGGAGTGCGGCCCTCGGGCTCGCCGCTGGCGAAGCGTTCCAGCTCGGTGCGGCACGCGCGACCGCGGCGACGTTCCAGACGCCTGAGTGGGTTGCGCCGGCGACCGCCGCCGCAGCGGTAAAGATCGCCTCGCGCAAATAAGGAATTGGGTCGAGGTCGTTTCTCATAACGGCCTCGACTCCATTCCCTGGCTCTCGTCAACGAGTGGATGCGCCTAACGTGGCGCGCATCCAAGCCATCCAACGGACACTGACATGGCTTTACACCTCGCGGGCTGGCCGCCGGCCGCTCGACTCGACGGAAGTAGCCACAACCCTTCATCATCCAAGGAACTACCCATGCTGCTTCCGATTTCTCGGGCCGCTCGTGCCCCGCTCGCCGTTCTGGCCACTGCGCTCGTCACACTCACGGTTGCCGCCTGTGCGGACGACCGCGGCGTCACAGCACCCCCCACGCACCCGACGCCGGGCGTGGCGGCGCGCGACATCGCCACGCTCACGTCCGACTCCACGCTCATCACATTCGACGCTGCCCGCGAAGGGCAGATCTACTCGAATGGGGACGTCCACGTGAGCGCGACGATCACCTGCTCACGCGACCTCGGCGAGTCGTACACCATGGTCGCCACGCTGCAGCAGGATCAACGCACCACCGATGTGATATCGAGTCTCCGGTATGGTCGCACATGCCCACCGCAAGGTGAGCCCTTCCAGTTCTTCTTCCACCCCCCGACGGATGGCCCGTCCTTCAAGCGCGGCAAGGCAGTCGTGACCTTTCAGGTCGTCGACGGCGCGCCCAGCGTGATCCGGAGCACCACGTCGCACGCGGTGAAGCTCGCCCAACTCAAGTAGCGGTGTTGTTGTCATCCCGAGCGGAGCGAGGATCCTCAGGGAACCTGAGGATTTCTCGCTCCGCTCGGAATGACAGCAAACTTTAAATGAACACTCCAGGGCCATTTCGACCGACGCAATGAGTCAACCAGTCCGTCTCGACATCGGCTCATGCCGTTAGGCGCGGCAACGAGCCGGCGTCGCGAGCGACCATAATCCGCTCGTCCCCGTTTTCGTCGGTTCGGCCCTTTGCACCGGTGATCCCTCGAGATCGTCGATTTCGGACGGGGAAAAGATCACAGCGTGCGCCGTGGCGACTTCAGCATTATAGTGGCTGCCCGCTTTGCCTCGCCCAGCCCACCCGCCACTTGTTGAGCCTCATGCCTGGTCGCCGCATCCGTACGTCCTCCCGCCTGACGAGCACTCTTCGTCTCCCGCTCGCCTCAGCCCTGGCAGGCCTCGCTGTTCTCGCAGCCTGTTCCTCGTCGGACGAACCGACCGCGCCGTCGACCACGCCGCTGACGGGCGTCAAGCCCGCCACCGCGATCTCCGACGCCATCTCCGGCACCGGCGATCCGCACTTCTACTGGGTCCCGCCGATCGCCCGCGACACCATCTATCGCGGCACCTTCGACCCGGGTCTCCAACCACAGGTCCGCCTCTGCCGCATCTCGGGGCTGCCCTGCTCCGCGCCGCTGGTCACGTTCGGACCGGAAGAAATTGCCGTCAACACAACAAGCCAGTCGTACTCGGTGGACTGGTCCACGAAGCCGGCGAACATCACACTCGACGACTACCGCGCCGAGGTGTGGATCGCCGGCCGCAAGATGGGCTTCGCCGATATCCGCGTCGTCGGCAACGCCAGGGACCTGAAGAATGTGCCCGCCGGTTTCGTCGGCGTACTGAAGAGCAAGAGCCTAACGCTGGCTTTCCGGCTCGAGTTCGGCATCGTCGCCGCGATCAACGTCACGCCGAACCGCCCGACCGTCGACTCCGCCAGGACGGTACAGCTCTCGGCCACCGTCACCGACTTCCACAACCAGGTCATACCTAACGCGGTCGTCACGTGGACGAGCGCGCCCGCGTCCATCGCGGCCGTGAGCTCCGCGGGGCTCGTCGCTGGCGTCGCGCCGGGCATGGCGGTGGTCACAGCGTCCAGCGGTGGCGTGTTCGCCGCGGACACCATCACCGTCGCGCGTCCCGTCGCCGACTGGAGCGCGGCGGTCGAGTGGACCACGTACCAGGGGAACGCGAGTCACACGGGCTACAACCCGGTGGCCATGGACACTCGGGTCTTCCAGGAGCTGTGGACCAAGACCGTGTCCACGGCCGCCCTCAATCCCGTGACGGCCGGTCAGGGACAGGTCTTCGTCACGACGAACGCGTACTTCGGTATCCAGCAGGCGAAGTCACTGGATGCGCGTACGGGCGCCGAGCTCTGGTCGCGCGACTTCGGCAGCATCCACTCGGTGAATCCTCCCGCCTACGCCAACGGCACGGTCTACCTCCAGACCGGCGGCCACGAGGACTCGTTCCTCTATGCGCTCGACGCCGCGAGCGGCTCGGTGCAGTTCCGCACTGCCTATCTCAACCAATGGTCCCGGTATTTCGCTCCGGTGGTCGTGGGCTCCGCGGTGTACGTGGCCGGCGGGTACTATGGCGGGATGTACGGGTTCAACACCACGGACCTGTCGCAGCGCTGGTTCGCGACGCTCAACCAGTACGACCAGTTCACGCCCGCCGTGAAGGACACGTTCGTGTACGCCTACACCGGCAGCTACCAGCCGAAGCTCACCGTCGCGAGCGCGAACACTGGAGCGATCGCGTACGAGATCGCCGACCCGGGCTTCGTGTGGGACGGCTGGTCGATGAACACCGCGCCCACGTTAGGCGGCGCGTCGAACGTGCTCGCGACGAACGGCGGGCGGCTCATCTCGTTCAACCTGCAATCGCGCAGCATCGGCTACGCGCTCGCGGGCAACTTCCGAGGGCAGGCGACCGTCGCCAACGGCGTGGTGTACGTCGCGAACAACGGTCAGGTGGAGGCGCGGAAGGAGAGCGACGGCTCGCTCCAGTGGTCGTGGATGCCGCCGGAGGGACAGCCCGTGGGTCCAATGATCGCCACCAGGAATCTGTTAGTCGTGAGCACTGCCGCGAACACCTATGCGGTGGATCTCGCGGCGCATGCGCAGGTGTGGGCGTATCCGGCGGGTGGGCACCTGGCGCTGAGTGCGCAGGGGATCCTGTTGATCGCGCAGAGCTCGGGGAAGCTCACGGCGGTGTCGGTGCGATAAGCGCTGGCCCACGGAGGATGTCCGCGGCCCTGGGAGACCTACGCAGTCGTACAGAGTAGGCCTTTCCCAACCGACGCATCGGGCGCGTCCGCCGGCTTCGCGAGTCGGACGCGCCCGACGACATCCACCCGAGGACCACGTCATGTATAGAGTTGCTTCGCGAGCCGGCCTCCGGCCGCTCGCTGCCATCATCGGTCTCGTCGCGAGCGCCACACTGGCCGCCTGCGCCGATACGACAACGGCGCCGGCGGCACACGCGCCGCCGCGAGCCAGTGCCGCCGAGGCGCCGGCCCCTGGGCTGCTCGGCACGACCGTGACGCTCTCCGCCGCGTCGCGCGGCAGCTTCTATCCTGCCGGCGGCGCTTCGATCGACGTCGCAGTCAGCTGCTCAGCGTACGAGACGTTCGACGTCATCGTCGAGCTCGAACAGCAGCAGAAGGCGGGAGGCACGAGGATCACCGTGGCCGGGGCGGACTCGATCCCGGAGGTCGACTGCACCGCTGCGGCAGGCGGGTGGACGTCGATGGTCGTCCCCGTGATCGGTGCCTTCCAGCGTGGCAGCGCCACGGTTCGCATGCGCATGGTGAACTATCAGCCGTGGGTCACCCCCGCGACGCTCGAGAAGCGGGTGCGGTTGGTCCCGGCCGTGGAGTAACGCTGCGTGGCTCACGGCGATCTCGACGCGGTGAGCATGCGTGCATGAATGTGCGTGGGCCCTGTGGCTCGATGGCGCTGGCAATTGCGTCCATCGAGCCGCAGGGCCCACGCAACTATAAATAGGGAGTCAGCGGGCTATCTGCTCCAGCTCCGCCGCGCTGACGCATCTCACGAGCTGGCAACGGTTTTCCGGTCGGCCTGCCGACTTTGATCCGCGTTTGAATTGCGTTTGATCGCGCGCCTTAACCTCTCCGTCGCGCAACACGCTCGGTGTCGCGCCTCGCACGGCAGTGCCGTGCGCTCTCAGTTTCGACTTACGGAGATTACGACGATGCTCAATCAAGCCAGCGCGCGAACGGCGACGCGCGCGACGGACCTACCTCGTGGACGGCGGAGCCTCGCGGGCCGCGCAGTCCTTGCCCTGATCGCCGCCGGTTCCGTCGCCGCCTGCACCGACGAGCCGTCGGCACCAAGAGTCAGCACGCCCACCCGGCCTAACCTCGCCGTCGTCGACCCCACCACCGTCACCAACTCGAGCGGCGGCACTGAAGCGGGATCGCTGCGCTGGGCCGTCGCCCAGGCCACCGGCGGCGAGGTCATCCGCTTCGCCCCGGAGCTTGCCGGCGACACGATCACGGTAGACGCGCCCGTCATAATCGCGCACCCCGTCACCATCGAAGGGCCAGCGGACAGGGGCGTCACGATCAGCGGTGACTTCCAGTGGCACATCTTCGACATCCAGGACTCGCTTCCGTC
>Ga0075418_10009642_pt1 | contig 10831 bp, 4 predicted proteins | sample SoiMetdeltSBSDD2_FD_81776 | JGI IMG/M metagenome (GOLD analysis project Ga0075418, IMG submission 81776) | Bulk soil microbial communities from a Populus tree surrounding site in Tennessee, USA - Soil MetaG P. deltoides SBSDD2 | ecosystem: Environmental > Terrestrial > Soil > Tree plantation...
CGGCGGGCGGCGGCACGGTGGATCCCGCGACATCGGTCACGACGGACGCGAGCGGCATCGCCGCGGCGACGTCGTGGACGCTCGGCACGACGGCCGGCTCCAACTCGATCACGGCGACAGCGGACGGATTGACCGGGAGCCCGGTCAGCTTCACCGCTACGGGTACCGCTGCCGCGGCGACGCAGGTCGCGCTCCAGGCAGGCGATGGCCAGACAGCCACCGTCGCGACCGCAGTGGCGATCGCCCCCGCGGTGATCGTCCGCGATCAGTTCAACAACCCGGTCTCCGGTGCTTCCGTGACGTTTGCGGTCACGGCGGGTGGCGGGACGGTGGATCCCGCGACTCCGGTGACGACAGACGCCAACGGCATTGCCGCCGCGACCTCATGGACGCTCGGGAACACGGCCGGAGCCAACTCGCTCACAGCGTCGGCAGACGGATTGGCCGGGAGCCCCGTGAGCTTCAGCGCCACGGGTACCGCTGCCGCGGCGACCCAGATCGCGCTCCAGGCGGGCGATGCCCAGACGGCCACGGTCGCGACTGCAGTGGCGATCGCCCCGGCGGTCATCGTTCGCGATCAATTCAATAATCCCGTCGCCGGTGTCTCCGTGACGTTTGCAGTCACGGCAGGCGGCGGCACGCTGGATCCCGCGACGCCCGTGACCACGGACGCGAACGGCCTCGCCGCCGCGACCTCGTGGACGCTCGGGAACACGGCCGGATCCAACTCGCTCACAGCGTCGGCGGACGGATTGACCGGGAGCCCAGTCAGCTTCAGCGCTACGGGTACAGCGGCCGCGGCGACCCAGGTCGCGCTCCAGGCGGGCGATGGGCAGACAGCCACCGTCGCGACGGCCGTGGCGATCGCCCCAGCGGTGATTGTCCGCGATCAATTCAACAATCCGGTCGCCGGTGTTGAGGTGACGTTTGCGGTCACCCTAGGCGGCGGCACAGTGGATCCCGCGACGCCCGTGATGACGGATGCAAACGGCATTGCGGCAGCGACATCGTGGACGCTCGGCACCACGGCCGGCGCCAACTCGCTGACAGCGACGGCGGGCATTCTGGCGGGGAGCCCGGTGACCTTCAGCGCTACGGGCACGGCAGCGGCCGCCAGCTCCATCGCGCTCGAGGCGGGCGACGGCCAGACGGCCACGGTCGCGTCGGCAGTGGCGATCGCCCCGGCGGTGATCGTCCGCGATCAGTTCAACAATCCGGTCGCCGGTGTGGCGGTGACGTTTGCTACGGGCGGGGGCTCGGTGAGTCCCACGCCGGTGACGACCGACGCGAGCGGCATCGCGGCAACGTCGTGGACGCTCGGGAATACGGCCGGCGCCAACTCGCTGACGGCGGCGGCGGACGGATTGGCCGGGAGCCCAGTGACCTTCAGCGCCATCGGGACCGCTGCCGCGGCCACTCAGCTCGTGTTCTCCGTGCAGCCGAGTCAGGCGACCGCGGGGGCGCCGATCGCGCCGGCTGTGCAAGTGACGGCGCTGGATCCGTTCGGTAACACCGCCGTGGGCTTCACCGACGGTGTGACAATGGCGATCGGAACAAATCCGGCGGGAGGCACTCTGTCCGGCACGACGACCGTCGCGGCGGTCGCGGGGCTCGCCACGTTCTCCTCTCTGAGCATCAACAAGGCGGGGACCGGCTACACGCTCTCGGCCACGGGCAGCGGGCTCACAGCCGCCACGAGCACGCCCTTCAGCATTGCTCCGGGCGCCGCGACTGAGCTCGCCTTCACCGTGCAGCCCACGACGACGACGGCTGGGGCGCCGATCGCGCCCGCCGTGCGGGTGACCGTGCTGGATGCGTTCGGCAACACGGCCGGGAATTTCACGGGTGAGGTTTCGCTCGGGATCACCGCTGGAACTGGCAGCGTTGGGGCCACCCTTTCGGGTGTCACCACCGTCTCGGCCGTCTCAGGGGTGGCCACCTTCCCCGGCCTCAGCATCAACAGGACAGGTTCCGCATCGCAGGGGACCGGCTATACGCTCTCGGCCACTGCCGCGGGCCTGTTTGGCGGGACGAGCAGCGTCTTTGACATCCTCACCGGACCAGTGAGCCAGGTCGTGTTCAGCGTGCAACCGAGCACGGCCACGGCGGGAGTGGCGTTGGCGCCGGCGGTAGAGGTGACTGCTCAAGATGCCTCGGGCAACACCGTCACGAGCTTCACCGGCGACGTGACCGTGGCGCTCGGGTCCAATCCTGCAGGCGGCGCCTTGTCCGGCACGACGACCGTCGCGGCGGTCGCGGGCATCGCCAGCTTCTCGACCCTCAGCATCGACAAGGTCGGGAGCTACACGCTCGCGGCCACCGCTCCCGGACTGTCGGGCGCCACGAGTGTCGCGTTCGACGTTACGCCCGGTGCGGCGACTGAGCTCGTGTTCACCGTGCAGCCCAGTACGGCCACTTCGGGTGCGGCCATCAGTCCGCCCGTGCGGGTCACGGCACGGGACGCCATGGGCAACGTCGCGACCGGCTTCATCGGCAACGTGACAGTAGCGATCGGGACCAACCCGGCGAGCGGTACACTTTCCGGTACGAAGACCGTCGCGGCGATTGCGGGGGTCGCAACGTTCTCAACACTCAGCATCGACATCGCGGGAACTGGCTACACGCTGTCGGCCACGCACAACGGGCTGCCTGCGGCTGTGAGCGCGGCATTCGACGTCAACCCCTCGACGCCGACTCAGCTCGTCTTCACTGGGCAGCCCGGGGAGTCGACGGCGGGGGAACCCATCACACCGGCGGTCCAGGTCGTAGCCATCCACGACGCGTCCGGCAACACGGTGACGAGCTTCACCGGCGACGTGACGGTGGCGCTCGGTGCCAATCCTGCGGGCGGCACGTTGTCGGGCACGACGACCGTCGCGGCGATTGCGGGAGTCGCCACGTTCTCGACGCTCAGCATCGACAAGGCGGGGATCGGTTACACGCTCGAGGCCACATCCGATGGGCTCACCGGGGATACGAGTGCGGCCTTTACGGTCATCCCGGGGGCAGCGACCGAGCTGGTGTTCACCGTACAACCCAGTGCGGCCACCGCGGGGGCCACGATTACGCCGCAGGTTGAGGTGACGGCCAGGGATGCTCATGGCAACACAGCCACGGGCTTCACCGGTAACGTGACAGTAACGTTCGGGTCCAACCCTGCAGGCGGCACCTTGGCGGGCACGACGCAGGTCGCCGCCGTTGAAGGAGTCGCCGCGTTCTCGACACTGAGCGTCAACACGGCGGGAATCTACACCTTGGCTGCCGACGCCACGGGACTCACGGCCGACACGAGCGCTTCCTTTACCATTGCCGTCGGGGCGGTGAGTCACCTCGTGTTCACCGGGCAGCCGAGCACAACTGCGGCAGGGGCGAGCATCACGCCGGCGGTTACGGTGACCGCGCAGGATGCAGTGGGCAACACCGTCACGGGCTTCACGGGGAACGTGACGCTGACGATCACCGCGGGGACGGGCACGAGCGGCGCCGTCCTCTCCGGCACGACCACCATCGCGGCGGTCAGTGGGGTCGCCACGTTCTCCACGCTGAGCATCGACAAGAGCGGCGTGGGCTACACGCTGTCGGCGACGGCCCCGGACCTGACCGGGGCGACGAGTGCCGCCTTTACGATTACGCCGGGCACCGCGACTCAGCTCTTCTTCACGGTCCAGCCCAGCGTTACGGAAGCGGGGGCGATAATCGCGCCGGCTGTCGAGGTTACGGCGCGGGACGCGCACGGCAACGCGACTCCGGACTTCGTGGGCGACGTGACGGTCGGACTCGCGTCCAATGCCGCTGGCGCCACGTTGTCGGGCGTCACGACAGTCGGCGTGGTCGACGGCGTCGCCACCTTCTCCTCGCTCTCCATCGACCTCGCAGCGAGCGGCTACACGCTGTCGGCGACGTCCACGGGCCTTACCGGCGCGACGAGCGCTCCGTTTGCGATCACTGTGGGTGCAGGCACCCGGCTGGCGTTCACGGTGCAGCCCAGCACGGCGACTGCCGGGACAACGATCGCGCCGCAGGTTGAGGTGTCGGCCTGGGATGCTCAGGGCAACCTCGTGCCGATCTTCGCGGGTAGTGTGACAGTCGCGATCGGGACGAATCCCGCGGGCGGTACTCTCGCGGGGACGATGACCGTATCAGCGGTCGGCGGCGTGGCGGTCTTCCCCACCTTGAGCATCGACAAGGCCGGAAGCGGGTACACGCTCTCGGCTACCGCCACTGGGCTTTTGGGAACGACGAGCGCCCAGTTTGACATCACACCGGGGACGGCGACCCAGTTGAGCTTCACCGTGCAGCCCAGCACGACGACCGCGGGGGCAATCATCACCCCGGCCGTACGGGTCACGGCCCGTGATGCACTCGGCAACACGGCGACCAGCTTTGTGGGCAACGTAACGGTGGCGATGGGGAACAATCCAACCGGCGCCACCCTCGGAGGCACAAGGACGTTCGCCGCAGTCGCCGGCGTGGCGACGTTCCCGAATCTCGACATCGCCACCGTGGGGGTTGGCTATACGTTGACCGCGAGCGCGGCCGGCCTCGCCGGTGCCACGAGCGCGTCCTTCGACATGCTCTCCTCAACGGCGGCTCAACTCTTCTTCACGAAGCAGCCGGCCGGCAAGGGTGACACGGTGACAGCAGGGACCACGCTGCCGCCTGTCGAGGTGACGGCGCGGGATGTCTCGGGCCAAACGGCGACGAGCTTCACTGGAACTGTGACACTGGCCTTCGCGCCCGGGATGTGCCCGAGCGGGGCCACGCTCTCGGGCACGACGACTGTGGCCGCCGTGGCCGGAGTTGCCACCTTCTCGACACTCAGCATTGCCAAGGCGGGGTCGTGCGAGCTGACTGCCTCGTCATCCGGTCTGCCGACGGTCTTCAGTGCCTTCTTCACGGTACTCCCGGCAGCAGCCAGCCAGCTCGCCTTCACCGCGCAGCCCAGTACGGCGACTGCAGGGACAACGATCACCCCGCAAGTCGAGGTGACCGTGCGCGACGCACACGGCAACAGGGTCACTGGCTTTACGAGCAACGTGACGGTGGCGATCGGGACCAACCCAGCGGGCGGGACTCTGTCGGGTAACAAGACGGTCGCGGCGGTCGCGGGGATCGCGGCGTTCACTAACCTAAACATAGACCAGGCGGGCAGCGGCTACACGCTGGTGGCCACACGCACCGGCTTGACATCGGCCACAAGCAATTCGTTCGACATCACTGCCACGCTGGCGCCCCGGCTGGTGTTCACGGTGCAGCCAACCGCGACGCAGGCGGGAATCCCCATCACTCCGGCCGTACAGGTCACGGCGCGGGATGCATCGGGCCAGACAATCACGAGCTTCACCGGTGATGTAACGGTGGCGATCCCGGCGGGGTCGGGACCGAGCGGCGCGACGCTCTCCGGCACGACGACTGTCGCGGCGATCGACGGGATCGCCACGTTCTCCACACTGAGCATCGACAAGCGCTCGAACGCGTACCGGCTCTCGGCCACAGCCAGCGGTCTGTCAGGGACTACGAGCGCATTGTTTACCATCAACCCGGGTCCGGCGTCTCAACTCGACTTTACCGTGCACCCCAACACGGCGATCAACCCGCCACCCGGGTCGGAAAACGACTCGACCGTGGCGGGACAGCCGTTCACGCCGTCAGTAAAGGTTGCCGCGCTCGATGCGTTCAGGAATCCGGTTAGCGACTTCACCGGCAACGTGGCGCTTGGGTTTGCCGTCAATCCAGCAGGCGGTACGCTCTCGGGCACGGCCACAGTGGCCGCGGTGGCTGGCGTCGCTACGTTCCCCGATCTGAGCGTCGAACGCACCGGCACCGCCTACCGGCTGCAGGCAACCTCGGGCAGTCTGAGCCCGGACACGAGCGACGCGTTCACCATCATCGCGGGGCCGGCCACCCACCTCGTCTTCACCGTGCAGCCGAGCACCGCAACGGCGAACGTGGCCATCAATCCTCGCGTGCGCGTCGCAGCGTACGATGCCCTGGGCAACGTGGTGAGGACCTTCACAGGGCAGATCACGGTAGCCATTACGGCGGGCACGGGCACCGGTGGCGCCGTCCTGTTCGGCCAGACCACCGTCGCGGCGGTCAACGGGATCGCCATCTTCGACCCGCTCATGATCAACTTGGCGGGGAGCGGGTACAGGCTCTCGGCGACGGCCACCGGCCTGACCGGCGTCACGAGCACGGCGTTTAATATCAACTGAAGCAGCGCGGAGCCCTCCGCGAGCATCAGAAGCACCAGACACTAACCGTTAATCCGCAAGCGTTTCGGCCGCCCAAAGGCGGCCGTTTTGCTTCGCCCCATCATGAGGTGACAACAGTCACTGAATGCTTGGGCCCGGACGAGCAAGGTCTAGGGCCTCATGATCTGGCCCCCCCGCGCAACGAACACGATGCCAACAGTGGAGACATACCATGGCATACCAAGCCGAAATCAGTCGTAAGAATCCGGGCTGTTTCCTGTTTCTGGTCGACCAATCCGAGTCGATGGAAGACCCCTTTGCCGGCGCAGAGAGTGGCAATGGCAAAAGGAAGGCCGAAGAGCTGGCGACCATCCTCAACAAGCTCATTCATAATCTGTCCATCCGATGCGCCAAATCGGACTCCATTTACGACTACTTCCATGTCGGTGTGCTGGGCTACAGCGAAGAGAGCTGTAAACCGGCGCTCGGCGGTGAACTGAGCGGGCGCTCTTTGGTACCGATCAGTGAATTGGCCGGCAAGCCGTTGCGCATCGAAGAGAGAACAAAGCAATCGGACGATGGCACCGGCGGAGTGGTGGACCAAACTGTGAAATTTCCAGTCTGGTTCGACCCCTATTGGAAAGGGGGCACTCCGATGTGCGCCGCCCTCAAGGATGCAACCAAGGTTGTCGAGACTTGGTGCGAGGAGCATCCGAAGGGATTTCCGCCGATCGTCATCAACATCACCGACGGCGAAGCAACGGATGGAGATCTCGTTGCCGAGGCGCGCAAGGTGACGGCGGTCAACGGCGAGGATGGCTCGGCGTTGCTCTTCAACATCCATCTTTCGTCGACGGCCGGGCCATCGATCGAATTGCCGGGCGACGCCAGCAAACTTCCGGATGAGCATGCCAAAGCGCTCTTTGAAGCCTCATCGACGCTCACACCGTTCATGGTTGCACGCGCGACGGAGCTCGGTTTGCCGGCCACGGAAAACTCGCGAGGATTCATCTTCAACGCGCAACCATTGCACGTAATCCATTTCCTCGATATCGGCACGCGGCCGGCTAATGTCCGGCTGCGCTGAGCACCGCTCCAGTGGGCAGCTGCTGCGGTGAAGCAAGCAACGGCGGCCAACCACTGCGACATCAAGGCCTTCTGCTGCCCAAAGTCGGGCAACAGTGCTGAGGAGTATGAGGATGCCTGGGCGCATCGGCGAGCTCCCATCCCGGCCGCCGTCCGCGTGGCGGTGGCCGACGGCGCCACCGAAAGCAGTTTCGCCAAGCTCTGGGCTGTGCTTTTGGCCGAGAGCTTTGTGCGCAGTGAGCTCGCCGATGCGGAGTTTTTTGAGCGGTTGGAGCCGGCGCGCCGCCTCTGGCGACGAAGATTGGCGGGCCGGCCCCTCCCCTGGTTCGCCAGCGAAAAGGCCGCGCAGGGTGCATTCGCGGCTTTTCTCGGTGTCCAGATTGACGCTCACCAGAACCGGTGGACGGCGCTGGCCGTTGGTGACTGTTGCCTCCTGCAGGTCGATAACGTCGGTAAGAGGATGCGGGTGGTGAAGGCGTTTCCCTTGCAGAAATCTTCGCAATTCACAATGAGCCCTTACCTGATCGGCTCCAGGTCGAACGGCGACCTCCTGGACGAACGGATACAGATCAGCAAGGGCAGCCTTCGCGATGGAGACATGCTGCTGCTCGCCACCGATGCGCTGGCCGCCTGGCTGCTTAAGCAGCATGAAGACGGGCGACCATTGTGGAATTGGCTTTACCGGAAGCTGGGTACGCCCGAGAGTTTCGCCGCGATGGTCGCGTACGGCCGCAAGAATGGATTGCGCAACGACGACTTTACGTTGGTCCGCGTCATTCATCACGAATCACCGGTTGAAGCGAAGGAGAGATAGCGATGGGGGCCTGGCCGGACCTGACCGAATACCATGAGGCGGTGCAGCACCCGCCGAAGGCTTTTGCTGACCCAGGATTGAAAGCGGTCGCTCTCGAGCTCGACCGGTTCGGGATGCCGAAGCCGGCCACTGGCGGCAACGCCGTGGTCTACAAAGCCAGAAAGCCGGGCGGGTTCTTTTCATTCTCGAAGACCTGGGCGATTCGCTGCTTCCTGCGCCCCATCAGCGACCATGCCGAACGTTATGAGGCGATCTCCAAACATCTTCGCAAGGTCCGCCTGCCCTACGACGTCAATTTTCAGTTTCTCAAGCAGGGTATCCAAATCCGTTCCAGCTGGTTCCCGATCGTCAAAATGCAATGGGCGGAAGGCGACCTCCTGCACACTCATGTCGAGAAGCGGCTGCGCTATCCCGGCGCGCTCGCGACACTCCGGGCAAAGTGGGTGCTGCTCGTTCGCGATCTCGAAAACGCTCGGCTCGCGCACGGCGATTTGCAGCACGGCAATATCCTGGTACGCGGCGGATCGATTCAGTTGGTCGACTACGACGGCATGTGGGTGCCGGCCTTGAAGGGCCGCCACGCCACGGAAACCGGCCACCGTGCCTACCAGCATCCCGAACGCAACGAGCAAGACTACGGGCAGGAGATTGATCGTTTTTCAGCTCTCGTCATCTATCTATCGCTGGCGGCGCTGGAGAAGGATTCCAGCCTTTGGGAGCGTTTTCATACCGGCGACAATCTGATCTTCGTGCGTGAAGATTTTCAGCAGGTGGGTCGATCAGAGATTTGGGGACAATTGCGTCGTATCGGATCGGCGCAGATCGACCTACTCTCCGCTGCCATGGCGGCCATGCTGCAGCAGCATCCGATGAAGGTCAGCAATCTCGATAGCGTTCTCAGGAATCTGGCGAGCTTCAAATCTCCTACGTCGACTCCGGCGTCGAAGCCGGCCCCCCCGACTCCGGCGTCGAGGCAGGCCCCCACCCAGCGAGGCGCTCCCAAGGCGGCGCCTGCGTCCACGCCGTCAGTGCCGAGTTGGATGAAAGGGGGCGGTTATCGCAATTCGGATGACTGACGATCAGCCGCCTTCAGGACGTCCTGAAGGCGGCTAACTCTTTCACGACCTACGCCTCGGCGCGCGGCCTCGCACCAATGAATGCCAGCCACAGCACGACGATGAACTCACCGAAGTAGAGCGGCATCGCGACCTTGGTGAAGGTACCGATGGCCGCCGGAAACACGATTGCAACCGTGCAGGAGATGACGTACGCAACACCGGAAAGGATCAGCAGTACGCCCAGGAACTTCGGCAGGAAGCCCGACTTGATCGTCAACACTGCGAACGGAAGCAGCCACAACCCCCAAATGGCGGTGAGTACGTCCCCCAGCCTGTCGGCCATCTTGAGCGAGGCGTACGCCAGCACTTCGAGCTGGGGTCGACTGAACGCGGACAGGTAGTCGGCGCCGCTCAGCAGGATCAGCGGCGCCGCATTGAACGCGAAGCCGGCGAAGGCTGCGGCGATCCCGGTTCCCACAAGAGCCATCATGAGCCGCGCCTGGTAGCGGTCCACATTCTCGAACAGACGGTATAGCTCGACAACGGTGAGTATGAAGAGAACCATCGCGATCAGGTCGATCAGGATGGTGATGCGATAGAGCTGCTCCTGCGCGAGGATCGCGCGGGCAGTGGCGGCCGGATCGCCTGAGATCTCGAACCGGGGACCGAGATAGAAGTAGCCGAGCATGGCGAGGATGGCCATCGTCAGATAGAGCAGGCCGGCGCGTCGGGCGGTGCGTTTGATGTCGGCGGCTGCGAGCATGGCGGGCATTCTCCTCGAGGTTGGGTGGTCCGTCCTGCCCGGTACGCAATAACTACGTTTTTAGTTTCAAGTTCCTAAAACTTCGCCGTGCGGGGCGCCGTAGGGAGGGCGTGCTGTGCATCCTCTACGTCATTGCGCTCTCCGGGGGGCTCGGAGTGATCGCCTGGCTGGTCGAGCCAACGCTGCCCGAGACCGCCCCCCGTCGCTGGCTCTGGCTCTCCGCGATCGTGCTGTCCGTTGTGATCCCGGCCATCTATGTCAGCAATCATCACGCGATCGTCACGCGCACCGCCGTCGGCGACACAACGGTATGGTCGCGCATCAGCGCCTTCGACGGCGAAATTCGACTCGTGTGGCTGGTGGTCACCATCGCGCTCGTGGTGTGGGGAGTGGTGGGAGCGTTGCGACTCGCGCGGCTGGTACCGGCGCGGACCAAACCCGTGATTGTGCATCCGACGCTCGGGCCCGCGACGGTCGGACTGCTGCGCACGCGCGTGGTCGTTCCTGCCTGGGTGCGCGCGCTACCCGGTGAGGAGCGGCGGTATGTGCTGCAGCACGAGTACGAGCACAAGCGGGCGCATGACACGCAGCTGCTGTTCTTCGCGTCGCTGATCGTCGTCATCGCCCCCTGGAACATTGTGCTCTGGTGGCTGGTGCGACGGCTCAGCCTGGCCGTCGAAATCGATTGCGACAACCGCGTTCTGGCGGGCCGCGGTGACGCTTCCCGCTATGGCGAGCTCCTCCTCAAAGTCGCAGTCAATGAAGTCCCGAGCCCGCGCTTGCAGCCGGCATTCCTCGGTGGCAGCGGCATGCTCGAGCGCCGGCTGCGTCACCTGCTTGCACCGCCACGGCTCTCACGAGTGCAGCGCATCCTCGCCTTGGCCATCGCGGGTGCGGTTCTGATCATCGCGCTGGC
>Ga0075418_10009645_pt1 | contig 10829 bp, 8 predicted proteins | sample SoiMetdeltSBSDD2_FD_81776 | JGI IMG/M metagenome (GOLD analysis project Ga0075418, IMG submission 81776) | Bulk soil microbial communities from a Populus tree surrounding site in Tennessee, USA - Soil MetaG P. deltoides SBSDD2 | ecosystem: Environmental > Terrestrial > Soil > Tree plantation...
CCGCCGATGCCGGGACCGGCACCGGAGTCGAAGGTCCCGACAGCCCCAGGGGGGCCGGTGGCGGCTCGGACGATCCCCCCGAGACTCTCGACGTCGCCGGCGGCGCCGGCGGTCCGGGCGCCAGCGAGCCAGCAGGGCCGGGCGAGGCGGGCGTTCCCGGCGAGCCGGGTTGGCGGCGGGCACGGAGTCGGGCGAGGGGCGATGCCATCGGTCAGATCTCGGGATCGTGGTGGGTCGGGCTCACCGGGGTCACCAGCTCGATGAGCCGGTGCCGGTCGGGGTGCTCCAGGTCGAGCAGCGTGGCGAGGGGCCAGTGCAGCGCCTGGCCCAGGTACGCGACCTCGGCCAACAGGTCGTCGGCCGCGTACGTCAGGATTCCCCCGACGCATCACTGGCCAGGTCGACCGTGAACTCCTGGGTGCACGACGGGCAGGTCACCGTGGCGTGGGTGTGCCGGAGGGTGTTGATGCTGCGGTAGAGGTCCTGGAGGAAGGCCAGATCGGGAGCCAGCAGGCCCTCGACCGTGGCCGGCGTGATGTCGGCGAGGTCGCCGATCCGGGTGACCACCCGCGACAGCAGGAGCACCGTGAGGTAGGCCTCGTTGTCTCGCACCCGGGGATCCCGCAACGGGAGGATCTCGTCCCGCGCCGTCGCCATCCGCATCGTCCCCTGCCGGTGGACCCGACCGGTGGCGTCCACGACGCCGCACGGCAGCTCGAAGGCGAACTCCGTCCGCAGCTCGGGAGCGCTGGCCGGAGCGGCGGCGGGCGCGGCCGCGGTAGCCGTCGACACCGTCATCCGAACTCGAGCCCTTCGTGGACCAGGGTGCACTCCTCCACGACGACCTCGCTGCCACCGGCCTTGAGACCGCTCACGCTGACCTTGGAGGGCCAGGCGTTGATGAAGTTCCACCGTGCCTTCTCACCCAGCGCGTAGTCGTAGAGCACGATCGATCCGTTGCGGCGGCCGCCGGTGATGTTGCCCTGGTGGATGGTGTTGATCCACTCCCACCAGCCCTTGTCCTCGGTCTTGCCCCGCTTGAGGGTGATGTCGCCCCACTTCTTGGGGCCCGGGATCTTCTTGATGATCGGGACGCCGCCGGGAGTGACCTCCTCGTGCTCGATGACCTTGATCTCGATCGAGAGCCCACTCACCTCCTTGAACTGGGCGAGCGTGATGCCGTCCACCTCGATCTGGAAGTTGTACGCACCTAGTGCATCATTGGGGTCCACGTTGGGTTCCTTTTCACTCCACGCCGGTCACTACATGCCGGCCTCGAGGGCCTGACCACCGCCGACGAACTGGGACAGGCGGAAGACCACGAACTCCGCCGGCTTGACCGGGGCCACACCGATCTCGACGATCACCTGGCCCCGCTCGACGACGTCCGGCGGGTTGGTCTCCCCGTCGCACTTCACGTAGAAGGCCTGGTCCGGTGCCGCGCCGAACAGGGCGCCGCTGCGCCACACGCCCAGGAGGAAGGCGGTGATCGTCCGGTGGATCCGCTGCCACAGGTCGAAGTCGTTGGGCTCGAACACCACCCACTGGGTGCCGTTCAGGATCGAGGACTCCAGGTAGTTGAAGAGGCGCCGCACGTTGAGGTAGCGCCAGGAGGGGTCGCTGGACAGCGTCCGTGCTCCCCAGACCCGGATGCCCCGGCCGGGCATGGACCGGATCACGTTGATGCCCTCCGGGTTGAGCAGGTCGTGCTCGGCCCGGGTCACGTCGAGGGCGACGTCGAGCGCTCCCCGCACGACCTCGTTGGCGGGCGCCTTGTGCACGCCGCGGCTGTCGTCGCTCCGGCTCCACAGGCCCGCGACCGCGCCGCTGGGCGGCACGAAGTCGGCCTGGCCGGTGCCCGGGTCGTACATCTTCACCCAGGGCCAGTAGAGGGCGGCGAACTTCGAGTCGAACCCGGACTTCTCCACCCGCCACTCCTTGACCTGCAGGGCGTCGAGCCCGGGCGGGGCATCGACGAGCGCCATGCGGTCGCCCATCGCCTCGCAGTGGCTGACCAGAGCGAGCTGGATGGTCTTGACCCCGTCGAGGTCGATCAGGTCCCGCTGGTAGGCAGCCATGAGGTCGGGCATGACGACCATGGTCACGCCCTCGATGGCCTCCAGGGCTCCCAGGCCGGTGCGGGGTCCGGCGTCGCCGACGAAGTCGTCGGTGTCCAAGGTCGCCGGCAGCTGCGCCGGGGCGACGCCGCTCAGGCGGAACTCCCCTGCCACGGGTGTGCGGTCGGCGGCCGCCACGGAGCCCATCTCCTCGACGCGGATCAGCGTCGACTGCTTGTTCACCAGCGTGGCGACGTTCTGCTTGCCGCGCCGTCCGGTCAGGCTCTCGAACCTCTCGGCGGCCCGGCCGTCCCGCTTGACGATCAGCGAGAACGAGTCGCCGCCACCGCCCTCGTCGGCGGTGTCTTCCGGGCCGCCGTCGTCCCCGGCGGGCTTGGCCTTGCTCGACGGGCGCTCCGGCACCACCTCGACGGAGATGTCGTTGCCGGCCTCGCCCTCCTCCATGGCCCGGACCCGGTAGGTGACGACCCCGCTCTGCGACGCGCTCTCGAGCACCGCGCTCGCCGAGCCGTCGTGCTCCCCGCTGCCGTCCTGGCCGATACGGACCACGTAGGCACTGCCGCCCCCGTTGTCGAAGAAGTTGTAGACCGCCAGCGGCGTGTAGACGCCGGGGACGAACTCACCGAAGGTGGAGACGAACTGGCCCCAGTTGGTCACCAGCCGGGGCGAGTTGTAGGGGCCCTTGGCCGTGACGCCGACGAAGGCCGCCACGGCCGTCCCGACGCCCTCGATGGGCCGGGATCCCGCCTCCTTCTCCTCGATGTAGACGCCAGGTGAGAGATAGGTCGGCATCGCCTCGCTCCATCGTTTCGGCGTTCGGGCTCCGAGGCTGATCGTCGCCGCGCCGGACCGCCTGGACGAGGTGCACACGACGGTCCTTTCGTGCGCGGGGTCTGCACGAAAGGACCCCGTGATCAGGGAGTTGCACCCTGCTCCGCCGCTTCGTCGAAGCTCCGGATGTAGATGGCGACGTCGACGCGACGGTGATACCGGTAGTCGGACCCGGGATCCGCGCCTTCCGCGAGAGCGTCGAGCGATCCCCGGCTCCCGACCGTTGCATTGGTGGCGGCTTCCTGCAGCTCCTCCTCCGGCCCGGGCACACCTGACGGGCTGACCTGGGTCGCACCGTTGTGTCCGCCGAGCCGGCCGCGCAGCGCCGCAGCCGTGTTGGCGGCGCGTGCCTCGGCCAGCTGCGCGTTGAGGAGCAACGGGATCCGACCCTTCGTGGGGTGACGCCACCGAGGGCTGGCATGACCGGTGATCTCCAGGCGGATGTCGATGTCGGGGTCCTTGTCCACCGCGTGCTCGAGGGCTTCCCCGATGACCTCGACCATGTCGAGGGCGGGCTGATCCAGAGTGGCGACACCGGTGGCGAAGAACATGCTGTGCGACGACTCGAGCTTCTCCTCCCCGAGCCGGCGCCCGGTGCCCTCCTCCTCGATCTCCGGTGCCTCGGATTTGAGCTCGCCGCCGAACGCGTAGCCCAGCTCGAGCTCCAAGCCAGCGCCGGCTCCCAGGTCGAAGCCGGGCTTGCCCAGCTCAGCGCTCGGCGAGACCTTGAAGCTCTTGCCGCCGAGCAGGTCGAAGGCCATCGTCCCCTTCTCCCGATAGGGGAAGAGGATCATCTTCAGGACCGCGCCCTCGCCCTTGAGCTTCGCGCCCATCCCCGGGAGCGCCACGCTTGCCGCGGCCTTGGCCGCCATGAAGCCCCCTTCGAAGTCCTCCGGGAACCAGTAGCTCGCGTCGGTGTCCGCGCCGCTGCCTTCGCCGCTCAGGCTGCCCTTGGGGCTGCCACCTTTGCTGACGCCGCCTTTCGAGGCCTTGAGCGAGGCGCCGCCCCCACCCATCCCGCTGAGCAGGTCGAGCTCCTTGGACCACTTCATGCCCAGGTCGTTCGAGTACTCGATGTTCACGCTGCGGTACTGAACCCCGTAGATGAAGCCGAACCCCGCCTTGAAGCCCGAGCTCCAGTTCACGCGGCAGGTGTACTTGTGGAAGGTGGTCTTGGTCGGGAGGCCGAAGAGCAGGGCGCAATCCGCCGAGCCCGCGGCGAGCGTCGGAATGCCCTTCGCGTTGGTGCCGAAGCCGCACATCTCGCCCACCAGCTGCGCGCTCACGGTCAGCTTGCCGCGGAGGTAGTTCGTGATCCGTTGATCCCGGTAGTTGGGATTGTTCTCGGGGTCCTCGCGATGCTGCGCCTGGATGGACTCCTTGCATCGGGTGGCCGCCCGGAACGCGCCCTCGCCGGGCACCGGGGCCTGGCCCGACGTGCGGAAGCTCTCCCACTTCGCCGCCTCGTCCGAGACGGCCCTGGCGCAGGCGTCGAGCTCGGGCATGAGGCGGACGATCGGCCCCATGTCAGGCAGGTCTCGCTGCACGGTGAGCAACCGCTGCACGGCCGTGTTGCCCGCCCGGCGCTGCAGGTCGATGACGGCCCGAGGCGTGAGGACCGCGGCCGGAGGCCGGTACCCGGTGGCGAACCGGGCCGGTCCGGCATCTGGCCCGCCAACGTCGGCGGCCGGCGACCGGTTGGTCCGTCGTCCCGGTGCGGCGACCGCCTTGTCGGCCTTGTCACCGGCGGCGCGCGAGACCTCGGGCACCCGTCGATTGTGCGTACCGCCCGGCGCCCACGGCCACGACGTGACGATCGGACGTACGGGCAGGACGAGTGCCCGATCGGGTCGGTGGACGGACCCGGGTCTCGGTTGGTGGGCCGAGCCCGGCGATGGCCCGTCCTACCCGTCGGGTCGGATGATCCGGGCGGCGATCCGTTCGTGGGCGTCGACGGTCTGTGGCAGCTGCGAGGCCTCGTAGCCGCTGACCCAGAACCCGAACGTCAGCAACCCCACGACGCGGGGGTGGCGTTCGGCCAGCCGCAGGTACTCCCACGCCAGGCGGGCGGTATCGGCGTCGGTTGCATGTCCCGGCGCCCCACCGCAGGCCGCCAGCGGCGCCGCCTCGGGCAGGAGGAAGATCTCCTGGTGAGGGGCCAGGCGAGCCTCCAGAGTGGTCAGCGTCCGCTCGATCTGGCCGGCCGGCTCCTGGCAGTACCAGTCGAACCCGACCCAGTCGACCTCGGATGGCACCCTGAACGTGGGTGTCACCTGGTAGCCAGCCTCGATCATCATCACCCTCGTTCCCGGGAACGTCTCCTTGATCGTGCGGGCCGACGTCGCGAGCTCAGCCGTCGTCGCGCCGTTGTGGTAGGGCTCGTCGACCAGCACGAACCCCGCTATCCGATCGATCCTGCTGCGTACGGCGTCGGCGAGCTGCCGCCAGCGTTCCTCGTAGTTCGGGTACAGCCGGCACGGCTGGCCGGTGTCGCATCGGAAGAAGTCGTGACCGGTGGCGACGACGCACGACGCCGGAGCGCAGTCGTCGAGGACCTCGACGGCGCGGCGGTCGTAGTCGCTCATCTGCACCCAGTCGAGGTTCGATCGGCCGGCGACCTCGGGCAGGTGGTTACCCCGGCCGACCACCGTGGTGGCCGAGTCGGGGGCGAGCCGGGCGGCGTAGTACCCGACGTACCGGAGCCCCGCCGCAGGCGCGAGGCCGCGCCCCGAATCATCCACGCCTCCCACGGAGAGGTCGTCGACGGTGCTGGTCGCGGTGGACGTCGACAGGTAGGCGCCGAGGAACAGGTGGGGGCGGGCGGCGATCCCAGCGTCGAGCGCGACCCGCAGGGCCACGCCGTTGACCTCGACCCGGGCCTGGCGACCGCCGGACGTCGACGACACCGAGACGCGGAACCTGCCGTCGGCGTCGGGAACAGCGAATCCGTCGCGGGAGGTGAGGAGCCGGCCACGCTGGAACACCTGCACCCCACCGCTGGATCGCACCAGCACGCCGAGCGACGCTCCCGGCGAGGCGACGTACCCACTGTCGCTGGAGGGTGCGAGTACGAGCGAGGACCAGTCGCCGGACGCCCGGTCGCCGGTGATCGGGTCGAGCGTCGCCGCCACCCGAACCTGGTTCGAGCCATCCGGGAGGACGGGGGCGTCGAGCCGCATGGCCGACGTGCCGAGCCAGAACGACAGCACGCCGGGCCGGTTCGGATGGTCGACCTGTGAGTACCACGGCCGCGGGGCCGGAGCGGAGTACCACACGCCCGAGACGCGGGTGTAGGTCAGGCCCGGGCTGCGACCTTGCCGAGCGGCGAGCCCGTCGTTGAGGCCGTAGCTGGGATCGCGATCGACGGCACCGTCGAAGGAGTCCACGAGGGCGGACGGGCCCACGGGCGCGTTCGCCGGGGCGGCCGACTCCACGTCAGAGCCGCGACCTCCAACGTCCACCGCCAGCCCGGCAACGAGACCCGCGACGACAACGACGAAACCCATCCAGCGCACTGACGGTCCTCCCCAGCCTGTTCCCGGCGGACGGTACGGCGCCCCCTGTTAACGGGCTGTTAGCCGGCAGACACCCGTCGGAAGACCCGAGGGCGGCGCCTCGCTCGTCAGTGACGTGCGCTACAGCCAGCCGACGATGACGGCGCGGGCGGCGTCGAGGGGGGCCGCCAGGAGGAGCGCATCGTCGCCTTGGACGACGTAGGTGGTCCGGCCGGCGTCCCCGTCGGCCGGCCCGGCCCGGCGGATGCCGCGGACCGTGCCCAGTCGGCCGAGCAGCGCGCCGAGGTAGGGCTGGACCAGCTCCGGGTCGTCCGGAGCCCGGCGGGACTCGTCCAGGCCCCGCCGCACGATCTCGTCCCGGACGGCGGGGTCGACCTCCTCGCCGAGCTCGGCCGCCGCGCTGTGCACCCGGCGACGCCCGGTCTCCTCCCAGTCGATCAGGGCGTGCAGCGCCGCCAGGTCGCGGCGGCGCACCGCGTCGACGAAGGCCACCACCACGCCGGGCACGAACGGCCCCGCCGGGACGGCCGGCGCGGCGGGGGTCACCGCCCCACCTCGCTGGGCAGGTTCGCGTTGGCCGGGGTGAACTGCTGCTTGGACTGGCCCCGCTCGACGATGCTGATCTCGACCCGCCGCCAGTCGGCGGTGGCCGCGGCACCGGTCTTGCCGTGGGACAGGAGGACCAGGCGGTTGTTGGTCAGGTCCGCACCCCGGTCGGCGAGCAGGAACCACAGGGCGACCGCCCGGTTCCGCCCCAGCTTGAGGTTGTCCTCCTCGCTGCCCTCGGTGGACGCCCGGCCCACCACCTGGACCGAGGCGCCCCGGACCTGCTGGGTCCACCGCGCGAGCGCGTCGAGGCCGTCGAGCTTCTGGTCGGGGCGCACGCCGCTGTCCTCGTCGCCCTCCTTCCGGGGCCGCCCGAACCGGAAGTAGAGCCGCTCGGGGAACACCGGCGGTGCGGGCGACGGGAGTTGCTGGGGGTTGGGACCAGGAGCGTCGGGCCGAACGCCGGGTTGGCGGAGCCAGTCGTAGCCGGTGATGTCCTTCGATCCCCCGGCCGCGATGGCACCCTCGTTGACGTTGAAGGCCTCCGCACCCGAGTAGGGGTGCGCGGCGCCGATCATGCCCCGCATCGTGCGGTCGAGCTTGTCCCGGCCCTGGCCGCCGTACTCGCTGATGTACTCGGCCTTCTCCCACGCCTGGCCGCGCTCGATGCCGATGTGGAAGAAGAAGGGGAAGCCTCCCTCGCGCAGCGTCGTCCACCAGCCGGGGTCGACCAGCCACCACATCTCGGACTCGATCTCGGGGCCGAGCGCTTCGCTGGCCCGCTCGAAGACGTCGCCCATGGCGAAGAAGTCGGCGCGGAAGGCCCCCAGGCTGGCACCGGGGATGCCCCGGTAGTGGGTGTCGTAGGCCGCGGCGATGGCCCGGGGGAGGTCGAAGCGGATGTGGGCCTGGATCGACGGCAGCAGGGCGTAGGTGATCTCGTGGGACCGGGCCCGCCACCAGCTGCCGTCGTTCATGTCCTCGGCGGCCTGGAAGGCGACCTTCCAGTTGGCTTCGACCTGGTCCTTCTTCCCCTGCTCCCAGCGCTGGAGGTTCTGCTCGTAGGTGGCGTGGAACAGGATCACCTCCTGCATCGCCATGTGCGGGTAGAGGTAGGCGCCGTTGTCGACGTTCGCCAGCTCGAACCGTGTGACGTAGTGGTACACCTTGGCGAACAGCCACTTGAGGTCGTCGGCCTTCTTGAGGCGGGTGGCGTGGGCGAGCTGCTCCGCCTTGACCTGCTCGCAGCGCCGCTTCAGGGCCAGGAACGACGCGTTCGGGTTGATCGGGATCAGCCGGTAGTCGGCGGCGTCGTTGAGGACGAAGGCGGTGGTGGTCGGGCGCTCGGCCAGGAACCAGCGGCCGCCCCGCTGCTCGATCCGGTTGCCCTCGGCGTCCTTGGTGACCTCGCCGGTCGGCGGTGGGATGCTCGCCGGCTCTCGCCGCTGCACGACGGCCCGGCCCCGGCCGACCGGGGACCGCAGCACCTGCTGGGTCGTCTGGTTCCCGAGGGCGGGCAGGACCGCGCTCCCGCTCGACGCCGCCGGGGACCGGAGTGGCTGGTGCCGGGCTCGGGCCTGGACCCGACGGGGCGCGGCACCGCCGCGACCGACCAGCCGGGCGAAGCCCCGACGGCCCGCGGTCACGTCTTGCCGGCCTCCTCCTCGTCGAGCTCCTCCTCCTCGGTGGCCTGACGGGAGGGGGCGATCGCGGCCTCGTCCTCCTCCTCCATCGCCTCCGGGGCCACCTGGCGCTGCGCCGTCGCCGGCGCGCTGGCCGCGACGGAGTCGGCCACGGCGCCAGCCTCCCGCTCGTGGGGGTCGTCGGGATGGCTGACGCGGGACTCCGCTCCGACGGCTCCGGAGCTCTGCTGGACCACGTGGGTCAGCTCGTGGGCCAGCAGCTTGCGTCCCTCGCTGCTGTCCGGCGCGTAGCGACCCGCGCGGAAGAACACGTCGGTCCCGGTGGTGAAGGCGTCGGCCTGCACCGACCGGCTGAGGGCATCGCCCCGCCCGTCGGCGTGGACCCGGACCGAGGCCAGGTCCACGCCCAGGTGAGATTCCATGTCGTCCCGGACGTGGTCGTCGAGGGGTCGCCCTCCGCCCCGGGCGGAGCGGATGTCGCTCTCGATCCCGGAGTCGAGCGGTCCAGCGCCCTGCGATCGTTCGCCACTGCGCTGCACATGGCGGGTGAAGGCCCGGTTGCCCACCTGGTGGAGCGGGTTGACCTCGGGGGCCGGCGCGGGTTCCGGCCGGCGGCCCGCGGCCTTGCGGACCCCCGGGACGTGCTCGTGGTAGTCGTTGTCGTGCATCAGGCAACCTCCTCGATCCAGGGGCCGAACTCGGACTCGTCCCGCAGCCGCCCGAGCTTCCGATACTCCAGCGCCACTCCCCGCACCAGGTCGGTCATCGCCACCGGCCGGTCCTCGGCCGCCGCCAGGTACGCCGCGGTGACGGCGACGTTGCGGACGTTGCCGCCGCACAGCGCGAAGGCCTCGGCCAGGAAGTCCAGATCGACGTGGCCGTCGTCGGGGACCGACTGGAGGTGGAGCGCCCACAGCCGCCGCCGTAGCGCCGCGTCGGGCTCCGGGAAGTCGACGACCGCCGCGAGGCGACGCAGGAAGGCCTCGTCGATGTTGGCCCGCAAGTTGGTGGCCAGCACGGCCACTCCGTCGAAGTGCTCGATCCGCTGCAGGAGGTAGGCGATCTCGGTGTTGGCGTAGCGGTCCCGGGCATCGGAGACCTCCGACCGCTTCCCGAACAGCGCGTCGGCCTCGTCGAAGAACAGGACGCCGTTGACCCCCTCGGCCTCGCTGAAGATCCGCTCCAGGTTCTTCTCGGTCTCGCCGACGTACTTGTCGACCACCGTGGACAGGTCGACGACGTAGAGGTCGAGACCCAGGTCGCCGGCGAGCACCTCGGCCGCGAGCGTCTTGCCGGTGCCGGCGTCGCCGGCGAACAGCGCGGCGATCCCCTCGGCGTGGCCCGAACGCCTCCGCAATCCCCACTCGTCCAGCACCTTCTCGCGGTGGCGGACCCGGGTGACCAGCAGCTCCAGGTCGGCGCCGGTGTCGTGGTGCACGATGAGGTCGTCCCACGACGCACCGGGGCGGATGCGGCGGGCCAGTCGCTCCAGCCGGGACGACGCCTGCAGGCGCGCCGCCTCGCGGAGGTGGTCGATGGCCAGGGGCTGGCCGTAGTGCGCCGCCAGCCGCCGGGCGGCGGTGACGCTCCGCCGGATCGCCCCGGGCGAGAGCCGCAATGTGTCCAGCACCGTCGGGTCCAGCACGGTGATCCCGTCGGCGGCATCGGCCGGCTGGGCGGCCGGGGCGGCGGACTCGGCGGACTCCGCGGACCCGCTCCAGCCGTCGGTGAGGGCCGCCCGCCACAGGGTCCGCCGGGTCTGGACCGGCGGTGCCTCGACCCGCCACTGGACCGGTCCCCGGGTCGACTGGCCCTGGTCCCAGGGCTCCCGGCCGACCGTCACCACGACGGGCGCGCCCTCGACCAGCCCCCGGAGCAGCTCGGGCTGCGCCCGGTCGGCGTTGGCCACCACCAGCCCCGCCGCCCGCAGCACGACCTCGCGGACGATCGGCACCGGGTCGAGACCGTCAGCAGGAGCGCGAGCCAGGTCCACCCCGACCATGTCCAGCCCGAGGTGGCTCAGCACGGTGTGGGCCAGGTCGACGCCACCCAGGTCACCGGGATCGTGGAGGTGGAGGAAGCCGTACCCGTCGGCGAGGCCCCGGGCCAGCAGCTCGACGAGCGCGGGGTCGGGCCAGGCGGCGACCGGCACGGCCAGCGCAGCGATGTCGGCCGGCGGACGGGCGTCGCCCAGCAGGTGTTGGAGCACCCGGTCC
>Ga0075418_10009649_pt1 | contig 10826 bp, 4 predicted proteins | sample SoiMetdeltSBSDD2_FD_81776 | JGI IMG/M metagenome (GOLD analysis project Ga0075418, IMG submission 81776) | Bulk soil microbial communities from a Populus tree surrounding site in Tennessee, USA - Soil MetaG P. deltoides SBSDD2 | ecosystem: Environmental > Terrestrial > Soil > Tree plantation...
ACTATCGCTTCTTTGTAGTTGCCCTGCTTCAGGAGATCCCGGCCACGCTCGAGCGAAACCGCCTGCGCCGCACCCGACTGGAACGAGCAGCCCAGCAACAAGACTAGTGTTAACAAGCAGAGACGTTTCATCAGAACTTGCCTATTTCTGTTTTCCTTTGATCTGTTGATTCACTTTTGCAAGCTCGACAAGCAATCGTTCGAGCTCGGCTTCATAATCCTCGGTCTTCATCTCCGATTTGCGTGTTTTCAGCTTCTCGACTTCTTCCTCGAACCGCTGGCGTTCCTTTATCAATCGGCCGAGTTCCGCGTCCCCGGCCGCCTCTGCAATGTTCTTCGAGTCAAGATAGACCGTTTTCGCGAGCGCGCCGTCGCCGCCTGTCGCCTCTTCGTGACCGGCGCCGTCGGCGTTGTCATCGATCAACGCGTGTTCTGTCGCCAGCCGATTCTTTTGCTTATACCAATCGGCAGTCAGCTTGGTTGCGTAATTGAACGACTCGAGCACTGACACCCGTCCGTTCTTATCCGCATCAGCAGCGCCGTCGAGGAGTCCCGCAATCAGGTGATCCGCGAACACCGTAGCGTTCTGTTCGCTGCCGCTTCTGGTTGCGGTGAGTACAATTCGGCCTTCGCCCGATAGCGGCTTTACAAACTCACCCGATGAACTCGAACAATCGATAAACACCACTCTCTTGTTGGGCAGCGTGCCAATCAGTTGAGCGTAGTCCTTTGCAGTTAGATCGCGGCCGACCAGGTTGAACTTAGCTTCCTGATTGTCTACCGAGCCGTGACCGATAAGCACCACCAGCACCAGGCTCTCGGCGTTGGCGGCGGTCTTGAAGGACGCGAATGCCTTGCGTACTTCGTCCGCCGTCGCAATCCGGGCCGGAGCGTCAGTTTCGCGAGCGCCGTCTTCAGGACTGCCGCCAGTCGCCGCCTCGGTTAGCAGCTTAACGTTGTTCGCTGCAAAGCCCAGTTGAGAGGTCAAAGCTTCGTAAAGTCGAGTAGCTTGTGCGGTGAACTTTTTTGTATAGATCTCTTCGCCGCCAACCCCTGCAACCACAAGCGCGAATTTGTTTGGGTCGGACGGCGCGGAAGGCTTCTTGTCGGCAGCGGGCTTTGGGTTTTCTTGCGAGACAGGCGATGAGTTTGCAGTTTGAGAATCTGCTCCGCGCTCGGCACTCAGCGCGCAGGAACACAGCCCAATCATTGCCAGTATCCCGAGCAACCCCACGCTCAGTGACGGCGCTCTGCGTTTGCGGACAGCTCCGGTTGTTTTTGAGATAGTTGCTCGCATCTGTTTAGGTGAACGTTTCTAGGCAAGCCCTTTGCGTTTGCGAATAAACCATTCGCCGATCGCCAGACCGACCACCAGAAGAAAGTTTATCGGCATATCCCACAGGTCATAGCTCACCTTGATCGAACCCGCGCCTTCCTTATGAGTAATGTCGTTCATCAACTTTTCTATCTCAGCCGGTGTGTAGTAGCCCCCGCCTGTTTCATTCGCGACGCGCTTGAGCAACTCCCGGTTCTGAGCCGCGCCGCGCGCCTCCCGGTTGAGCGGTCCCACAACAAAACTTGTTTGCGCGGGCGCCAGAAGAGCAGACTGTTTCGAGTTCGGGCGACTGGCGGTGACTTCGACCCGATACATCCCGTCCTCCTGTGGATGGAACGACGTAGCGTAACCTTCGAAGCCGCCTTCTACAGTTTGCTTCAGTGGAAGATCGACCGTGCCTCCGGACGGCGTGGTGATCTTCGCCGACACGGTGGCGTCACCGATCTTGATGAATTTCTCATCAGTGACTTCAGCGCGTATTCTCACCAGCTCGCTTGCCCCGTAGAAGCTTCGCTCGGTGGACGCTTCAACCGCATTCGGAGTCGTTTCCACCGTATATCGCAACAGATTCCGCCAAAACATCTCAAACGACTTGTTTTTCGACTCGAGCATCATTCGCCATCGCCAGGTGTCGGACGCAAGCAGCGCCATTGTTTTTCCACGCCCGTATCTTTCTTCAACGAGCAGGGGGACGACTCGATTCTTTTCTTTGGTGCTGCGGGCTTCGAGAATCACCGAAGCGCCCGGTTTTGTCTCAGTTATGACCTCTGGCAGTGATACCGCAGGCATCTGTTCCCATGCCTTCGTGTTTGCTTCGGCTACGTCGACCAGCCGCGCTGCTGGATGATCACGTCCTCGATCGGCCGGGCCTGCCTTGAACGTCTGGCTTTCGGCGGAGATTTCCTTCGCCCCATTAAGATGGATCGGCAACAAATCGGCGAGCGGCGTGTTCTCATAGCCGCCGGTGTTGAATGACTTTGCTCCGCCCAGCGCCAGCAGCGCGCCTCCTCGGCGAAACACAAACTGTTCGACCGCTTTCAACTGATCGAAGGTGAAGAAGGTAGCCTCGATGCTTCCGATAATCAGGGCGTCGTACTTAAAAAGCTCCTCTTCGGACTTCGGAAACCCGTTTACGAGTTCATCGGCATTCTCGATTCCCTGTCGATAGAACTTCCCATCCGCCGATCGTAAAACAGAAACGAGCACGATGTTTTTTTCGTCGACTACCGACTCGCGCAGCTTGGCGTATTCCCATCGAGGCTCGCCCTCGATATACAGAATTCTGGGCTTGCGATCGACCACGTCGATCACAAGCTCTTGAGAGTTGTTGTCTACAACCGGATCATCGTCAGACGGCCGCGCGGTTAATTTGTATCGATGCAGCCCCGGCGTGGAGGGAGTAAAGGTGACTCTGGCGACTGTCGTTGCTTCGCCCTGAACCGGAATCTCCTGCGACCGCAACAACCGATTGTCTTCTGAGAGATCGACCGTGATGCTTTTCCGCGACCCGTCCGCCCTGATGAGTAATTCAGATGTGACCGGCGATCCTGAGAGCGCGCGTCTAGGAGCAGTCGCGCGAACCACCTCAACATCACCCTGTAGACTCTCTGGTCCAATGCCGATCGCGTATACCGGCACACCGCGCGATCTCAGATTCGCAAGCGTGGTCGAGAGACTGCTCGAACGATCCTCGTCGCTCGGGCCGGCGTTGTTTGCCCCGTCGCTGATAACCACGATGCCCGACATCGGCAAGCCTGCGGATTCACGTGTCGCCTGATCGAGCGCCGACGTAAGGTTCGTTTCTTCTCCGCTTCCTGAAAGCTCGGTGGCGTTCTGAACTCTCTCTGCTGTCGCCGCGAACTTATAGGGCCGAAGCTTGAAGTTGTCGGAAAGCGCAGTATAGAACGCGCTGTTGGCGGACATCAGTTGCTTGAGGGAATCGAGCCGCGTCGGCATCGATTCGTCGGGAAGCTTCATGCTCGAGGAGTCGTCCATCATCACCGCGACGTAGCTCGAATGCGGGATAACCGACGGCACTACAATCACCGGCCTCATAACGCAGAACAGGATTACAGCAATCAGCGCGCAGCGAATCGCTATCAGCGCAACCCGCCATCGCATTGCGAGCCTCACGGATGGAACCGCATAAAGAAAGTAGGCGAGCAGTGCAAGGCTGGCAATCAGCGCAACAACCATCAGCGCTGAAGGACGCGCGCCGAAGCTGAACTGGCTCTTTGAGAAGAGCGCCTGCCTGTGATTGAACAGAAAACTTACGACCTGTTCCAAGGATCAACTCCCACAATTGTGTGCGCTCTCCGTCATTATGACCATGTGCGATAGAGTCATTCTAAATGTTTGAGCCCGATGCCGCAAAAAGATTTGCGTGGCAAAAATTTGCGTTGGCAAAGAGCTGCACTCAATCGCCGTGCTTACTCCGCAGCATTATGTTGAAACGCTCTGATCTCCTCGATGTTTCCATATCTGCTTTTGAGTAGTGGGTCAGTTTGGATTCAGAGCCCCTATTTGGACTGCGCCGCCCTATTTGGACTGCGCCGCCCTATTTGGACTGCGCCGCCCCGTTCCGGATTCGCTAACTTCGCATGCGTGGCGGCGCTTTTGTAGTGTGGCGCGAAACCACGGGAACACGAGCGCAAGGTGAAAGCGCCGCCACGCATGCGAGAATCATCAATGCCGGAAATGGGCGGCGCAGTCCAAATAACTTGCGCGCGACCCAAGTGGCCGCCCCTCGAACTGACCAACTACGCTGCTTTTGAGTAGTGGGTCAGTTTGGATTCAGAGCCCCTATTTGGACTGCGCCGCCCCGTTCCGGATTCGGTAACTTTTGCATGCGTGGCGGCGCTTTTGTACTGTGGCGCGAAACCAGGGGGAACACGAGCGCAAGGTGAAAGCGCCGCCACGCATGCGACAATCATCAATGCGGAAATGGGCGGCGATCGCCGGGAAGTCGGTTGACGACGTTAGGCCCACCACGTAGGCGTTCCCGGTCTGATCGACCGCAATGCCTGCTCCCCTATATTCGGTGCTGGAGGCCTCAATACAGCGGGCTTAGAAGTTAGGTCTCTTACAGCATCTGTAAGGCGAATCTCAGCAAAGTATTTTGCTTTGACGCGCAGGCTTCCTGTGGTAGTATCGCGCGGTTCGCAAGAGCACGATCCTCACCATCGAATGCTCTGACAGTCTCGTTTCTGACGGGTCGTCGCCAAAGCACGATCCTCACGATCAGAATGCTTTCCGACCGTCTCGTTTCTGACGGGCAGTAAACCTCTTCTAGTCAAACAGTGCAGTCATTAGTGTGGGACCATGGGTTGATCCGTTCAGCTCCTCGGTCACCCTGATTGAGACTCGTTGACAGCGCGCGTCTAAGGAGCGAGGTCGCTCTCTACCACCAGACTCTCAAGGAGGATTTATGAAGCGAAGCGTGATGCTACTATTCGCGGTCGCAACGGCCGTGCTTTTGTCGGCACATTTATCTACCTTACAGCACGCGGCAGCTCAGAAGGGGCAGGAGCGAAGCCAAATCATCGACGAGGTTCGCGCCGGTGCCGGGTACATGAGCCCCGGCGATCGTCACAAGCTTCGAGTGACCGATCGCGGCGCGGTCAAGGATATTGAAGCAAGAGGCGGCCGCCTCATTGCCGATTACGACAGTTTCGCGGTCGTGGAAGTGAATCGCGAAACCGCAATGGAGATGACCGAGAGCGGCAGAGCTCAGGGCGGGGATGATTACAACCTCATCCTGCTCAATGCGGGCGCTATCGACACTTCGTCGGTCGAGAAGGAATCAATGAGCGCGCAATCGGCCGCGTCCGACAACTCGTCGGGCCACAGGTTGCACCTGATCCAATTCGCCGGACCCATCAAGCCGGAGTGGTACCAATCACTGGTAGAGACCGGCATCGAAGTGGTGACATACATTCCCAACAACGCCTATCTGGTCTATGGCGACAGCAGGAGCCTGCGCGCCCTCGCGTCTTTCGCACGTAACTCCCGGCAAGTGCAATGGAACGGCGAATACCGAGACGAATACAAGGGTGAGCCGAATATCTTTGACCAAAAAGAAAAGACGGCAGCGGGAGTGAAGACCCAGGGAGCGAGCCCCGTTGAGTCAGGTCTCTATGCAATCCAACTGATCAAAGACGAAAGGACCAACCCCACAACGATCGCTTTGATACAGAACTCAACCAAAGAGCCAATCCTGAGCCAGTACGAAATCCTGAAGTACGTTAACATCATCGCGAAGGTGGCCCCGGAATCGATCAAGGAGATTTCTGCGCGTCCCGATGTCGTCTCTATCCAGTCGTACGTGGTGCCCAGATTAATGGATGAACGTCAGGACCAGATCATGGCCGGCAACCTAATGGGCAACGTGCCCAATGCTGCCGACTATCTCGCCTACCTCGTCGGCAAAGGGTTCACCCAGGCGCAGTTTACCACCTCGGGCTTCGTTGTCGACGTCAGTGATGATGGTTTGGAAAACGGACTCACCACGGTCGATAACCCAAACCTTCACGTAGGCGGGATCGCTGCAAACCCGAGCCGGGTGGCTTACAACCGGATCGAGAACAGCGGAGGTTTTGTAACGCCGGGAAGAACAGGCCTGGACGGCCACGGTAACCTCAATTCGCACGTTATCGCAGGCTTTGTGAATTTCGCGTTCGGAAGCGGACCCCCACATGCCGACGCTGCGGGCTTCCGCTTTGGCCTGGGAATCGCGCCGTATGTGAGGGTTGGCCAGTCCGCCATCTTCATCCCGGGCTTCACCAATCCCAATTTTCCAAACCTGCAGGCGAGAGCCTACAACGACGGCGCCCGTATAAGCAGTAACAGCTGGGGGGCGGACGTCGGCGGGGCCTACAACATTAACGCGCAGGCCTACGACGCCCTGGTGCGGGACGCACAACCGGCCGGCTCTGTCTTTCCGACTGCCGGGAACCAGGAGATGGTGATTTTCTTCTCGGCGGGGAATGCCGGCGCGGGGGCGAATACGATCGGCTCGCCCGGCACGGGCAAGAACGTCATAACCGTGGGGGCGGCTGAAAACGTCCATTCGCATTCGATCGCCAACGGGGGTAATAGCGCTGCCGGCACCGACGGGTGCGGTATACCGGATACCGGGGCCGACAGCGCGAACGACATCATCGGCTTCTCGAGCCGCGGCCCGTGCGACGACGGCCGCAGGAAACCCGATATCTCGGGTCCGGGCACCCACGTCACCGGCGGCGTCGCTCAAGCTCCAGCTCCTCCGGCGAACGGCATGGCGCTGGCCACCTTCGACGCGGGCGGCGTTTGCGCGCTGCCAGGTTCCGGCACAGCTGGAGATCCTGACAACTTCTTCCCGCTGGGAGGTCAACAGTGGTACACAACCTCTTCAGGAACCAGCCACTCGACCCCCGCAGCGGCAGGGGCTGCTGCGCTCATCCGTCAGCATTTTATAAACCAGGGCCTGACACCGCCAAGTCCGGCGATGACCAAAGCGACGCTGATCCACTCCGCGCGATACATGAACGGGACTGGAGCAAATGACACGCTATGGTCAAACAATCAGGGGATGGGTGAGGTTAACCTCAACTCCTACTTTGATATCTTCGCCACCACCAATATCCTGCGAGACCAGATCGGTCCGGATACGTTTACCGCCAGCGGTCAACAGCGGGCGTTCACCGGGAACGTCGTCGACAACACCAGGCCGTTCCGCGTGACGGTTGCGTGGACCGATGCGCCCGGACCGACTTCAGGTAATGCGTTCGTCAACAACCTCGACCTCGAAGTGACGGTCGGCGGCATGACTTACAAAGGCAACGTGTTCACCGGCGCCAACTCCGCAACCGGCGGAACGGCCGACCCCCGCAATAACGTAGAGTCCGTTTTCATCCCAGCCGGGGTAACCGGGCCGTTCGTCGTCAGGGTGATTGCGACCAACATCGCAGGCGACGGCGTTCCAAATTCCGGCGGCGCGCTGGATCAGGACTTCGCGCTCGTGGTCTCCAACGCGTTTGAAGTAGCGCAGGCCGTGATCACTAACGCCGGCGCGACGCTTACTGCTGAAAGCTGCGCACCCGCGGACGCAGCGATTGAGCCGGGCGAGACCGTCACCGTCTCCCTGTGCCTGCAAAACGTCGGCACTCTTAACACCGTCAACCTCGTCGGCACGTTGCAGGCAACCGGCGGCGTGACCAGTCCGAGCGGCCCGCAGACCTACGGCGCGCTCGTCGCTGGCGGCGCGGCGGTCTGCCGTCCTTTCACCTTCACTGCGATGGGATCGTGCGGAGGAACCCTAACTGCGACGCTTGCTCTGCAGGACGGCATGATGAATCTCGGCACGGTAACATTTACATTCACTCTGGGCGTGCTGGGTGCTCCGACGACCGCAACGTACAGTAGCGGCAACATTGCGGTCCCGATTCCTGACGTCAGCACTGTTGACGTTCCAATCAACGTACCCGACACCGGAGTTGTCACCGACGTGAACGTCAGAGTCCGACTCAACCACACTTTCGATGGCGACCTGGTGATCAGCCTCGTGCATCCCGATGGCACTGTAGTCCCGCTTGCGACGAATCGGGGTGGCGCCGGCGCCAATTACGGCACGGGGGCGAATGATTGCTCCGGGACACCTACTGCGTTTGATGATTCAGCGGCAACCGCGATATCGGCCGGGGTAGCGCCATTCGCCGGTACGTTCCGGCCTGAGTCGCCCTTGTCGGCGCTCAACGGGAAGCCGTCGGACGGCGTATGGAAGCTGCGAGTGGCGGACACCGCGGCGCTGGATACCGGAACGATCGGGTGCGTTTCGCTTCAGATCAGCCGCAGTTCGTTCCTATGTTGTCCGTTCCTGGGAGGAACGCCGATCATCGTGGCCGTGCCACCAGCGATCTTGACTGCGGAGAGTTGCTCCCCTGCGAACGGCGCGCCGGACCCGGACGAAATGGTCACGATGAGCTTCCCGCTTCAAAACAACGGGACCGGCAGCACCACCAACCTCGTCGCAACCCTGCAGGCCACAGGAGGGGTGACCTCCCCAAGCGGCCCGCAAAACTACGGGGCTGTACCGCCAGTCGGCGGTCCGGTCTCGAGGCCGTTCAGTTTCGTACCAACCGGGAGCTGCGGCGGGACAGTTACCGCAACATTGCAGCTCCAGGATGGCGCTACCAACCTGGGCACTGTCACTTTCACCATAACGCTCGGCGCGGGCGTCAGCAGTGTGAGCACGTTCTCGAACGCCACGCCGATCATTATTCCAAATCCGCCAAGCACCGGAGCTTCAACGGGAGCGCCGGCCGCCCCCTATCCGTCGAACATAAACGTCGCGGGTCTCACGGGCACCGTAAGCAAGGTGACGGTGACTTTGTCCAACCTGAGTCACACATTCCCGGACGACATCGACGTACTCCTGGTCGGACCTCTAGGGCAGAAGCTCCTGCTGATGTCCGACGTCGGCGGCTCGGTGGATCTAGTCAACGTGACGCTGACGCTCGACGATGCTGCCGCGGCTTCCCTGCCGGATGCTGGCCCGCTGGTGACGGGAACGTTCAAGCCGACCAACATCGGAACAGGCGATTTGTTCCCGGCGCCTGCGCCCGCAGGACCCTATCCGGATCCGCAACTGCTTTCGATCTTCAACGGATTGAATCCTAACGGCACCTGGAGCCTTTATGTGGTCGACGACCTGGGCGGCGACATCGGCAACATGGCCGGCGGATGGTCACTGAGCATCACTACATCTGTGCCGATGTGCTGCGTAGGATGCACCGGCATCACTTGCCCAGCTAATGTCACTCAGTCCAACGATCCGGGCCAGTGCGCCGCAGTGGTCAACTATCCGCCTCCAACGACTAGCGGACCCTGCGGTACGGTAACGTGTGCGCCGCCTTCGGGATCCTCCTTCCCGGTCGGCACCACTACCGTCACCTGTACGGCGTCGGTTGGACCGAGTTGCACGTTCACTGTCACGATTAACGATACTCAGCCGCCTATGATCACCTGCCCGCCTAACCAGACGGCCGTAACCGATCAGAGTGCGTGCACAGGCGCGCCGCCCTGTCTGGTCGTGAACTTCCCAGCCCCGGTGGCGAGCGACAACTGCCCGGGCGTGACGGTGTCGTGTGTGCCGCCTTCCGGCTCTTGCTTACCGCCTGGCGTCACTACCGTCACTTGTACGGCTACCGATGCTTCGGGCAACACTGCAACTTGCTCGTTCACCGTCACGGTCTTCGATGTGGCGCTTCAGGATGACAGCGACCCGAGCATTGTTCTGTTGTGGAATTCAGTCACCGGGCAATATCGCTTCTGTTGCCAGGGGACGACGTATATCGGCACGGGCAAGTCGACTATTCAGGGCTGCGTCTTCACATTGCAGCACAACCCGGTTGACCGTCGTGTGCTTGGACGAGTCGACAAGGCTGTACACGCCGGCACCGCATCGATCCAGTCACCCCCGGGAAGGTTACGCTGCACCATCACAGACCGGAACACTTTGGACGACACTCCTGTCTGTCAGTGATGCTGACCCGGTGACTCAGTAGCTCATTAGGGACTGAGGTCGATCGATCGACGCTCAGTCCCTTTTTTATTATCGACTATGGCTGAAGCAAGGTTGACCGATGCGGAGGCGGTGGTATCCTAACGGTAAGAAGAGAAACAGGAGCAATCGTTGATGTCCAACTTCTAAAAGCCAAGGAGGCTGTTATCAAAGCGACTATAGCACTGTTCCTCGTGATTGCATCTCAGAGCTATCCCTCTTTGCCGGTCGCTTTGCAATCTGCCGGCGTCGCCGGTCGATGGCAGATAGAGTTCTCCTTTTCCGACACGTCTCATCATACGTTGCGTTTTGACGCCGAAGACTCTGGCAATGGGACCTACCTGCTGCTGGATACCGTTTCGAATCTGGTCGAGCCTGCTCAGCTATCCAAGGCGGAGTGGACTCAGGCTGCCGGCAGCATCCAAATCACGATCTCAGGAACAATTGAGTTCCCAATCGGCAACGTCGGCCGCGACCCAGGCACGCTCGTGTTTAAAGGGACGTTTGAGACGGCCGATTTGATTGCCGGCGACGTAGAATTCTTCAGAGATCCTGGCACCCTGACGCCTTCGCGGAAGGGCACCTTCAAGGCCACCCGTATCAGCGACCAGAGCGCGCCGCGCGTTGCACTCCTCTCCCCAAATTCCGGTGGTAAGGTGAGAAGGGGTGCCGAAGTGGAAATCGAATGGCAGGCCGAATCGGGGTTACCAATCTTCGTGCAGCAGATATTCCTCTCGTTGGACAAAGGAAAGAACTTTGTTGCGATCACTCCTCTACTGGATGGTAAGACTACTCACTTTACATGGACGGTCCCTGATAGTCTGCCCATTGTGAAGAAAGCCTTGTTGAAGATCTTGGTCATCAATGCCGCGGGGGATCGGGCGGAAGACGCAAGCAAGCAGACATTTAAGATAAGATAGCTACATCAGGAATCGCAGTTCTGCGACAGACC
>Ga0075418_10009650_pt1 | contig 10825 bp, 8 predicted proteins | sample SoiMetdeltSBSDD2_FD_81776 | JGI IMG/M metagenome (GOLD analysis project Ga0075418, IMG submission 81776) | Bulk soil microbial communities from a Populus tree surrounding site in Tennessee, USA - Soil MetaG P. deltoides SBSDD2 | ecosystem: Environmental > Terrestrial > Soil > Tree plantation...
AGCGATGCGCGAGCTTCCTCCATCTGTCCGTCACTGAAATATGACTCCCCCAGCGCGCGCTCCAGTTCGGCGATCGGCGCACTGCGATCCGGGTTGATGCCGTAGAGGTCCAGTGCGCGCGTCAAGTGGGCGATCGCCTCTTTATAGCTGCCGCGTTCCAGGAATTGTCTTCCCGCCATCCCGGCGAAATGACGCTCCTTGTCCGGGCGCGTACCCGCATCTCGCCAATGGAGCGCCAGCGCGGCGGCGTGCTCGGCAATCGTGTCTGGGTGCACACGCTCGATCGCAGCGGCGATCTGTTCATGCAAGGCCGGCACTGCTGTCGGCTCGATCGAGCCGATCAGTCCTTCACGGATCTTGTCGTGCGCAAATCGATAGGTGTCGTCGTGCGGGGCCACGATGCCCTGCGCTGAAGCGACGGAAAGAAGCAGGCCGATGTCGTGCTCTTGTCCCGCTGCAGCCTCGAGCACCGCGACGTCGATGACGCGTCCCTGGATTGCCGCCAGCTGCAGCGGCCGCTGCAACGGTGCCGGAATCCGCTTCAACTTGAACCGAATGAGACTATCGAGGCTGCCACCGAGGACCTCTCGCGACACGGGAACCCGTCCGACGTTGTCCAAACTGCCGGCCTGCTGGGCAAGGGACCGAAGCGCTTCGACGGCGAAGAAGGCGTTACCCGCCGTCTCGAGGTACAGCAGGTCTACCAACGAGGCGGCCTGACCGGTCGCCGTTTCGCCGATTACAGAACGCGCCAGGGCCACGAGTTCGTTCTTCGCGAAGCGCTCGAGCTGAATGTGGTGCGCGTAAGGAAAGAGATCTTTGAGATAGGGCGCTTCTTCGCTGCGATAGCTCGCCACAATCATCATCGGGCGATTGGAAATATCTTCCGTGACCCGCTGCAACAGCGACAGGTTCACGCTGCCTGCCCAATGCAGGTCTTCGAGAATCAGCAGCGTTGGCCGTTCGTAGCGCGTCAGCAGGGTCACGACGAGACGCTTCAAGCGTTCTTCGGAGGCCTGGGCCTCCAGTTCAGGGGTATCCGGGACAGGATGGCCGACGAGCGCCGAGATGTCTGGAACGATGGCCTTCAGGACCGATTCGTCGAATGGCGTCAGATCGCCGCGCAGGGCGAGATAACGAGCGATGTCGCGCCATAACTGGTGCGACGCGGCACCACGATCGACCGCCTGCCCTCGCATCACGAGCGCACCGCTGACCAGCGCGTGAATGCGCAGTTCGTCGGTCAGTCGAGACTTGCCAACACCACTCTCGCCGCCGACCAGCCATAGCTGCGGCTTACCGTGACGGCACGTGTCACGCCATGCGCTGAGGAGCTGGGCCAGCTGTGATTCGCGGCCGACGAATCGCGCCGATTGCAGCAGACTTTCGCGCGTTTCGACTGTTTCCGTTACATCCGATCGCCCGACGACGTCGGCAAGTACGCTCAGCACGTCGGCGGCGCCAGGACGATGGCCGGGCGCTTTCGACAGCAGGCGCTGGACGATGTCGATCAGCCTGTCATCGACGCCTGCGGCGGCGAGCGGTTCGTAGTCGGGTGTGTCTCTCACCACCCGTATGATCATCGCGTCACGATCGGCGGCTAAGTACGGATGCCGGCCGGCAAACACCTCGTACATCACCGTGCCGAGGCTATACAGGTCCGACGCTTCGCCCGGTCTGGCCCCCTCGAGCACTTCAGGCGCTAGGTAGGCGGCGCTGCCGTATATCAGTCCCGAGTGGTCGAGGCCGCCACGATATTCCGCAATCCCGAAGTCCAGCACTTTGACGCTGTTCTCTTGCGTAACGAGGATGTTGCCTGGCTTGAGATCGCAGTGAAAAATGCCCTGCCGGTGGAGATACACCAGCGCGTGAAGCACCGGCACGATCAGGTCGATACGGGCCGATGGCGGCCGCTCTCGAGAGACGTCGAAAATGGTCCGTGCGTTGGGTAGCCAATCCATGCCGTAGTACGGATGTGTCTCCTCGTCGAAGCCGAAGTCGAGCACGCTGACAATGTTCGGATGTCGCAAGGACGCCAGGAACCGGAATTCATTGGCCAGCGCCAGGTCGTTCGGGTCCGTGTCGCCGACCTGCGCGGAGTACGCAGGCTGCGGCGTTGGGGCCACCGCCAGCGCGGTGGTCTGACGGTGAGACCACACCTCGGTCTGACGGCCCGCGACAACGGTTTTGGCGAGCACGCGCTTCACCGCAACCTGTCGTTGCAAGAGACGGTCGGTTGCGCGATACACCACGCCCATGCCGCCTCGACCGACTTCGTTAAGGAGGTGATAGCGAGTCGAGAAGGGGTCCCCGATCTTCATTTGGCCGTGTCGTGACTGTCGTAGCGGTCCGCGTGCGAACCGAGAGGCCGCATCGGCGCCGAAAGCCGTTGCACCGTGACTGTATCCGTGTGCCCGCCGTCGTTCAAGGGGCGGGCGACCTTTTCCGACTTGAACAGCGACACAATACCGACGAGAATTCCTCCGACCAGCATCGGAGCCGACCAATATCCTCGGGAACTATCATGGTCCCACCTGATTCCGCGAACACGCCCACCCCGGTTGCCGCCGTACCGGCCGAGACCTTCTCTTCTTCGATTCGGATCGACGTCAGCGCTCTATCGCATACCGGATATCGCCGAGCCAATAACGAAGACCATTACCTGGTTGTCAGGCTTGGCCGCACGCTCGAAACCGTCAGCACCAGTCTTCCGGCAGGAGATGTGCCGCAACTTACGGAGGAGGTCAATTACGTCATGATCGTCGCCGACGGTATGGGCGGCCACCAAGCGGGGGAGATTGCGAGCCGGATGGCCATCTCCACATTGATCAACCTCGCCCTCGACGTGCCCGACTGGATATTCAGAATCGACGACGCCCATGCGCAGGAGATCGAGCGACGGTCCCGTTCGCGCGTTGAGGAAGTCGACGCGATGCTCGTCGAGTCCGGTCAGCGCGATCCGTCATTGGCCGGTATGGGAACGACGCTGACTGCGGCGCGAAGCCTGGGGCGCGACCTGGTGATCACCCATGTCGGCGACTCGCGAGCCTACCTGCTGCGCGCCGGCAATTTGCTTCGCCTCACGCGAGACCACACATACGCGCAGCTGCTCGTCGACACCGGGCAACTCGCGCCCGGCGACGTCGCCGGCTCGTCCTATCGTCACGTTCTGACGAATGCACTCGGCGGATCCAGCGCGGATGTGCAAGTGGACACGGACCGGTTGCAACTCGAGGATGGCGATCGCCTGTTGCTATGCAGCGACGGCCTGACCGACCTGGTCGACGACGAATCGATCGCCAGCATCCTGCTGGAGACGACGCGATCGAGAGATGGGTGTGAACGACTCGTGCAACGAGCGCTCGACGCCGGCGGGAGAGACAACGTGACGGTGATCCTGGCTGCCTACCAGATTCCGGAGAATGGGGAGGCAGACACTCAGCTTCGCCACTAGCGGGTCGTTCGACGCTCTTTGAGTGATGCGACCCCTCGCGGCTGAAGAGCACAGCTGTTGTCCTCGAGCACCTGAGACCAGACGCGCGACTTCCGATCTATCAGACGAAGGTATCGACGATACCGTCGTATCAGTTGGCAGCCAACATCAGCCGAACGTGAACGCGTACGCCTCCACGCCGGCGTCGAGGAACTCGATCTCGAACCGGCGTTCGGCAATCGGTCTCGACTGCCGGATTAACTGATATAAGCGCTGTTCGACGACGGTGCCGTTGCCGCCACCGTCGACGTCGACACCGTGGGCGAGACCTGGCGGTTGACCATCGATCGAGACTCGAAAACGTACCCGGCTGTCTCGTCGTGGCGGTCCCATCACGAGATGCAGGTCACGCGCGTGAAAGCGATATGCGATTCGGCCTGTGCGACCGTTCAGGACGGTTGCCTGTCTCGCCACCGTCCACTCGCCATCAAGCGCCCATTGATTGAGTGCCAATCGGGATGGCGCGGAGTAAACGCGAGGGCGATTCAATTCGGCGCCGCCAGGCGAGGCGAAGTTCTGTGTCCGGTCGTATCCAAGGTAATTCTCTCCAGACTTCAGGCTCTCCCAATCCGCGGGCGCCTCGACACCACCGGCATTCACCGATGCGATGCTTCCACCGCTGCGAGCGAGACCTGTTTCTGCGAGCAGACGTTGAAGCGCTATCTCGGAACGATCGTACTCCCCCTCGCCGAAGTGGTGCTGGCGCACTTGTCCGCGCGCGTCGACGAAGTACAGCGCCGGCCAGTAGTGATTGTCGAAGGCACGCCAGATTGCGTAGTCGTTATCGATCACGACCGGATATGGAATCCTGATCAGCTGCAACGCACGACGCACGTTGTCAATGTCGTGTTCAAATGGGAATTCCGGCGTGTGCACGCCGACGACGACAAGGCCCTGGTTGTACTTCTCAGCCCAGGCGCGAACGTACGGAAGCGTGCGCAGCCAGTTGATGCAGGTGTACGTCCAGAATTGGACGAGCACGACCTTCCCCGCAAGGCTCTCCGGCGTCAGACGCGAGGAATTGAGCCACTCGCTCGCACGACCGATGGCGGCCAACTCCCGCGATGCGCTCGCCGAAGCGCCTGCGGCGCGAAGGCGGCTGAACATGCCCATGTGTGCAGCTCCGATCGCCATGGCAACCCTCCCGAGAAGACGTCGCCGGTCGCGGTCAATTTCTTCAGTCATGTTCATTCACCTGGTGGACCGACACGCGTCGACGTGTCGGTCCATGGCGAGGAGGCGCTGAGACCTCCTGTGCCGCGCTACTTGCGCAGCGATCTGAAGCCCTCTCGAATATCCGCTGCCAGGAGTTGTGGCTGTTCCCAGGCCGCGAAGTGGCCACCTTTGTCGTGCTTGTTGTAGTAAACGAGCTTGGGATACGCGCGCTCCGCCCAACTCCTCGGAGCCGGATAGAGTTCGTCAGGGAAGACGCTCACAGCCACCGGGATGGCGGCGCCGACGCCCTTGACGGCGAAGAACGACGCGCCCCAGTTCTCCCAATAGAGGCGGCCGCCAGACACCCCCGTGTTCGTCAACCAGGTGATCGTGACGTTGTCGAGGACGTCGTCGCGCGTGAGGCCCTCAGACTGCCCGTTGAAGACGCGTGCGATGAGCTCATAGCTGCGCGCGTCGTGATCAAGGAAATACGCCGCCAGGCCGACGGGCGAATCCGCAATTCCGTACAGCGTCTGCGGTCGCAGTCCCATCTGGAAGCCGTAGCCGATGCCCTTCGCATACACGAAGCTCAGTCGCTCGTACGCGAGCTTCTCATCGGCGGAGAGACCTGCTGGCGCCGGCGCACCGGAGAATGCCGCCTTGTCGATGTCGAGTGGAATCACGTTCGCCATGTTGGTGTGAATGCCGATCAATTCCGGAGGCGCCTGCGCGCCCATGATCTCGGTGATGATGGCGCCCCAGTCGCCGCCCTGGGCCACGAACTTGTTGTATCCGAGACGCTTCATCAGCACAGTCCAGGCCCGGGCAATGTGGGCGGAATTCCACCCCGTCGTGGTGGGTCTGCCAGAGTATCCATACCCCGGTATCGACGGAATCACTAGATGGAACGCGTCCGATGCGCTCGCGCCATGCGCTGTCGGATCGGTGAGCGGTCCGACGATCTTCAGTTGCTCGACGACCGAGCCGGGCCAGCCGTGTGTGACGATGAGCGGCAACGCGTTCTCGTGCTTCGAGCGGACGTGAATGAAATGGATGTCGAGGCCGTCAATCTCGGTCATGAAGTGCGGCAGCGCCTGGAGCCGCGACTCGCACTTGCGCCAGTCGTACTCCGTCGCCCAATAGCGGGCGAGGGCCTGAGTCGTCGCAAGCTGCACGCCTTGCGTGGCGTCGGCGACCGTTTCGCGTTCGGGCCACCGGGTCGCGTTGATACGCCTCCGCAGCTCAGTGAGCTCCGCTTCCGGAACGGCATCCACCTGAAACGGCCGAATCGTGGTTTTGTCAGTTGTCTGCTCGCTGAGTTGTTCGGTAACAGTGACTGGTGTCATGTTGACCTCCTTCGAGCGCATGAAACCAGACGCGCGACTTCCGATCTATCAGACGAAGGTATCGACGATACCTTTGTATTGGTGTTCGGCACCTGAGACCGGCCGCATGGTCGAGCTAGGTGAACTGTCTTACATCGTCGTTACAGCACAGGAATGATTCGAGACTGCGCGCGCGGGATGCGTTACGCTCTGCGGGTACGGAAAACGGAGCGAAGAACGCATGTGGGGTGCGCCATGACGAGAGACGGGGCACGAATTTCCATGGCTGGCTCTGCGTTCGGCGACGTCACTGAAACATTGCGCGAAAGTGAGCGCAATGCGCGCCTCCTCGTGGACAGCATTCCAGGCCTGGTCGCACTCTTGACGGCGGGCGGCGAGCTTCAATTCGTCAATCGCCAGATCCTCGAATACACCGGACGGACACTGGAGGAGCTGAAGCAATGGGGGACGAGTGACACCGTTCACCCGGAGGACCTTCCTCACGTCATCCAAGTCTTTTCACAATCGATTGCCTCAGGCAGTCCATACGAGATCATGCAGCGACTCCGTCGTGCGGACGGCGTCTATCGATGGTTCCAGAACAACGGCTTTCCGCTTCGCGATGCCAGCGACCAGATCGTTCGCTGGTGCGTGCTGTTGACAGACGTCGACGAGCGAAAGCGCGCCGAGGACGCGTTGCGCGAAAGTGAACGTGAGTCGCGCCTGATCGTGGACTGCATTCCAGGGCTCGTCGCCACGTTCACACCGGCGGGTGAAGTCGAATTCGTCAACCGCCCGATCCTCGAATACTTCGGCCAGCCGTTGGAGGAGCTGAAGCGCTGGGGAACCGGCGGTATGACACATCCTGAGGATCTTCCACGCGTCATCGAACTTTTCACTCACTCGATCGTGTCAGGTGACCCTTTCGAGTTCGAAGTACGGGCTCGACGTTTCGACGGCGTCTACCGGTGGTTTCAGTCTCGCGGATTTCCGCTTCGGGATACGAACGGTCGCATCGTCCGTTGGTACAACCTGCTGATCGACATTGACGAGCGCAAACGCGCCGAGGAGGAACTGCGACGCAGCGAGGCGCGGAAGGCAGCCATCCTGGACTCGGCGCTCGAGTGCATCGTGACGATCGACGACCAAGGCTGCATCACCGAATTCAATCCCGCTGCGGAGCGAACGTTTGGCTATCGTCGCGACGAGGTGTTGGGCCGACAGCTCGCCGACGTGATCATCCCGCCGGCACTTCGAGAGGGCCACCGGCAGGGTTTCGCCCGCTACCTGGCCACGGGGGAGACCCGGGTGCTCGGTAGGCGAATCGAAATGACGGCAGTACGGGCAGATGGGAGCGAATTTCCCACTGAACTTGCGATCACACGCATCCCGTTGGACGGTCCGCCGTCGTTCACCGGCTTCCTGCGCGACATCACGGAACGCAAACGGGCCGAGGAGAAGCTGCGACGCAGTGAGGCGTTCCTCGCCGAAGGCCAACTGCTCAGCCGAGTCGGCAGCTTTTCCTGGCGGGTGGCGACCGACGAGATCGTCTGGTCAGAGCAGTTGTATCGCATCTTCGAGATTGATCGGGATGTGCGAGTGACCCTTGAGCTGATCGGGACTCGAATCCACCCGGAAGATTTGTCGGCGTTCAAGGAACAGATTGAGCGATCTCGCCGGGACGGTAGCGATGTGCAACTCGAGATCCGGCTGCAGATGCCGGGCGGCACGGTCAAGTACATACACGTCGTCGCCCACTGCCGAAAGGAGAGCGGCCAACTTGAGTACATCGGCGCCGTTCAGGACGTGACACAGCGCCGACTCTCAGAAGAGGCACTCGCGAACGTCCGATCAGAACTCGCATACGTATCCAAAGCCACGAGCCTCGGAGTGTTGACGGCATCGATCGCCCATGAAGTCAACCAGCCGCTTGCCGGCATCATCACGAACGCCGGGACCTGTCTGCGAATGCTCGGTGCCGATCCTCCCGACGTCGACGGTGCGCGCGAAACGGCAAGACGGACAATTCGAGATGGCAATCGCGCCTCGGACGTGATGACGCGGCTACGAGCCCTGTTCAGCAAGAAGGAATTCTTGTTGGAGTCGCTTGATCTGAACGAGGCCACGCGGGAGGTCATCGCCCTTTCGTTGAGTGACCTTCAGAGACATCGGGTGATTCTTCAATCGGAGCTCGCCGATGATCTCCCGATCATCACCGGCGATCGGATTCAGCTCCAGCAGGTCATACTGAACCTGATCCGCAACGCGTCCGACGCGATGATCGATGTGTACGATTGGCCGCGCCAGTTGCTGATCAGAACCGGGCGGGAGGGCGGCGATCGTGTGCGGGTGACCGTCCGCGATTCGGGCCTGGGCCTCCCGCCGCAGAACCTCGACTCGCTGTTCGATGCTTTCTACACCACGAAGAGCGGCGGCATGGGCATCGGATTGTTTGTCAGCCGCTCGATCGTCGAAAGACATCAGGGACGTCTTTGGGCCGAGCGAAATGATGGGCCAGGGGCCACCTTCTCGTTTTCCATTCCCTTTCGGACGGCATGACCGTCACGAGCCCAGCTACGAATCGTGGCCAATACCAAAGTCTTATAGACCATCACCGCAAATCGGCGCATCCTCTACGCGACGCAGATGCGCGATGAGGGACTTGCGCGATGAGGGACCTGAATGAGCAAGAGCTCGCTGGTGTCGGTCGTCGACGACGACGAGTCTGTCCGCGAGTCGCTCCCAGACTTGCTGCGGCAGTTCGGCTTTGCGGTGCAGGCGTTCTCATCGGCTGAAGCCTTCCTCGCTTCAAACGTTGTCAACGAGACAAATTGCCTGATCCTCGACATCGCAATGCCTGGGATGTCAGGCCCCGATCTTCAGCAGGAATTGATGCGTCGCCGGCAGGAGATTCCGATTGTCTTTATCACCGCTAACGGAGACACGACGGTGCGTTCGCGCCTGCTCGCGCAGGGCGCAGCGGAATGCCTGTTCAAGCCGTTCAGCGAGACGGCCCTGCTCGCCGCACTCAACGTGGCGCTGCGAATGAGGTGAGCATGACAACAATCGGCGCGCGAACTGTTACACGCGTGCCATATACTGTGGTGTCGGCGATCGCCTCCCGGTCCACCGAGGTGCTCACCATGCCGGACGTCCTGCCAATTGTGTTCGTCGTCGATGACGACCTCTCCGTGCGCGAATCGTTGGAGCTGCTGATCAAGAGTGCAGGCTGGCGACCCGAAACGTTCGTGTCGGCGCAGGAGTTTCTGTCCCGCCCGCCGTCCCCGGTTCCGTGTTGCCTGGTGCTCGACGTGACGCTTCCGGGCCTCAGCGGACTGGAGTTGCAGAAGCAGCTTGCCGAGCGGACGGATATGCCGATCATCTTCATCACCGGTCACGGCGACGTGCCCATGAGTGTGCAGGCGATGAAGGCGGGAGCCGTCGAGTTCCTGACAAAGCCGTTCAAGGATGATGTGCTGTTGGACGCCATTCGCGGTGCCATTGAGCGCAGTCGCGTCGCTCTCCGTCAGGGTTCGGAGATGCGAGTGGTGCGCGAGGGCTACGCGTCACTCACGCCGCGGGAGCGCGAAGTGATGGCCTTGGTCGTCTCCGGGTTGTTGAACAAACAGGTCGGTGGCGAACTCGGCATCAGCGAGATCACCGTGAAGGCGCACAGAGGTCAGGTCATGCGCAAGATGAAGGCCGACTCGCTTCCTGATCTGGTGGGTATGGCCGCGCGCCTCGGGCTACGCTCTGCGCCGAGACACTGACAGTAAACCGCCCCATCCAGCACTCGTCCGCCAGGCAACCAGGTCACGGTGCGTCAAGGCATTGCCATAATGACTTGTTGTCATAAATGACTTGCTATTGTAAAGTTATATCCCGGCGCGAGCCCGGGCCACACATCGATGCTTGAACATGTTCAACGAGCCGTGGCGTGGCTCATGAACCGCGTTCGCGTCAATCGCGTCGAGGAGGGCGTGCGTGACGGCAGACCGGTGTTCGTCAAGCGACGCCGAGCCGGTGCGCCCATCATCGTCTGGTTCGCGAACCTGTTCCTGGCGCTTGCCCACAGCGGCGGCTGCATGTTCGTGCGAGCCCACGAATGGATCGCCTGGGAACTCCATTGTGCCCGGTTGCTGTATCCGGGCCGACCCGACGTGACGGTCGGCGCCGGTCGCGCCGTGATCATTCCGAAAGTCTGCGGGATCAGCTTACGTGCTCTGCTTCGCCGCAACGACGGGGACGCGACCACAGCCTTCATCCTGGCAGCCCGCGAAGTGCGCCGAGTCCACCAGATTCACTGCAGCTATTTCAACGGCGCATGGTCGCATGGTGATTTGCATCTCGACAACATCATTTGCGACTCGAACGCGGAACGCGCGGTGCTCATCGACTTCGACACCCGTCATGAACAGTGGACCAGCTCCACGCAGCGTCACAGCGACGACTTGAAAGTTCTTCTTCTCGAACTGATCGGGCTGTCGAGTGACACATGGCGTCCATTGGCGACCGCGTTCGTCGAGGAATATCGCGAGCACTCAGTTCTGAGTGAACTAGACCGCCAACTGTCCGTCCCGCGCGGCTTCGGCAGGCTGCTGTGGTACGCACGAACGCAGTCTGCATCGACGCGTCGCATGGAACCGAGATTACAGGCGCTTCGGGAAATCATTCATCACGCCATTCACCGAGAAGATTCATAGCGATGGTGTCAACATCATGTACGACAGTGGCGAACGAGCGCGCGAGTGCGCCCACGCGAGCGGAGCGGGGATCGCGGGGCCCCGCGACCCGCCTTCGCACCGATAAATCGAACGGTGCTACGGCGAGGCAAGGCTGGCGCGAAGGACGA
>Ga0075418_10009651_pt1 | contig 10825 bp, 12 predicted proteins | sample SoiMetdeltSBSDD2_FD_81776 | JGI IMG/M metagenome (GOLD analysis project Ga0075418, IMG submission 81776) | Bulk soil microbial communities from a Populus tree surrounding site in Tennessee, USA - Soil MetaG P. deltoides SBSDD2 | ecosystem: Environmental > Terrestrial > Soil > Tree plantation...
CCCCGGTATGCTGCTCTGCGCGAGTATCGTCGCGCTGATGGCCTTGCCGCTCGAAGACCTCACGGGCCAGACGCCCGACGACCGGCTGCGGATCGACTGGGCGTATCTCGAGCGGTATCGGGCGGCGAACGCGGCCCTGGGTTCGCCGCGGGCCGGCGAGAACCGCGTCGTGTTCATTGGCAACTCGATTACCGAGGGCTGGGCGAAATACTTTCCCGCGATGTTCCCCGCGAAGCCGTACGTCAATCGCGGCATCGGTGGGCAGACGACGCCGCAGATGCTCGTGCGCTTCCGTCAGGACGTCATCGCGCTCGAGCCGGCGGTCGTTGTCATTCTCGCCGGGACGAACGACATCGCCGGTAACACGGGCCCGTCCACGATCGAGATGATCGAGGACAACCTCGCGTCGATGGCGGAGCTCGCGCAGGCGAACGGCATCGCGGTCGTGCTGAGCTCCGTGCTGCCCGTGTTCGACTATCCATGGCGGCGGGGGCTCGAGCCCGCGCCGAAGATCGTAGCCCTCAACGCGTGGATGAAGCAATACGCCGCAACTCACGGCGCCGTGTATCTCGACTACCACGCCGCGATGGCCGACGAGCGACAGGGGATGAAGTCGGACCTCGCCGGCGATGGCGTCCACCCTAACGAGGCGGGCTACCGCATCATGGCGCCACTCGCCGAGCAGGCGATTGCCGAGGCGCTTCGCCGAAAGGGGCGGCGCTAGCACGTCGACCCCCGCGGAGGTTCCGCCGGCGGGAATGTCGGGCGAGTGGGACACTCCGCCCGAGGGCCATCGCCTGGTTCGGCGCTTCGGTCTCCTGAGCGCGACCGCGCTCAACATGACCAACATGATGGGCGCGGGGCCGTTCATCACGATCCCGCTGCTCATGTCGGCGATGGGCGGACCCCAGGCGATGCTGGGTTGGCTCGTCGCGCTCGTGATCGTGATCTGCGATGGGATGGTGTGGAGCGAGCTCGGTGCCGCCATGCCAGGCTCCGGGGGATCGTTCAATTACCTGCGCGAGGCGTTCGGACGGGCGCGCGTCGGACGCCTCATGGGGTTCCTGTTCGTCTGGCAGTTCGTGCTCAGCGGCCCGCTGGAGATCGCATCGGGGTACATCGGCTTCGCGCAGTACGCCGGCTACCTGTGGAGTGGCCTGACGCGCGGCGGGACGATCCTGCTCATCACAGCGCTGGGGATCATCAACGTCGGGCTGCTCTATCGGCGTATCCACTCGATCGCGCGGATCACGGTGTCGCTCTGGGTCGGCACGCTCGTCACCGTGCTGGCGGTGATCGCCACCGGCGCCCGGCACTTCGACCCCCGTCTTGCATTCGACTTCCCGCCGGGCGCGTTCAACTTTTCGTTAGGCTTCTTTCTCGGTCTCGGGGCCGCGTCGCGGGTCGGCATCTACGACTACCTCGGCTACTACGACGTGTGCTACATCGGGGACGAGGTGCGAGAGCCGGGTCGCGTGATCCCGCGGTCGATCCTCATCAGCACCGCGGCCGTCGCGGTCATCTACATCGGGATCAACCTGTCGATCATCGGCGTGATCCCGTGGCGGGAGTTCGTACCGGCGTCGGGGCACCCGGAGTCGAACTTCATTGTCTCGGTGTTCATGCAGCGGATCTACGGTAACCGCGTGGCGACGATCTTCACGCTGCTCGTGCTGTGGACCGCGTTCGGTTCGGTGTTCGCGCTGCTGCTCGGCTACTCGCGCATTCCGTACGCCGCGGCGCAGAGCGGCTACTTCTTTCGGGTGTTCGGCCGGCTGCATGCGGAGAAGGACTTCCCCTCGGTTTCGCTGCTGGTCCTCGGCGCCATCTCGATCGTGGCCGGCTTCTTTTCGTTAGGCACGGTGATCGACGCCCTCATCGTGACGCGGATCCTCGTGCAGTTCATGGGGCAGGTGGTCGGCCTGATGCTGCTGCGCCGCCACGCGCCGCATCTGCCCCGCCCCTATCGCATGTGGCTCTATCCCGTGCCCGCGCTCGTGGCGCTCGCGGGGTGGATCTTCGTGTTCGCCACTACGCAGTGGCGGGTGATCCTCTTCGGCGTGAGCGTGTTGGCGCTGGGCTGCGTGGCGTTTCTCGTCTGGTCGTGGAGGACTGCGCGGTGGCCGTTTCTTAAAATCGTTGAAGAGGGCTAAACCGGCTGGGCTAATGAGCGTCACCGCTCACTCAGAACGGTTACTTCGAACAGCAACCACGAGCGGCAATGGCAAAACGGCAACCACGAACGCTGAGGCCACAGACGCGAGCGACGCTGAACACGCTGAGAGTGCTACTTGGGGAAAGCAAGCATCAAATCAACGGCAATTGTTCATGTCACTGAGTTGATGCTTCGGTCGAATGGCTCGCAGCATGATTCAGCGGCCACAGCGGTCGACAGATCAGCGCGGTCAGCGTTCGTGGTTGCCGTTTGCAGTTGCCGTTGCAGTTGCCGTTCGTGGTTGCCGTTCGCGGTATTTAGCTAACCCGTCGGGAGGTCGGCCGCGCGCCATACCGCAAGCGCCTTGTCGACAAACGCGCCGCCTTCCTCGCGACATCCCTCTACCAGCACCGCAACCGGCGACGGCAGGTCGAACGGCGCACGCTCCAGGTTGAGCGGCCGCCAATCGCCGTCGACGATGTCGACATTCGCCGGCTGCTCGAGAAATGTCGTCGTGATGAAATAACGGACGCCGCTGTCGCGGATGACGCCCATCGCGCGCGCGATGTTGGCGAACGACAGATGCACCAGACAGTCGCGGCACAGCACTGCGTCCGCGACCTCGCCCGCCACCAGGGGAAGCGGCCCACTCGTCAGGTCGACGCGCACGAACTTCCGATTCGCACTCCCGTAGCGCGCGTTGTTTGCCTCCACCAGCGCGTCAACGAGATCGCCGCCCACGTACGCGTCCACGCCGGCGCCGGCCAGGTCGACGTGGGCCATCCAGTGAAAGTCGCCACAGGGGACGTCGAGCAGGCAACTCACCCCGAGCTGGCGAAACAGGCTCGGAAGACCCGACCGCACTCCCGCCGTCGACTCCAGGCTCGACCCATCGCCCGACCGCGATTCGGTGCCATCCCACAGGTTCGTCTCGTACATGCGCGCGAAGCGAGCCGGCAGGTCGAGGCTCGTCAGTTCCGCCGCCCGTTCGGCAAACCGACGCTCCGCGACCGTCCGCGGCCGTTCGATGTGTGGCCGCGCGGCGGCGGGTAACTCCGACCCCGACGAACCAGACTCGCGCTCAACGCTCATGGTTGCTGAGTCAACTTCTGCAGCTCCCTCCAGGTCACGAGCGTGACCTTGTGATCCTGCAGTGCCTTCCTGAACTCCGGGCTCGTGACGACGTCGTAGTCCCGTTGCCGCCACGCCGAGCCATACGGCTCGTGATCCACGGTCACCGCCTGCAGCTCTGCATCATCGTGCCCGAGATGGACAATCATCTCGGTGAGACCCGGCTTGAGGGTGGCGATCGCGTTCACGTAGAACGCCTTCCACTGGTCGCGCGGAACTTCTGGTCCGGCGATGATCACCGCGTCAAGCACGACATCCTTCGGCGCAACTGGCACCGGTAGCCCGCCGGGCGTGATCTTGAGCGCGAGGAATGGAAGTCGGTAGTCGTGCGCCACCTTCACGTACGTGGCGAGGAGCTCCGGCGTCGTGAACAGTGCGCCCATGTGGCTGTCGAGGTGCGTCGGACGAATCCCGAGCGCCATCGCCCGCTCTACCTGCGCGCGGAGCTCCCGCTCGACCTCCGCCGGTTTGGCGCGCGCGACGACCGGCGCCACTTCACTCGGGAACGTTCCCGTCGAATCCACGAGGCTCGGAACCTTGTCCTTGGACTCCACACTTCCCCAGCGATAGGTGAGCCATTCGCTCGTCAGCGTGAGGTGCAGCCCGAGGTCCGCGTTAGGGTGCTGCCTGGCGTACGCGGCGACCTCGGTGACCCACGGCGTCGGCATCATGATGCTGGCGGACGATATCGCGCCCTTGTCGAGCGCGTCGAAGCTGGCCGCGTTCACCGAGTGAGCGACGCCGAGGTCGTCGGCGTGCAGAATCAGCAGCTTCGCGTCCGGCGGGAGCCCGAGTCGCTCGGCGACCGTCTTCGTCTGGGCGGACAGTGTCGACGCGAAGAGGAGCAACACCGCTGACGACCACAGCGTGGGCTGCATCTGAGCCTCTCAGATCAGGGTTGAGCCAGAGGACTAACGCAACGCTACCAGCGCCGGCACCTCGTGGAAAGCACCTCGCCCAGGCGGCTGGTTCAGGGGGATCAGAGCGCAGCCGCGGTCGAGCTGTCAAGGGTCATGTGAATGATAGAGGACGCAGCGCTCACGGAGATCGTTGAGTGCGCTGCATACGGCTTCACTGGGATTCACGATCGCTGGCGCGAGAAGCCTAACGCCGAGCCGTTCTACGTGACCTCTGCGACCTCTGTTGTTTAACGATCTCCTTACGGATGCCCACGGCGTCCCGCTCGCCGCATCTGAGCGAACCGCCGTTCCTGAGCCCGTTCTCCGCGTGGTTCCGTGATTGCTGTCTTACTTACCCCCGTCGATCGACAGCACCTGCCCGGTGACCCATCCCGCCAGCTCCGACGCAAAGAAAAGGACGCCATTCGCGATGTCCTCGGGCGTACCGAGTCGCTTGAGCGCGATCCCGTCAATGAGCTTTCGCTGGCCCTCCGCGCCGTACGACTGCCACTGTCGCTCGGTCGTGGGATTGGAGCGGACGAAGCCAGGCGCGACGTTGTTCACCGTGATGCCCCAGGGGCCGAGCTCGTGAGCGAGCTGTCGCGTTAGTCCGATCTGGGCTGCCTTGGCCGAGGCGTAGGCCTGGATGCCGGTCAGGCTGACGCCGAGTCCGGCGCCGCTCGAGATGTTGATGATGCGGCCATAGCGCGCAGCCTTCATCGCGGGCGACACGGCCTGCGCGCAGAGGAATGCAGCCGTGACGTTCACGTCGAAGATCTTCTGCCAGTCGGCCTCCGAGACGTCCTCGAGCGGCTGCCCGACCTGGCCCAGCACCCCGCCAGCGTTGTTGACGAGGATGTCGACTCGGCCGCTTGCAGCGGATGCCTCCGCGACGAGCGCGTGGACGGCTCGCTTGTCCGTGACGTCAACCGGGCGCGTCGTGCACGTGCCGCGCGCGCGCCCACTCGCGATCTCCCCCGTCGCGCGCAGCTCGTCCTCGACGACATCACAGGCCCACACGGTCGCACCGCGCTCCGCGAACGCGACCGCAATCGCACGCCCGAATCCGTGCGCGGCGCCCGTGACGAGCGCGGTCCTCCCGCCGAACGAATTGGGGTCAACGTCGAGATGGGTCATTCGAACGCCGGTGCGTTCGAATGACCCATCTCGACTCTGACCCCAATGAGCTCGAGTGTCTCGATCGATTGCGGGCGCACTCCCCGCTCGACGTCGTGAATGAGCTCGACAAGGCGCTCCGTGAGTGGTGTCGGCACTCCGACCTCGCGGGCGAGCGTCACGACGATGCCCAGCTGTGCATCGACCTCCGTCGGACGTTTTCGCACCGCGAGGTCACGCCAGATGCCGCTGTGCGTCTTCGCCGACCGCCTGTTGTGAGCGACGAGTGCGTCCAACGACCGCTCGGCCTCGCCGTCCGGCGCGTCAGGCGCGTAGGCCGACGGATCGAAGCCGTCGAAGGCCTCCGGCGTCACACCGCGCGCCCGGGCGACGGCATTGATCTCTCGCGCGAGCGCGATGTATAGACCGCGATGCCTCGGGCTCCCGAGCGCGTCAGCGATGGACTCGTTCGTGAGCGCCGTGGCGAACAACATCGCCCCATACGCTTCCTTGCCCCACAGAAAGCCCCAGATGTTGGGCGTGACGATGGCGCGGACGTCGAAGTCGCGCCATGCATCGCGGATCGACTCGACGCGACGCGAGATCCGGCCGTCGATCTCCCCGATGACGACCGCACCATGGCCGCCATAGTGGATCACGGCCGGCTCGAGATAATCCGCGCCGAAGTTCACGAACGACCCGACCGTACGCCCCGTGCCGACGATGCGCGCGATGGCGATCTCGTTCAGGCCATTCTGGGCCGATACGATGCAGCCGTCTCTGGCCAGATGCGGGCGAAGGGCTTCCGTCGCTCCCTCGGTATGGTGCGCCTTCGTCGCGAGAATGATCGTGTCCCACTGTCCTTCAAGCGTATCGGGCGTGAAGGCCGGCACGGGCGTGGTGAACGTGTCGATTGGGCCGGTAATGCGGAGGCCCGACCGGTTGATCTCGTCGACGTGCTCCTCGACCAGGTCGACGAGCGTCATGTCGTGCCCGGCGCGGGCGAGATACGCGCCTAACGTCCCACCGATTGCCCCCGCGCCCCAGATGAGTGCTCGCATGCTCCGGTGTATTTCCTGTCTCAGTCGCCCCAGCCGCCGGTGAGCAGCGCGCGCGTCTCTTCGACGGCGACCTGCCAAATGGCGAGCATGTCCTCGTCCGGACGCTGATACAGCCCGCCGTAGTTGCCGTCGCCAAGGTACCGGCGGAGCGCAACCGGGTCGAGCACGCGGACCCTGGCGAGATCCACCATCGGTCGCTGCGTGTCGGGCATGGTCACCCCAGGCAGGCGGGTCCATGGAAAGTTCTCCATCCACGAGCCGTGCGAGGCGACGGGATCGATGCTCTGCACCCTGGCCCACGTGCGCGGCGCGTTCCACCAGTTGTGGAAGATGACGCGGCACGTCGCGTGATCGGCGGCCCACTCCTGCGCGAACTGCTGCACCGCGCCGTTGCCGCCGTGACCGTTGACGATGAGGACGCGGCGAAAGCCGCTGTGCGCCATGCTGTCGAGGATGTCGCGCACCACGTTGAGGTGCGTCTCGACGCGAAGCGAGATCGTCCCCGGGTACTGGCGAAAGTACGGCGTCACGCCGTACGACACGACCGGAAACACCGGAACGCCTAACGGCTCAGCGGCCTCGGCCGCGACCCGCTCCGGCAGGATGCAGTCGACCGTGAGCCGGAGGTGGCTATGCTGCTCGGTGCTGCCCAGTGGGAGGATGGCGCGGTCGTCGTGCTCGAGATACGCCTCGACCTGCATCCAGTTCATGTCGGCGATGCGCACGGTGCTCCTGCCGGTCACTCGGCCTGGTTTCGCATGTGATCGGCGAGCTGGTGCAGCCGCTCGCGCAGATACTCGCGCATCTCGTCGGGCATCTCGTGCTCGTTCAGCGCCCGATCCATGCACCAGAGCCACTCGTCGCGTTCACGGACGCCGATGCGAAACGGAAAATGGCGCATGCGGAGGCGTGGGTGTCCATAACGTTCCGTGTAGACGGCAGGGCCGCCGGTCCACGTCGTTAGGTACAGGTACAGTTTCTCCCGCGCGGCCTTGAGGCTCCGCGCGTGGAGCGCGCGGATGGTTGCCGCCTCCGGCGCCGAGTCGATGAGGTCGTAGAAGCGGTCGACGAGCCTGCGCACGCCCGTGTCGCCGCCGAGCTGCTCGTAGGGAGTGGAAGGAGTGGGTGCGGAGGCCATAGCCGAAAGGTAGGTGCGCGCGGGAGCCTTCGGGCAGACGGCCGAATCACCAATCCGTGCTATATTCGGCGGACCATGCCCGGCGCCAGTCCAAGGAAGCTTGCCATCTTCGACGTCGACGGCACGCTCCTCGACAACATGGAGTGCGAGGACGAGTGCTACTCGGCCGCCTTGCGCGAGGTGCTCGGTCTGCTGTGGGTCGACACGGACTGGTCACGGTATGAGCACGTGTCGGATGCCGCGATAGCGGTGGAGGCGTTCCGTCGCCAGTTCGGATCGGAACCGACCACGGCGCAGCTGGATGCGACAATCTCCCGGTTCGTTAGGCTGCTGGGTGACGCTCACCGGGCGGACCCCGAAGCAATCGCCCCGGTGCCGGGAGCGCTCGCGCTGCTCGAGTCGCTGCACACACGGGGATGGGCTGTGGCACTCGCGACCGGTGCCTGGCGGCGCGCGGCCGAGCTCAAGCTGTCGGGTGGCGGGGTGCGGTATGCGGACCTTCCGTTGGCGACGTCGGAGGATGGTCCTGCTCGGACACGGATCGTGACCACCGCGCGCTCGCGCGCAGAGCGACACCACGCGACCGAGCGGTTCGAACGGGTCGTGTGCATCGGTGATGGCGTTTGGGACGTGCGGGCCGCACGCGATCTCGACCTTCCGTTCGTCGGCGTGGGGAGTGGTGCCGGCGCGGAACGGCTCACCGCGGCAGGCGCCACCGTCATCGTGGCCGATTTTCTCGATATTGAGCGGACAATTGCCGCGTTCGAGAAAGCAACGAGTCCACGGATTTGACTCGAGACGTGTCGGTCTACGGGGAGCGAGCCAGCGAGGCCGAGGGCCGGTAGAGGCACCGGATGAGAAACAATTAATCTCACTTCGCGAAGGCGTTAGGCATCCGTTTCTCGCTGCCGGATGAACGAGGGTATTCGCGTGAACGGGCAGACTTCTTGCCAGCCGGCGGCGCAGTATCACTTCGACTGCCGATGTACACCCGTAAGAGCGCCGCCGAACTTGCCGCCCGCGTGAAATCCCTCGTCGGGCCCGTCGACCCAGCCATGATCCAGCGCGTCGCCTGGGATCTCGGGGTCCAGGCGGGAGATCTCCGCGAGATCGTCGAGTATCAGACACCGTATCCGTCGGTCGTCGTCCTGGCTGCCATCGTCGACGCGTATGGGGTCGACGCCGGATGGCTGCTGACGGGTCAATACAGTCCGTCGACTCACCGGGCAGAGGAGGAGTTTGAAGCCTCCGGGAGGTGGAGAGTGAGCCGGCTCCTCGAGGGTCGCTGGAACACCGACTGAGCGTCTTGGCCGAGGGTATCGCGTGTCTCACCGGTCTCGGCCGTTCGGCACGGGTTCTGCGAGGGCGCCGGACGTCGCCGGCACCTTCGAACGATCCGCGGGGCGCCCGAACCGGCGCTGCGGCGGAGCGCCGCCTCGATATCGGCGTGCGCAGCGGCGATTCCGCCAGTGCGCCGTTCGGTTCGTGGCTCCTCCGGCCCCAAGATCAACGTGGACAGAAGCGATGGATGCCCGCGCCTATTTCGAGCTCACAGATGCCATCGCCGCGGCGACGCACCGCGGGGAGTTGGATTCCCTTCGCGAGCGCCTTGACGCGACGGAGATGCACCCCATCGAGCGCCGCATCCTCGAGCGAGTGTTGCGCTCGCGTGTCGACACGTTGCGGCTCATCGAGATCGCGGTGCCGCGCCCCAAGCCAGAGCGCGCAGACTGAGAATCGCGCGCCGGCGACGGACGACCGAGCGTTAGGTTGGAGCGACGGTCGCGGCGCTCGAGACGGCGACCGGTCCTGCGCAAGGTCGTCTCATAACGGAGAGAGCCCATGAGGTCGAGTCCCGGCCGGACGCCCACCAGTATCGACGAGTACCTCGCTGGCGTGAGCGATGAGAAGCGCGCCGCGCTCCAGCAGCTTCGGAAGATGATCCTCGATGTCATCCCCGAGGCCGAGGAGTGCATCAGCTACCAGATGCCGGCGTTTCGGTATGACGGGCGCGTGCTGGTGTACTTCGCCGCGGCGGCGACTCACTGCGCGTTCTACCCGGGCGGCATGGTGAACGAGTTCAAGGACGATCTCGATGGGTACTCGACGAGCAAGGGGACGATTCGCTTTCACCCCGACCGTCCCCTCCCGGCGTCGCTCGTGCGCAGGATCGTGAAGGCGCGCGTGGCGCAGAACGCGGCCACGAAAGCGAAGCCGAAGAAAACGAAGGCGAAGCGGGCCAAGGCGAAGCAGGCCAAGGCGAAGCAGGCCAACGCGAAGCAGACGAGGGCGAAGGGGCGCGGTCGTCGAGCGACCCGGGCCAGCTGAGCGTCGTCGTCGATTTCGGGGTATCTCGTTCGACGTCAATGCGAGCGGCGTACTGCCGCGCCAACGCAGCTGACCCGTCAGAACGAAGGAGAATGAACGATGCGATACCTCATGATGGTGAAGGGGGATGAGAACTTCCGCGCTTCCGGGCCGCCGCCCAAGGCGCTGATCGATGCGATTGGTGAGCTGGGCGTCGAGGCTACGAAGACCGGGAAGATGGTTTCCATGGGCGGGCTGCATCACACCTCGCGGGGTGCGGCCCTTCGGCTCGACAACGGAAAGCTCTCGGTGAAGGATGGTCCCTTCACGGAGACGAAGGAGGTCATCGGCGGCTTCACGATCATGGAGCTTCCGTCGAAGGAAGCAGCCATCGAAGAGGCGCGAAAGTTCATGGAGCTGCACCGGAAGCTCTGGCCGGCGTGGAGCGGTGAATGCGAGGTTCGCGAGATGTTCGCGGATGGCGACCGGCCGCCAACACGGTAGAGCCTCTTGAAACCGATGACCGAAAACCAACGACGCATGACCAGTGCTCATGACTCGCGCGGATATCGCGACCAATCTTCGCGGGTCATTGGTAATGTGTTGTGGGTCATTGGTTTTCGGTCATCAGTCGTTGCCTGCTCGAGGTTGAGACCACGCCAATGGGTGACGCAAACCGAAAGCTGACTCCGGCTGAAGAAGCCGTACTCCGGCGATTACGCCAGATCTACACGCCACTCGGCAACGTGGTGGAGGAGCGCGACAAGTTTGGCCACGTCTCCCTTCGGGTCGGGAAGAAGACATTGGCGATGCTTGGCGAACATGATGGCGTTCCGTCGTTAGGCCTGAAGTCGGATCTCACGACGCAGGCGTTGCTGGTGGAGCGGGGCCGGTTCTACAGGACGCCGTACGTCGGGCAACATGGCTGGGTCTCGATCGACGGGACCGTGAAGCAGATGGATTGGCCGGTGATCGAGGACGTGCTGCTCGCTACGTATCGCGCGGTCGCACCGAAACG
>Ga0075418_10009653_pt1 | contig 10824 bp, 12 predicted proteins | sample SoiMetdeltSBSDD2_FD_81776 | JGI IMG/M metagenome (GOLD analysis project Ga0075418, IMG submission 81776) | Bulk soil microbial communities from a Populus tree surrounding site in Tennessee, USA - Soil MetaG P. deltoides SBSDD2 | ecosystem: Environmental > Terrestrial > Soil > Tree plantation...
AATTTTCTCTATAATTATACCGAAAAATCATGAGTATAAAAAGTCTATATTTTTATTCCCATAGATGTTTAAAGGTTGTAGAGTATACATCTAGTGATGGCTGCTCGCACTATATGGAAAGGAAGTATATCTTTTGGACTAGTCAACATACCAGTACAGGTTTTTGCGGCTACCCAAAAAGAAGAATTTTCATCTTTTAACCAATTAGACGAAAAAGGTCACAAAATTAAATATAAAAAATGGTGTCCAATAGAAGAAAGAGAAGTTCCTTGGTCTGAAATTAAGAAAGGTTATGAAATTAGTAAAAACAATTATGTTATTTTAGAAAAAGAAGATTTAGAGAATATCAAATTAAAAACTACACATACAATAGAGATTAATGAATTCATAGACTCAAAAGACTTTGATCCCCTCTTCATTGAGAAGAACTACTATATTGGTCCTGATTCTGGTGCAACAAAAAAGAAGAAAAATATGTCCCCTTCCATTAGCAAAGCATATTCTCTATTTATCAAGATTCTCAACGAGACTAATAAAGTAGCAATTGGTAAAGTAGTATTAAGAGATAAAGAACATCTGGTTGCTTTAAGATCATATCAGAGAGGTCTTGTGATGCATCAGCTAAAATATCTAGATGAGATAAAACCTATGGATGAGATTGAAGGTATTTCTAGTGGTGAGCAGCCTAAAGTGGAAGATAAAGAATTATCTTTAGGAAAAACATTAGTTGATAACTTATCTAATGAACAATTTGATATAGGTAAATATTCAGATACCTACTCTAAAGAATTAGAGAAACTAATAGAAGCAAAATCAAAAGGACAAAAGCTTACTATAAGTGAAGAAGAAGGAGACAAAACTGAAGATACCACGAACCTACTTGAGGCTCTTAAAGCTAGCATTAGTACGAAAACTAAGCCCCGTAAACAAAAGAGAAACTAATGGAGTAGAAGATAGTCAATGCTTCACTCTCCAGGAAATAGAATAATACCCAAACAAGAATCAGGACTCAAATTAGGAATAGGCGCTCCAAATGAATGTTCAAGAAAATCAATGATTTTTAGAAATCAAGAATGTAAATCTTATGAAAATGGATCTGAATCAGTCCATATAAAATCTAGTTTTATTGCTAGTGATCAAGGAGAGGTTAGGCGTAAAAATGCAGCTGCTTGATGATAGGCGTAATGAAAATTCATATTCATCTTCATCCTCAACATCATCAACAACAAATGATTTATCATACAAAGAAATTCCTCCAAAACAACCTCAACTAATAATCGATGTATTTGGTAAAGAGACTGAACCAATATGTACATATAATAGATGCCGTCACAAGTTTTCACTTCATGGTTTAAGTACGCATGGTTGTAGATGTAAACATCCAAGGAATAAGACGCTTGGTGTGTTTATGAAATATGATGAAGAAAAATTATAACTAATAACGATGTATATCCCTGCCAGCACACGATTGTGTGAGTGTTAAAATCTTGAACAATATCTCTACAAATGTCAAAAGCAATCTCATATATGAGATCAAAGCAAGTATTATTGCTGCTTGGGAAAGAAGAATTAGGAAATATCCAGATAATAATTTTATATTTCCCTATGAGAATTTAAACCGATGTTGTTAAATTTAGGTATGATGTTGTTTATTAGGTATCATTGAGGTTGTCTTCTCTACTTCTAAATTGTAAATTGATGGTATGGAATGTTAGAGGAATATAATAAAAAAAGAGACTTTGGTAGAACACCTGAGCCACAAGGTAACAAAAATCTGCTACTAAACAATAAGATTAGCAAATTTGTGGTACAAAAACACGCTGCCACTAGATTACATTATGACTTTAGATTAGAAGATCCAAAAGAAAGAGTGTTAAGATCTTGGGCAGTACCAAAAGGAATTTCACTCAATCCAAAAATAAAAAGGCTTGCAGTTCTAACAGAAGATCATCCATTAGATTACTTGCTTTTTGAAGGTACAATTCCACAGGGAAGTTATGGTGCCGGTACTGTAATTGTTTGGGATACAGGCACGTACACATCAGAGCAGGAATTATCAGATCAGTTTACAAAAGGAAAGATTACTTTTAGTTTATTTGGTCATAAACTAAGAGGAAAGTTTAACTTAGTTAGGACTCGTTTTGATAGAGAAAAAGAGGGAAAGCAATGGCTCTTGATTAAATCTGCTGATGAATTTGAATCCAATGAAGATCTAAATATTACTATGCCAAATTCTGTTTTGACCGGAAGAATAGATAAGGATTTAGATAAAGAACAAAAAGAATCCAGATCTAAGAACAAAAAGGACAAGACAAAAATCTCATATAGTAAATCAATCAAATTAAGTAATACTAATCATCAGCTAACTGACACTACTTTTCATAACCAACAACAACAAGAAGAAGAAGTATTAGTCGAAAAGTTTCCAACCACAATAAAACCAATGCTATCAACATTAGTAGATGAAGCGTTTAACAGCAAAGATTGGGTCTTTGAAGTAAAATGGGATGGAGTCCGTTCTATATTGTTCTTTGACAAGTTAAAAAGAACAATAGAATTGCAATCCAGAAATGGAAAATTCATTACTCACAGATATCCAGAGTTAATAACGGCATTACGGGGAACAGCATCATCTCAATCGGATATAAAGTGTGAGAAATCCGTAATTTTAGATGGGGAGATTGTTGTATTAGACAAAAAAACAGGAATACCAAGTTTTCAGAATCATCAAAAGAGAATGAATGTTGATTCTACTAGAGATATAGAAATCTTTTCCAAACAGCTTCCGGCAACGTATTACTTGTTTGATATCCTTTATCTAGATGGAAAAAATTTACAAACTTTACCATTTTTAGAGAGAAGAAGAATTCTTTCAGAAGTTATTAGAGTAAACACAATTTTTAAAATATCTGATTTTATTGAGGAAATGGGTAAAGAACTTTTCGATTCAACTAAACGTTTGGGTTTGGAAGGATTAATTGCCAAACATAAATCAGGTAAATATGTACAAGGGATACGGTCTAAAGAATGGTTAAAAATAAAACATATTAAAACTCAAGACTGTGTAATCATAGGTTATACTAGAGGAGAAGGAAACAGAAAAAATTACTTTGGCTCATTACTTCTTGCAATTAATGATTTAGGAGGTAAATTACGATTTGTTGGTCACACTGGAAGTGGATTTGATTTTTTGTCATTAAGCCAGATATATGATAAGCTTCAAAAAATGAGGATAAATAAATGTCCAATTGAATATGTACCTTATACTAATAGAGATCCGTTTTGGGTTCAACCCGAACTTGTAGCAGAAATAAAATTTAGTAATTGGACACATGAAATGATTATGAGATCTCCTATATTTCTCAGATTGAGAGAAGATAAGTCATCAAAGGAATGTATTTTAGAAAGGGAAAAATATACTGAAAAAGTAATAAAAACAGTAAAAGTAAAAAAAACTGGAGGAGAAAAAACTAATCTTTACTATAACAAAGTGAATAGTAATAGTAATAATAAGAATAATAATTATTCCTTTTTCTCAAATCTCAATAAAGTATTCTGGGACCAAACAACAGACCATCAACAAATTACAAAAAAAGATTTAATAGAATATTATGATAAAATAAGTAGATATATTCTTCCTTATCTCAAAGATAGACCATTATCCTTAAGTAGATATCCTGATGGAATTAAAGGAAAATCATTTTATCACAAAAATTGGACTCAAAAAAATAAACCATCATTTGTTCAGACAGAGGAAGTTTATTCTGAATCAAGAGAAAACAGTATTATCAATTATATCATATGTAATAACAAAGAAACTATTCTATGGCTTGCTAATCTGGGATGTATAGAAATGCATCCATGGTATAGCCGAATTTATAAATTTGACTCCTGTAAACAAAAAGATGATATATTAGATAAGAAAAAATGTCATTTAAATTTTCCTGATTTTATAGTTTTTGACTTAGATCCTTACATATATTCAGGACAAGAAAGAGATATAGATCAAAAGGAGCCAGAATACAACTTCCAAGCATTCCAAGCTACGATTGATGTTGCTTTCAATCTAAAAGAATTATTTGACGAATTAAAAATAGAATCATATATAAAGACATCAGGGAAAACAGGGTTACATATTTTTGTTCCTATTGCTAATTTGTATACTTATGAACAAACTCGATCATTTGCAGAAGTTATAGGTAAAATTCTTCTCAATAGATATCCAAGAAAAATTACCATGGAGTGGGATACTACCAAAAGAACAGGTAAAGTATTCTTTGATCATAATCAAAATGCGAAGGGAAAGACAATAGCATCCATATTTTCCCCAAGACCTACTACTTCTGCTACTGTCTCATTTCCTCTTAAGTGGGATGATCTATCACATGTAGTACCAACCGATTTTACAATTCTCAATGTACCTCAGATATTAAATAAAAAAATAAAAAACCCCTGGAACAATATTATGGAAAAAAAACAAAACTTAAATAAAATTCTGGAAAGTATAGAAGAAGTTCGTTGATACAATATATAAATAATCTACGAAGGATATATTTATAAAATTTTAATCTATTTGGAAATTGAATTATCCATGGAAAATTGAAGTTGGTATCTCTGGAATAATATATACTTGTCATTTTTGAATCCGAGACAGACAGATGGTCAGTACAATAGTTTTGTCCCAAGTGTTATTATCATAGCAGAACCATAATATAAAATAAAAATTGTTCTAAATATCCTAAATGGATCTATACAATAAAATAAAAAAATGTACAGTTAGTAATCTTATATGAGACATTTTTTGTATCTTATCGAGCATATGTAAGATAGGTCTATTGAATGAATCGAGATATCCATAATAAACTTAAGAATTCAAATGTAAAATCCTTAATAATAAAATGAAGTGGAGAAGATTGTATAGTTGTTGCCATCAAACAAAGATAATTCTTATAAATATGTGGGATTCTCCACCGAAATACCTATGGGAAAATCCAAATCTATTACTATAAAAGATACTGCAAGTAATAAAAATATCAATATAGCTATATTTAATATATCTGGCAGATTTTATGCGATATCTGGTTCATGTATACATAAAGGTGGACCTCTCAGCGAAGGTATTCTCAACGGAGATATTGTAACATGTCCATGGCATGGATGGAAATATTCTGTGAAAAATGGTAAATCCCCTCATATAGGAGGAGATAGCGTTAATTCCTATAAAGTAAAAGTAGTTAATGGTAAATTATATGTAAATTCATTTCCATCACATAAAGGTAAAAGAGTATACAAACCACATACAGCCTACTCAGAGTTAGAAAGTTCGGTAAACAATTATCTAATACAAAAATCTAATGTTATTTCTACAGACAATAATAATAACAATAATAATAATACTAATACTACCACTACAACCTCATTTGATAAATTATTACATGAACTAAATAATTCAAAAATAAGAATTCTAGGTATATCTACAACCAATGCAAATGACGAAATTGCTCCCCGTAAAAGCACTTCAGAAAGTGCTTTACAATTTGCTTTAGATTATACTAAGAATAAACTAAATACAGAAACAATCTTGATAAAACTTAGAGAATTAGAAATTAAACATTGTGAAGGTTATTATTCAAAGAATGCCAAAGCATGCATATTTCCATGTTCAATATCTGAAATGGATAAAGAAGACGAGATGATACAAATATATGAAAAAATGATTTTATGGGCAGATATCGTATTAATTGCAACGCCTATAAGATGGGGGAATAGTAGTTCCTTGTATTATAAAATGATTCAAAGAATGAATTGTGTTCAAAATCAGATAATTACAAATAATAAATTTCTTATTAGAGATAAAGTAGCTGCTTTTATAATTACAGGAGGACAAGATAATGTACAGCATGTTGCTGGTGAGCTCATGACATTTTGGTCACAATTGGGTTTTATTTTTGGAAAGTTCCCTTTTGTTGGATGGACAAGAGGATGGTATAGTGAAGATACTGAAAATAACTATAAAGAAATGATGACTAGAACAAATGTTATTAATAATAAGGACTTAAAAAATAAATCTAAAGATTTTGTTTCTAACATTTTTTATCAAGATATAATAAAAACCATGGTAGGTGCACTAGAAATGTCATTGCTATTGAAAAGACATATGTATGATGAAAATGTTATAAATAATTAAAATAAGGTCTTAAAATTCAAAATCTGTGACTAATTAACTAATTAATTTATTACAGATTTTCTCCATTAAATACCTCATCGAAAATCTGAAATAAAGACGTTAAATATAATATTTTGACTTCTATTTTATCATTGCAAATTATTCAGAAGAACCTGTCAAATTATAATTTAATTCTTATGGGAACAGATTTAATATTAATCTATGATACATTTTCTGTACCACTATTATTCATGAGCTTCATTAACTTTGTAAGTAGGCTTTCCATTCTCCTTTTGCCTCTTTAACAATCTTTAGAATTAAGGGGTTGGTTTTACGCGGGATATTTTTATTTATGTAAAATTTTATCTTACAAAAAAAAATTTAGGTCAGGTAATACTATTATTCCACTTTATAGCAAAACGAAACATGTATCACAAAAAATTAACTGTTAATCAAGAAATAGATATTGAAAAGCTATTATCATCAATAATATCAAATAAAGAACATTCACATGAAAGAGATCTTCGTAATGCTGCAGTGATTCTTTATGAGCTTAATAGATTGGGTTTTACCATTGTGGATTTAAATATAGACGAAATTTTAAAGAAATCCAAGGAAAACTATTCTGATACAATAAAACAACAACTACGAAACATGGCAAACTCTTATGCAATTCTTGTAGAAGGAATGAAAAATACCGATACTAGTGACATTTTAATAGATAAAGTAAATTCAATCTTTAATCAGTAAACAAAACAAACTAATACAGTTTACAGTTTTCTAATGTTTATATAGAAAAATAAAACAAGCAGTATTTAATGGAATTATAAGTTGCGACTGAATACCTTAATTTTAGTTAACTATATGAATTTCCATCTGTCACCATCTAAATGAAGTTTAATTTTCTTCTACTGCCTTCAAAAAATTGTTCTTTTATTATAATATTGCAATCGTTGTCTAATTAGTAAAAATTGTAATTATGGCTCTGTTAAGTTAACGATAAATCTATAGCTGTGAATGTCTCTAGTCTCATGTTATGGTTATAACATTTGAGAGAAAGAGGACATCCACTATTGTAGTTATGTATTCTTTGTATTTGTACTTTCTTGGATTGAGTTTACGCAATACATCAAAGGCATTAGTAATATTCCGAGATGAGAAGAGGAGTTACGTGTCTGTATGGAACTGGATTCAGAGATTTGCAGAATATCCGATTTATAAAAGGAAAAGAGTAACAGCATTCATAATAGACGAAACAGTTATTCAAGTTGGTAATCAACATTTCTGGTTATGGTTTTGTATTGAACCAGTACATAGTTCTGTGCTTGGAATATACATCTCAGAAGAAAGAAATATGCTTATCGCTGAGAGATTTATTCAATCATTAGTTGAAAAATATGGAAGACATACAGTTTACACTGATGGTGGTACTTGGTATGATGAAGCCTGCAATATACTGAAGTTGAAACACTATTTTCATTCATCATTTGAGAAGAGTCTGATGGAAAGAGTCAACCAGTATTTCAAGGATAGAACCGAGAGTTTTGATGACTACTATCCATGTGTCAAAAAGGAATGTAATCTATTTCATGTACATAACTGGATACAATACTTTGTTTCAATGTACAATGATACAACCTTTGTGAATTATTTCATTAACGAATTGAATGACAGAGGTGAATATATCTTAAGTTAACAGAGCCGTAATTATTAGTATAAATCAAATAATTAATATGTTTTTTATTAGTGACTAGATTTAAAAACAAAAATATTAATTATAATAAATTAAATGGTATTTGCAGAAAACTATTCTACAGAAATTTGAATGTCTTTTAGAGAAAAATAAAATTTTTAATTATATAAAAATAAAAGATGTTTATTACTTCGCTAAATCTTGTAATTTTTCGCCAATACTTCCGACTATATCTTTTGCCCCTTCAGTAATATTGGCACCTAAATCGCTAGCATTTCCTTGAACTGCTTCACCAGTTTTATTAGCTGATTCACCAGCATCCTTCATAGTTTGGTTAGCTCCTTCAGATTGTGCATATATAGAAACAGTAGTAAAGGTCGCGAATGTAAGTATGGTTGCGAATATTGCTGCCGGTATTAAAAACAATTTATTTTGCATCATTTCAATCAACTACTCTTTCTTTTGCCTTTTCTGCTTCATATTCTGCACCAGTATCTTTATCTGGGTCTTCAATCTTTTTACCTATAGCTCTTGCTCCTGCCTTTATTTTATCGTCTAAACCTACGTCTTCACCTGTCTCAATTTTTATATCTTTATCGTTTTCCATTGTTATTGTTATTACTTTATAATATTTATAACTTATACAAATTTACTGAGTGATTATTAAGTTCGCACTAATTTATTATAATTGTATTTATAGGCAACTAAAATTTTTAAGATTATTAATTAACTAATACTATATTCTTAATTGAAAGAATTACTCCACATTAAATTTATAGCTTGACTACTAAAACAACATAGCTTTAATCAGATAGTAATGTACCTTATCTTAAAATTATAGGAAATATTAATGAGCACTAGGTCACAGTTTTGTCTCATTTTCTAAAATTACAATTAAATGCTTCAATACCTTTTGATCTTTGATGCTCGTAAAACAAATCTATATTTTAATGTGACAGTATGAATAAGTATCAAAATAAAATTATTCCTGTTGCAAAAGTGACTTATCTGGATTTTCTCAGTTATTGAAAACAGTTAGGTTAGTTTAGTTTGATGTATAAATATAAATCAATAGTCACTATTTTGTATAAATCTGTATATTTAATGGCGATCCATTTTAATTATTTTACAATTTTTGCAATAAAGATTACCTTCTTTATCAATTACTTCTAGTTTTCCATGACACTTAGTACAGACAAGACGCTGTTGATCGGCTAGTCTCTTATTTATGATATTGATGACAAATGGAATAACAAATGAAATTATAGGATAGGCTAGTAATTTTATTAGTAGAATGACAAATAGGATAATAAATGAAATTATGGCATAGACTAGCAATATTAGTAAACCAAACCCTGATCTAGAGTAATTTCTGATTCTAGCCATTTCTTAATATAAGATTTGACTTAGAAATATATTATATTAACGATTTTTATTTGAATTAATGCTTATTGAATATATTAATTTAAATAATAGATATCTTTTTTTGTATATTATAAATGTCATTCGACGTAAACTCCAAAATAAAAGCCATGATTGAGCTAATTGCAAACCAACAAAAACTCATGCTTGAGGCAGCAACAAACCAATTCAAATTTAATCTAGAAGGAATATCTAATCAACAACGAATTTTCATTGAAACAAATTCAAGTATGTTTAAGACTGTGAATCCTGATTTTAATTCTACTGTTGAAAAGGCAAAAACAGATTTATTACAAATTAATAAAAACGTAGAAAATGAAATATTAAAAACCATAGAGACTGCTAAGGATAATATGGTACAAACTATCGAAAATTCAAAAAAGAATCTTCTTAATACTTTTCCATCATAATTTTTAATTTAATATTATTGTTTTTTTAAAATCTTTTTTAATTATTAGTTATAATTTTCTAAAAAGAGAACATAACTTTGGATCAATTATTTTTAACAAATACAATTATTTATATATTATACATTGAAAGGAGAAAAATTACAATTAGTCGAGATATAGAAAAATATTTTAGTCCTAATAATACTTATTAAAAAAATGATTCATCCCATATCTAAATTCCATAAGTAACCAAATCAATAAAATTTATTATTATATTAGAAAATAGTACCTACCACGTTATCTAGGTTTTGTCGCTGAAAATGAAAATTTTATAAATCGAAAAACTAAAGATATGTTTTATTGTAAACCCTCTTTAATTTCGCCACTAATATTTGATAAAACATCCGCACCGCCTAATGCTGTTTTTCTAGCTGCTTCTCCTAATTGCATCAAAATTTGTTTTGCCTCTGTTTGATTAATTGTATCTGTGGAATTATTTGCAACTTCATCTGCCATATTCTTTATTTGTTCTGCCGTATTCCTTATTTGATCATTTATCATATCGGTTGTTTCTTGTCCATAAACTGAAAGTGAGCCTACTAGGGTAACACCAAATACCAATGCAAGAAAGATTGATTTAATTGCTGGAACCATTTAATTATTAGTAACTGTTAACATACTTTTAATTGTTTATATATGAATTTATATTCAAAATTTATAATTTGGCTGTATAGAAACTATCAGAATAACTATTTGTGCACAATGTATGTTATGTTATACACCTGAAATTCAACTTAGTTCTCCGTTCTTATTTAACCTATGTAATAAGTTCCCTAAACAACTTTTTTATGGCTAATGCATTAGTTTCATACTTGTTACATTGATGATTGATATATAATCTTGTTGTATCAACGTTTCAGTCCATTTTATATGCCATGAACCCTAAATACTAATACATCTGAGTATCTTGATGGAATAACACTGAATTCATGTATTTCTATACAAGAACTTATTATCTTTCCTATCCTATCATTTTTCTACAACAAATATCGATAATGAATATAGTTTTGATATTCTATTTAAAATAGGTGGTACAATTGATGAATCTGTATTATCATATCTTATTCAGGCTACTCATTGCCTTGATCTAACAA
>Ga0075418_10009654_pt1 | contig 10823 bp, 5 predicted proteins | sample SoiMetdeltSBSDD2_FD_81776 | JGI IMG/M metagenome (GOLD analysis project Ga0075418, IMG submission 81776) | Bulk soil microbial communities from a Populus tree surrounding site in Tennessee, USA - Soil MetaG P. deltoides SBSDD2 | ecosystem: Environmental > Terrestrial > Soil > Tree plantation...
GCGCGGCTCGCTCGCGACAGCGAGTTGTGCTAGCGTGATCTTCCGGCGCCGGTGTAGCTCAGTGGCAGAGCAGCTGATTCGTAATCAGCAGGTCGCGGGTTCAAGTCCCGCCGCCGGCTCCAGCTTCAAGCCAGTAGCGACAATCGCTTACGATCTACGAGGTGGGGACTACCTCGCGCGCGGCAAGCCCATGCGCTATTTCTTGCGCGTCATCTTGATGTCCTGATGGCTCGGGATCGTCTGGAGCGCCTGGAGGCTCCGCCCCGATGACGAACCAGGAGTCAAGCTATGGCGCAGGTAGTGGAAGTGGAAGTCGCCGACCTTGGGCCACAGCGTTCTCGAACGACGTGCGGATGTCGCCCCGACGGCCAGACGCGGCCCTCACGCGGACCAGGGCGCGCCGCCAAGACGTCATAGACGGCCTGTCGCATGGGTACCTCGCGGCGGCGTTTGCCCTTGGTGTTCGGCCTCCAGCAAGAGCACCCGACGGCTCGGGTCGACGCGGTCCCCTCGCAGTCGATGCCGGCCCGGACGCACTGCATGCTTGACGATCGTTTGCATTTCTTGCCGAATCGGCTGGTTCAGGTCCTGGAACAGCACTTTCAATCGTCCGCGCCATGCTTCCACCTGGCGGCTCGAGGCTGGGCGCCGAGAATAGCAGGTCATCGCAGCGTCGGGCGCGGCGAATGTAATCGGAAGCCCGGCCGAGCGCTTGACTTCGCCGTTCGGGGGCGCGATTGTGACGCGCGGGCTGGGAACGGCTAGTAGGGCGAGAGTCGGGTGCCAGGCCGTTGTTCTCGAGAAATGAAGGACACGAACGAGGCGTACAGATGAACGTTATGACCCGCCTCAGCGCCTCGTCCAGGTGACCGAGCCTCGTCGCGACCGAGAGGCTTCACCCGTCCCTCCCAAGGGAGCCAAGCAGGACTACGTGCGTCCCGGCGATTCCGAAAGCGTCGGGCGGAAGTCGAGTGATTCGCCGGATCTCGCCGCTCCGTTCCCCGATCTGAGGGAAGAGCGGAAAATCGTATCGATGCTGTGCGTCGACCTGGTTGGCTTTGTCGCCCGATCGGATCAAGCGGATCCTGAGGACATCCGAGCCGCGCTGCGGCCGTACTACACGAGCGTCAGACGAGAGCTCGCGCGGTGGGGCGGCACAGTGGAGAAGTTCATCGGCGACGCCGTCATGGCTGCCTTCGGCGCTCCCGTCGCTCATGAGGACGACGCCGAGCGGGCGGTGCGGGCCGCGCTTCGCGTCATCCAGGCGGTCCACGAGCTCAACGCAGCCGAGCCGGGGCTCGAACTTGCCGTCCGGGCCGCCGTGACCACCGGTGAAGCGGTGGTGGCGCGTGGAGCCCGAACGGGACAAGGCGAGGGCATCGCCACCGGCGACGTCGTGAACACGGCGGCCCGTCTTCAGGCAATCGCTCCGGTAGGCTCGGTGGTGGTCGACGAGACGACCTACCGGACGACTCGGCATCTCGTCGACTATGAAACGCTCGCTCCGGTCCCGGCCAATGAGCAGATCGAGCCGATACACGTGTGGCAGGCCAGAGGCGCCCGTGCTCGATACGGCGCCGATCCCGCCGAGGCGACGCCCTCGCCCTTCATCGGGCGCACCCACGAGCTGGTGATCCTGAAAGCGCTCTATGCTCGCGCTGCGCGGGAGGGCTCGGTCCAGCTCGTCACGGTGGCCGGCGAACCGGGTGTAGGGAAGAGTCGCCTCGTCCGCGAGTTCCGCGCCTTCGTCGACTGGCAGCCCGAGCTGGCGCGCTGGCGGCAAGGCCGATGTCTCCCCTACGGGGAGGGGATCACCTTCTGGGCACTGGGCGAGATCGTCAAGAGCCAGGCGGAAATCTTCGAATCGGACGGTCCCCGCGAGGCATCCGACAAGCTCGCGGCGGCCATCGAAGCCATCGTCGAGGATCCTGCCGAGCGGGAGTGGCTCACGAGCCGGCTGGCGGTCCTGGTCGGGGCGAGCCCCCCAGGTGTCGGAAGCGTCGCCGAGCGCTCTGAATCGTTTGCCGCGTGGCGACGTTTCTTCGAGGCCGGCGCCGCCGACCGACCCCTCGTTCTGGTCTTCGAGGACGTGCACTGGGCCGGCGCCGCGCTGCTCGAGTTCGTGGAGTATCTCCTAGACTGGGCGACTGGCCTACCGTTCCTGGTCGTCTGCACGACGAGGCCCGAGCTCTTCGAGCAGCACCCCGGATGGGGCGGTGGGAAACGGGACTCCACGACCATCTCGCTCGCTCCGCTCTCACGTGAAGAGACAAGCCAGCTCATTGCCGCCCATCTGCCCGGAGCGGAGCTTCCCGGAGAGACCCAGATCGCGCTGCTCGAGCGGGCCGGCGGGAACCCGCTGTACGCGGGGGAATTCGCCCGGATGCTGGCTGATCGCGGGATCGTCGAACGCCGTGGAGGAACCATGCAGCTTGCGGTCGGCGCCGACATCCCGATCCCCGAGACCGTCCAGGCCGTGATCGCCGCGCGGCTCGACACGCTCCCGGCGGAGCAGAAGGCACTCCTTCACGACGCCGCGGTGATGGGGACCGTCTTCTGGACGGGTGCGGTGGCCTTCATGAGCGGACTCGACGAGCATGCGGTGGAACAAGGCCTGCGAGCGGTCGCCCGAAAGGAGCTCTTGCGTCCCGTCCGGAACTCGTCGGTCAAAGGTGAGGCCGAGTATTCGTTTCGGCACTTGCTCATTCGAGATGTCGCCTACCAGCAGATCCCTCGAGCGGCTCGGGTGCGCAAGCACCAGACCGCGGCCGCCTGGATCGAACGCCTGGCCGGCGATCGCGTGACCGACCACGCCGACATCCTCGCTCATCACTATGGACAGGCGCTTCAGCTCGCGAAGGCCGCCGGCCTGGACGACACGCGCGAGCTCGAGGTGCGGGTGCGTCGCTTCCTCATCATGGCCGGCGACCGCGCGCTCGAGTTCGATGCGCAGAAGGCGGAGGCCTTTTACCGGCAGGCGCTCGCGCTCTCGCCCCCGCGTCATCCCCAGCGAGCGGGGCTACTCGAGAAGACGGCCGAGGCCGCCCTCATGCGTGGCCGATTATCGGAGGCCCAGCGTGACTTCGAGGAGGCGATCGTCGAGTTCCGCGCGCAGGACGACAGCCGCGGCGCCGGCGAGGCAATGGTACGACTGGCCCGGACGTACTGGTTCCGCGGCGAGACGGATCGAAAGCGGGCGCTGCTCGCGCAAGCGATCGAGCTACTCGAGCGGGAGCCGAGTGGACGCGAGCTGGCCCTGGCCTATACCCATAGCGCTGCCGACCATATGGTCGCCAACCGCTCTTTGGAGTGCGCCGCGTGGTCGGAGAAGGCTTTGGCCCTGGCCCAGGAGCTCGGGCTCGATGCCGAGGCTATCCGAGCGCGGCAGCTCCGTGGCCTCGCCCGGTGCCAGCTCAGCGACCTGGCGGGAGGCCTCGCCGACCTTCGAGAGGCGCTTCGCCTGAGCCTCGACCTCGGGCTCGGGAACGAAACGATCAGGTCCTACGGAAACCTCGGCGATTGGGTGTGGGTCGCCGAGTCACCGGCTCGAGGTCTGGAGGTGAAGCGCGCGGGGATCGAGTTTGGGGAGCGCCGCGGGCTCACCCTTCCAGTTGTGTGGGCCAAGGCCGAGACGCTCTGGCCGTTGTTCGATCTGGGGCACTGGGACGAGCTGCTTCGCATTGCCCGCGAGTTGATCGAGTGGGACCGGCGACAGGGCGGCGGCCAAGTCGCGGTCGTCGCGCTTACGTACATGGCGTACGTGTTCGCGTGCCGTGGAGAGTTGAGCCAGGCCAACGATCTCGCGGCGGAGTTCCTGCCTCGCGCCCGAGAGATCCGAGACCCCCAGGTGCTCGTGCCGGCCGTAGCCGTCGTTTCGCTCATCGAGCACATGCGCGGCAATCACATGACGACCGTGCGGCTGGTCGAGGAGATCGAGGAAATCACGCGGGATCGCCCGGTCTTTCGCGCCCGTCACCTGCCCGAGGCCGTCCGCCTGAGTGTGGCAGCGGGCGCGATCGGTCTCGCCGAACGCCTGCTGGAGAGTAACCTCCACCGCGCTGCCCGCCACCAGTACTCCGCGCTCGCTAGCCGCGCCGTGCTGACCGAAGCCCGCGGCAAGCCGGCGGAGGCCAGCGCCCTGTACGCCGAGGCGGCGGAGCGGTGGGCGATCTACGGCTTCGCCTGGGAGCATGGGCACGCGGCATTGGGGGCGGGCCGCTGCCGCGTCGCAGTGAGCCAGCATCGCGAGGCCACCGAACACCTCCGCGAGGCTCGGACGACGTTCGAGGCGCTCCAGGCCAGTCCCCTGGCCGCCGAAGCTGACCGGCTTCTGACCGAGTCGGAACGCGGGAGTCACCGGCAAGATGGCTGAAGAGCGTCGCATCGTCACCGTGCTGTTCGCGGATCTGGCGGGCGTGAGCAGAGTTGGCGGAGCCCGTGATCCCGAGGACGTTCGTGCCCTCCAGACGCGTTACTACAACATCGCGAGAGACGTGGTCCGCGCGCATGGCGGCACCGTCGAGAAGTTCGTCGGTGACGCGGTCATGGCCGTGTTCGGGCTTCCCCAGGCCCACGGCGACGATGCCCAGCGGGCGATGTCGGCGGCGCTCGAGATCCGCGAGCGCGTCAGGCTGGACTCCAGGCTCGCTCCCTACCAGACCGTGCGCATCGGAGTGAACACCGGCGAAGTCGTCGCGACCCGCGACAACACGGCAAGTGACTTCCTGATCACCGGTGACGCCGTAAACGTGGCTGCGCGCCTGCAACAGATTGCCGAGCCGTGGTCCATCCTGTGCGGCGAGCGGACAGTCCAGGCGGCGCGGGACCGGTTTACGCTCGGTCAGCCCACCGACATCGACGTGAAGGGCAAGCGGCTGCCGATTCAAGCGCTGCCCCTCCTCGGACGGGCCTCGGAGGCCACGCCCTCCCGCTTTCCGTTCATCGGCCGGGATGACGACCTCGCGCAGCTCGGGCTCGTCGCGCGGCGGGCCTTCACCGACGGCCGCCCGTTCCTCGTGAGCCTCGTGGCGCCGGCCGGAGCCGGGAAGACCCGCCTGGTCGAGGAGTTCTTGGCGCGGCTGCCCGCTCTCTCGCCCGTCGCGACGGTGGCGATCGCCCAATGCATTCCGTATGGCCGGCAGGTCACGTACTGGCCGCTTCGCGCCCTGTTGATCCGCCTGGTGGGCCTGAAGGACGAGGCAGCGCCAGAAGCCGTGCGCGAGGAGATTCGAGTCTGGCTTCACGACGGTGGTGTCGAGTCGCCCGAGCGCGCGGCGGACCTCCTCGCCGCGACCATCGGAGCCGGTGAACCGGAAGTGATCGACCGGAACGCCCTGTTTGCCGCATGGCGCGCGGCCATCGAAGTGGCGGCACGACGGTCGCCCCTGGTCCTGGTCTTCGAGGATCTGCACTGGGCGAGTGACAGTCTTCTCGATCTCGTGGAGTTCATCGTGCAGCCCCGTGGCGATGCGGCCGTGCTCATGATCGTGCTCACCCGTCCGGAACTCCTCGATCGCCGCCCGGGATGGGGAGGTGGCCGGCGAAACTACGTCGCGATGTCCCTGGAACCCCTCAACGACGATTCCGTCGCCCAGCTGGTTCGCTGCATGGTCGGCGCGAGCGCTCCGCAGATCATCGATCGGGTGGTGGTCCGGGCCGAGGGCAATCCCTTCTTTGCGGGCGAGATCGTCCAGTCGATCAGGGAACGCGTCGGCTCATTGAGTGACGTCGCAGCCGTGGAGCAGGCGATCGCGACGCTGCCCGACACGATCCAGGCCACCATCCAGGCCCGACTTGACCTCCTGGGCCCCGAGGAGCGACGAGTCTTGCAGCTCGGCGCGGTATTCGGGCGGGCCTTCCGCGCGGATGGAATCGCCGCCCTCGGACCCGATCTGGCATCCAAGACCGACGCGCTGCTGGAGCGTCTCGTCCAGAAGGATCTCATCCGGCCCTCGGCCGGCGACAGCTTCGCCTTCCGCCACATTCTGATCCGAGAGGTGGGCTACCAGACGCTGCTTCGCGCCGAACGAGCGAACTTGCACGCGGCCGCCGCTCGCGGGATCGAGGCGCGCGCCGGCGGCCGCGAAGACGTCCTCGCCGAGCTGATTGCCTATCACTTTCGTGAATCCGCCACGCTCACGAGCGCGACCAGGACCGCCCAGCTCGACGTGGTCGAGATCCGGCGGAAGGCCGTGAGCTGGCTCAAGCGGGCGGCCGACGTCGCCGCCGCCGGCGCCGCCACCGCCGAAGCGGCCCGACACCTGCGCGCGGCCATCGAGCTGGCGACGCCCGGCGATCTTCCGGAGCTGCACGAGCGCCTCGGTGACGTGTCCGGCGGTGACGAAGGGGCGGAGGCATCGCGCGTTGCGCTCCGGCTCTGCCGGGAGTTGGGCCGGCCGGTCGATCAGGAACTGCGCGTCTTGGGCAGTCTCCTCACGCGGTACACACGTTTTCAGGGGACCGTGGGGAAGCGGCCGCCAGAGGGCGAGATGCAGCAACTCCGCGAGGACGGCCGGGCACTCGTCTCCCGTGCGCGTGACGAGCAGGCGATCGCGCGCTTCCTGATCGCGGAAGGGTTCTATCCGTTCTGGCGCGGGGCACAGGCAACGGCGGCGGACATCGGCGAAGCCGAGGCCAGCGCGGGACGCGGACTAGCGATCGCCGAGCGCCTCGATGATCCCGGACTCCGCAGCGCCGCGCTCGACGCCCTCACGAGTTGCGCGAAAGCGCGCGGGGCATTTGCGCAGTCACGACACTTTGCCCAACAGCGTCTCGCCTTCGAAGATCGCCTCGACCTCCATGAACGCCTCGACGCCCATACGATGGTGGCGTGGGCGTCGGCGCTGCTGGGCGATCTCGCCCAGGCGGACCGCTCGACGGCCTCCGCGCTTGGTCTCTTTCAATCCGGCCAGGTGCATTGGTGGGGCCTCCACTCCGCTGCCTGGCGGGCGTACACCCTGACGCTCCTCGGGCGATGGGACGAGGCGCTCGCTGTCGCCGAGCACGCTCGCAAGATCTGGGCTGAAGGAGGACTCATTCCCGCGGCGTACTGCGTCCACGGCTTCATCGCCGCCCTGGATGTCGGGCGGGCGCGGCATGACACCCAGCTCGTCGACCGGTATCGTGCGGTGCTCGATGAGATCCTGCAGCACTTTGCCGCGGACTCTCTCTTCGGGCGATTGCGCCCGTATGGCCGCGGAGACATCGAAACGCTGGAGGCGGAAGTCGTCGGAGACTTCGGCGCGATTCCGCGTGCGCGGCAGCAGCTCGTGGAGCGCACGCTCTCGCTGTGTTCCGACCTCGACCGGTCGATTGCCCCCGACGCAATTCGGCGGATCGTCACGAGTGCCGCCTCCGACGGCCTGAAGGTGCTAGAGGCCCAAGCACGCCGGGCGCTCGGCATCTCGCTGCGCGACAGCGCCGAGCTCACGCGCGCGCTTGAGCTCTTCGAGGCGACTGGAGCGGTGCCGTACGCCGCGCGCGTTCGCTGCGAGTGGGCGCTCCTCACCCGCAATCAGAGCGAGCTCGAGGCCGGCATGCGCGTCCTCGAAGCGTTGGGCGATCTCGACCAGCTCGCCCGAGTGGAGCGCTGCCGCGGGAGGGATCACAGCTCCTCTTGATACCGTTTGGCTGAGCTACGCCGGCGGGATCGCGCCCTTCGGCGCGAGGACGGCGCCTGGACGGCTTCGTCAGATAGCGGGTGTCTCCGGCGGGCAAAGCCGACCGCCGTATTCTCGGCTCCGGACGCGCCGTGATCAGCGCGACCGGCACGCCCACAGCCACCTCGGCCTCGGCAAGCTCTACCGGCGCACGGGCAAGCAGCAGGAGGCGAAGGAGCATCTCACCACGGCGACAACGATGTACCGCGAGATGGACATGCGGTTCTGGCTGGAGCAGGCGAAGGCGGTTACCATCGATCCCGTCGGGGGCGTGTGACCGATGCCTGCCAACCTCACACCCGAGTACCGGGCCGCCGAGGAGGCGTTCCGCAAAACGCGCGATCCGCAGGAACGCCTGGAGCGGTTGCGCGAGATGCTGCGCACGATCCCCAAGCACAAGGGGACCGACCACCTCCAGGGCGACATCAAGCGGCGTATCAAGGAGATGTCCGAGGAGCTCGCGCGACCCGCGCGAGGCGGGGCTCGCGGTGGGCCGCCGCTGTCGATCCGGCCCGAGGGCACGAGGCAGCTAGCGCTGCTCGGGCCGCCGAACGTGGGCAAGTCGTCCCTCCACGCGCGGCTGACAGGCTCGGGCGCGCACGCCGCGGCGTATCCCTTCACGACCCGGTATCCCGAGCCAGGGATGATGCGCTACGAGGACATCGCCTTCCAGCTCGTGGACCTTCCGGCCCTCGCGCCCGAGCAGGCGGTCTCGTGGCTCGCGACCGCGCTCGAGACGGCGGACGCCGCGCTGCTGGTCGTGGATCTGGGCGAGCCACGGTGCATCGAGCAGGTCGCGGCGGTGCATACCCTCTTGCGCGAGCGCCGCGTGACGCTCACCGAGCGCTGGGAGCCGGCCGTCGAGACCGCTCCGGCGGGCGCGGAGGGCGAGGGCGATCCGTTCGCGCTGCGTCTTTCCACGCTGCTGCTCGCCAACAAGGCGGACCGCGTTGCCGACCCGGACGCCGAGCTGCAGGCGCTCCTCGAGGTCGCGGGGCTTCGCTATCCCGCGCTCGCCGTCTCCGCTACGACCGGGCAGGGCCTCGGGCAGATCGGCCCCTGGCTCTTCGCCCATCTCGACATCGTGCGCGTCTACACCAAGGCGCCGGGCCGGCCGCCCGACCGGGATCGGCCGTACACCATGCGGCGGGGCCAAACCGTTGCGGACGTCGCCGAGCTCGTGCACAAGGACCTCGCGCGGTCGCTCAGGTACGCGCGCGTGTGGAGCAAGGGCGGCTTCGACGGCCAGCACGTCGGCCGGACGCATTCGGTTGCTGATGGCGACGTGATCGAGCTGCACGCGTGACAGTTCAACCAGGGGCGGCTGTGCTCGCGCCGTGGACCGTCGCGCCACACTGTTCAGAGACGAGAGAGGTATAGAATCGCTGGCATGCCAAACCTCAATCTCGACCGCCTCGATCATCTCGTCCTGACCGTCCGCGACGTGGACGAGACGTGCGCGTTTTACCAGCGTGTACTCGGCATGGAGATCGAGACGTTCGGGCGCGGCCGAACTGCGCTGCGCTTCGGCCGACATAAGATCAACGTCGAGCACGCGGACCGCCCGACGCCGATCCACCTCTGTTTCATCACGAACGCGCCACTCGCCGACTGGGTCGAGCATCTGAAGGCGTGTGGCGTCGCCCTGCGCGATGGCCCCGTAAAACGGAGCGGCGCCGAAGGCCCGATCGACTCGATCTATCTGGACGACCCGGACCAGAACTCGATCGAGGTCTCGACGTACCCGGCGCCCAGTCAGGACAGGCTATGAGCGACCTCGATCGGATCGTGCTTGAGCTCGTGATCGCCAACCGGATCCTCGCCAACGAGGACGTCGTCGACGCCTACGGTCACGTGAGCCACCGCCATCCCGACGATCCCGGCCGCTACCTGCTGGCGCGCTCGGTCTCGCCCGAGCTGGTTGAGCGCGGCGACATCGTCGAGCTCACTCTCGACGGACTACCGACCGGGGAGGAGAAGCGGGCGCTCTATCTGGAGCGCTTCATCCACGGCGCGATCTACGAGGCGCGACCCGATGTGATGGCGGTCGTCCACGCCCATGCCGAGGCGGTGCTGCCGTTCACCGTGACCAAGACGCCGCTTCGCCCGGTGATCCACTCCGGCAGCTTCATGGGCGCCGAGGTGCCGGTGTGGGACATCGCCGATCAATTCGGGGACACGAACCTCCTCGTCGCGAACATGGCTCAGGGCCGCAACCTGGCGCGCGGCCTCGGCGGCAACAACGTGGTGCTGATGCGCGGCCACGGCTTCGCCGCCGCCGCCCGCTCGCTCATTGAGGTGGTGCGGATGTCCGTCTACACGCCGCGCAACGCCCGGGCCCTGTTGGCCGCCCTGGCGCTCGGCGAGGTGAAGCCACTGTCGCTCGGCGAGATCAACGCCCGCAACGCGGGCTACAAGCCCTATTCGCCCGAGACCCAGCGCGCCTGGGAGTACTGGGCACGGCGGGCTGGCTGTGGCGACATGCTGGGCTAGTCGGCTCCAGCCCATTCTCAGCAGTTGCCGTTCACGGCAGCTCGCCTCGCTCGAAGAGGCCGTCGTCCCTGCGTGAACGCGCTGCCTCACTCACGAACCTCCAGCCAAGAAAATGATGCTCGGCGTTGAAGACTATGGAGTCGGTCATGCGTCATTTGTTCTTGCCTACACCAAAGATAATCTGGCCTTCACGCCCTGCGCGAGGCGGGGGTGCCGGAAGCGTGAACGATATTGCGTAGCCAGGAGAGAGAAGATGAGCCAAGCGCTCGAACCGCCCCGTCAGTGATCTAGGGCTTCGCCGGGCATCATCGTGGCAAAAATAACCGTGGATAACCGATTCGCCCTCGAGTGGAAGCCTCGCATCTGTCCGTGGACCGCCTTGCGTTGATTGCGCTGATCGCCCCGTGCAGCGGCATCCTCTCGTGTGCGCGTCTGTCTCGAGAGTACCTCTATGTCGCGAGCGATCAGCCGGCGAATGGGTAGACGGGTCGAGCGGTTATACGTAAGTACGTGGAAAGAAGAGAGGGCCGGCTTTGCACCGGCCCTCGTTTCGTAATCAGCAGGTCGCGGGTTCAAGTCCCGCCGCCGGCTCCATTCAGAATCAATCACTTCTCGCGCTCCGCTAGTTCCGCTCGATCGTGCTGGTGCTAATCACAGTGCTACTCGGCAACA
>Ga0075418_10009656_pt1 | contig 10822 bp, 9 predicted proteins | sample SoiMetdeltSBSDD2_FD_81776 | JGI IMG/M metagenome (GOLD analysis project Ga0075418, IMG submission 81776) | Bulk soil microbial communities from a Populus tree surrounding site in Tennessee, USA - Soil MetaG P. deltoides SBSDD2 | ecosystem: Environmental > Terrestrial > Soil > Tree plantation...
AGGAGATTCGCGGCCTCGGCCATCGCGATGCCGCTGTTCTCGATCGCTTCCCAGCCGCCGTACGCCCCCGCGAGCGGATTCACAGACGACGTCGGGTCCGCGTCCTTTTTGACTGACGCGGGATCCACCGACTGGGCCGAGAACAGGACGTATGAGTTCGGGAAAAGAATTCCGCGCATCACTTGCAGCAGCGTCCCGTGGACCTGCTGTGCGCGTGGGGTAACCGTTGCCGCGCCGGCACGCCCGCCTCGCGCCTGCGCCAAGATGGATTCACCAGACAGCGCCCCGGCGGTGACCGACAACAGCAGTGCTAACGCCGTATAACGGATCTTCATAGCGACATTCTAATGATTGTTCGCAGTCGACTGCTCACCAGCCCGCTTGCACGGCGTAATAAATTGCTGCGCCGAGCGCGATGCCAACGCCGAGAAGCATGGCCACGCTTTGCGTGAAGTACGGATAGGCCATCAGGAGCAATCCGCCGGCGAGCTGCGGCCATCTACCCTGCTTCTTTCCGTAGACGAACAGGACGAAGCCGATGCCGCTCGGAATCAGCGAGAGCATCAGCCAGGTCGGGTCGAAATTCATGTCAGGGCAGGCCTGGAACGCCGGTCATCGTGTCGCGATCCGCTTTCGCAAGCCGGATGTGCGTGGCGCCCATTCGGCCCCATCCGCCAGCGATGGGCAGGAATGCATCAGGTGCGTCGGCGACGAATTCGGCTTGGATCTCCGGCGTCAGCATCAGGTTTCCAAACCCCTTCTCCACCGAAGCGAGTGTCGCGAAGATGTGCCCACTGACCCGCAAATCGACCGCGCCCATGTGCGAGCCTTCTTCGGCGCCTTCGAAGCTCAGAGCTATGCGTCGAAAATCCGCAGCGGTCATCGTTTGTGCTCGTCAGCCGACTGACGGCGTCGGCGCAAGCGGCAGGTGAAAAGTTTACTTCTTGCCGGAAGGCCTGCTTGGATTGGCGTGCCGCGAGATCATTGATTCTGAACGTCGATCTTGAGACCGACGGGCAGCGGAGCCGGACACGATCCGCCTACAACTCCAGTGGAACTGGTCCAGGTCATCGTCGATCCCGAGATGGGTCCGGCCACGTTCGCCGTTCCCGTGCAGACGGTCCCGTCGGAGGCCGTTCCCGAGAACTTGAACTGGCCATCGAAGGAAGCCCCGTGGACTGCGCCGCTGATTTGCCCCGACCAACTCACTGACGTCGAATCCCAGGTTCCGGTCACGTCTGCCGCGGATTGCGTGAGGACCATCTTGAGCTGTACGGTCGGGTTGTTGGTCGACGCGATCGTTCCGTTCCACGTGCCGGCGATGTTCGTCGCATTAGCGGCACCGACGGAAATACTAGACGGTGCGTGTCCGCAGCATAGCGCAAATGGCTCAGCCAACCCAATCCTTGCGCAGATCGCAATTCGGGAGGGGCTACTGCACCGGATTGCCCTCGATGTCAGTGATGGCGATCGGCGCGATGCGGGTGGCGCGCAACGGACCTTCGATCGTCGAGCGATCGCCGACGATCACGATGACGAGGTGTTCGACATCGACGTACTGACGTGCGACGCGGAGCACATCCTCCCGCTTCACTGCGGCAATTCGCGGGGCGTACTGCTGGTAATAGTCGTCCGGCAATCCCTGTGTCCACAGCGAGACGATCGCGGTGTTGATGCTCTGCGCCGACGCGAACGTCCCGGGCAGGCGTTGCGTCAGCGCGTCCTTTGCCGTGGACAGTTCCTCGTCCGTAATCGGCCGTTCGCCGCGAATACCCCGCAGCTCCTTCATGAACTCCATCAGCGCGGCGTCGGATTTGGCCGAGACGATGTCGCCGCCAGTCCGGAACGCGCCTGGTCCCTTGCCGTACGCGAACGACGAACCGACACCGTAGCTGTAGCCCTTCTCTTCACGGATGTTGGCATTCAAGCGCGACTGAAACATCCCGCCGAGAATGGTGTTCATCACCTGGAGCGCGTAGTAATCGGGTGTGCTACGCGGTGGGCCCGTGGTTCCAATCGCGAAGGTGGATTGCGCGGCCCCCGGCTTGTCGGCCAGGTAAATCGTCGATGCGCGTGAGGCAGGCACCGCCGGATACTGGAACGTCGGCTTCTCGCCTCCGCGTGGCCACGCGATGAGCGCCTTCTCGATCGCCGCCTTCGCGGCCGCGGCATTCACGTCGCCAACCACCGTCACCAGCGCCTGCCCCGGACGGAAATACGCGCGATGAAACGCCAACACATCGTCACGCGTGATCGCCTTGAGCGTCGCCTCGGTGACGTTCTGCCCGTACGGGTGAGCGTCGCCGTATACGAGGCGCGGGAACACGCGCGACGCGATCGCCCCCGGCTGGTCGCGAGCCTGAGTGAGCGCAACCAGGCGTTGTGCGCGCAGCCGCTCGAGTGCCTCCGGCGGAAACGATGGGCTGACGAGCATGTCGGCAACAATGTCGAGCGTCGCCGGAAAATTGCTCGCAATGCACTGAAAGGCGATGGTGCCAGTCTCGCCGGCGATTCTGACGGACACCGTCGTTCCGAGGAGCTGCAGCGCGGCGGCGAGCGCCTCGCCATCCCTCGTCTTTGTGCCCTCACTCATCATGGCGGCCGTCATGTCCGCGAGCCCGCGACGCGCAACGGGGTCCGCCTGGTTGTATCCACCCGAGAAGGTGATCGTGAAAGACACGAGCGGCAGGTCGTGCTTTTCGGATACGACGAGTTCGGCGCCATTTGCCAGCGTGGACCGGGTCCAGGCGGGCACGTGCAGCATCGGCGGCGGACCCGGTGTCGGAGCTTTCGATCGATCGAGCGTGCCCTGCGCGAGCGTGACACCGCCGGTCAGCGCCAATATCAGGATGACGAGGGGCCGGCCGCGGCGCGTCACTGCTCGGTTCTCCGATATGGCGTGCTCTCTGACGGCTTCGATGCCATCTCCGCTTTGCCGAGGGGGACGACGCTCAGCACAACGCGTCCCTTCGTCAAGTACTTGTTGGCAACGCGCTTCACGTCCGCTTGCGTGACAGCCAGCATCTTCTGATATTCCGTCTGGAAGGAACCGGCGTCGTTGTCGTAGCCGAGCCCATCAGCCAGCCTCATCGACCTGCCCAAGTTCGACTCGAGGCCGTTGACGAAGTTCAGCTCGAGTCCGGCGGTCGCGCGCTGAATTTCCTCTGCGGTAGGCCCGTCGACCTTCAGCGTGTCGAGGATCGCGTCCGCGGCGGATTCGAGGTCCGTGAGCGAGACGCCGGGCCGAGGCGTGATCGTCAGCCTCCACTCGCCGGCGCTCTCGTCCGAATCCTGACGGGCGGTGATTGACGTCGCGAGCTGACGGTCGTACACGAGCGCCTTCGTCAGCCTTGTCGTTCGCGGTCCGGTGGTGATTGCGTCGAGCACCGCGAGCGCGAACCGGTCGTCGCTCTGCCGTCCGACCGTCGGCCACACGATGATCAGGCGCGGCACCTGTACGCGGTCCTCGTAGACGAGCCGCGTTTCCCGGTCGCGGGTAACCGGTGGCGCCGCCGGCCGTACGATCTCGGCCCCGTGAGGGAACGCGCCGAAATATCTGGCGACGAGCGCTTTCGCCTGTTGCGGCTGAAAGTCTCCGGCGATCGAGACGATGGCATTGCTTGGCGCGTAGTACAGTTTGAAGAAATCCTTTACGTCCGTTTCCGATGCGGCCGTAAGGTCCGCCATGCTGCCGATGACGTCCCACGAGTACGGGTGCGTCGGCGGATACAACGTGCTGGAGACGATCTCATCAACCAGCCCATACGGCTGGTTATCCATCCGCTGCCGGCGTTCGTTCTTGACGATGTCGCGCTGAGCGTTCAGCTTCTGGATGTCGAGGGTGTCGAGGAGAAAGCCCATGCGGTCCGACTCGAGCCACAAGGCCGTCTCGAGGTAGTTCGAAGGAACCGTCTCGAAGTAGGTCGTCCGGTCTCTGTTCGTGGTTCCGTTGTTGGAGCCGCCGACGCCCTCCGTCAGGCGGTCGTGCACGCCGTAAGGGACGTGACCGGAGCCTGTGAACATCACGTGCTCGAACAGGTGCGCGAACCCGGTTTTCCCTTTGGCCTCGTTCTTCGAGCCGACGTGGTACCACACCGTTACTGCGACCGTCGGCGAGGCGTTGTTGGGAGCAAGCACAACGCGCAATCCGTTTGGTAGTGCGTAGCTTTCGAACGGAATCCGCAGCGTCGAAGACCTGGACTGCGGTGACTGGGCGACGACGAGTGTTCCGACAGCTGCCGTGCACGCGAGCACCAGAAGAGCGGCGGTGTTTCGCATGTCGCATTATGGCGCGTTTGGCCCGACGAAAGTGCCCTTGCGAGGCGAACACCGCCTCACTAACGTGCGCGCGATTTTGCCGATGGCCTTCGTCGAAGGTGCGTCACGATGCGATAACGACCCATCCGGGGCGTTCCATGCGAGCGTCGACGCCGGTCTCGAACATCGAGCTGGCCAACGAACCAGCGGCAGGTGGTGCGGTCGTGCGTATGTCGGGGCGGCTTCCGGGCATATCAGGTGCGAGGAAAGAGATCATCAACCGGCATCGACCAGTCCGGAACCGCGGATTCCGCCTCGGCATCCTCGCCGCGCCGGTACACCGTCGGCTTAGTCGGGTCGGCGCGGCGATAGACGCGAACGAGGTGCTGGTCGAGTACGTCCACATCCCAGACGACGAGGGTGCCTGCCGCGAAATAGTCCGCGCGTTTGGCCGCCCTCGCGCGTTCGGCGGCCGGTCCATGGTCCTCTTGACTGCGGACCTCCACGGCGAAGATCGGCGCGCCTTCGGGAAACTTCGCCGTCAACGGTCCGCGGGTCCAGAAGGCAACATCGGGACTGAAGGACCGTCGATTGGGCAGGTTGACCACGAACCCAACGTTGCCGGGTAGCGCATACCCATGTTTCGTTGCACGTGCGTAAGCGAAAAGACTGGACGATCAGAAACGCCCTGACGAACGGGTCATTCATCGTCCTTCCCTCTGCAAACGCGAGCGCCGCGAGGAGCAGTACCCACCACGTCATCTTCCCGTGATGGCAACCGCTATGGATTGACTTCTGGAGCCGACAAACTGACTGCCTACGCTCGCCACGACGACGGTATTCGCGAGCTGTCGCAGCGTGTTGGCAATCATCGTCCGCTGCCGCCGATTCAAGCGTAGCATCGTCCGCCAGACGACGAGCACGCGCAGTGCCGCCACAACATCGGCCGAGTCACTCTAGTTCTCGACGGTGAACCCGATCACTTTGCAGAAATGCGCGCCCCCGGCGCTCGTTAGTGGCGCAAAACCTCCAATACCAGCCCTCGGTGAATAGGTCTACAATTCGCGCAGCCCAAAGCACCAACCGTTCCACATCGTGAGTGCAGGAGGAGCCGTGCGTGCTGTGTTTGTTGGTTTGATCGTCGCCGCTTCGTTGACGGCAGGAGCGCTGGTGCGTGGACAGGGGGCGGCCATGGGCGATGCCGTCCTGCAGCCGCTGACGCATGACGTCGCGAGAGAGCTCGCGATGAAGATCACGGAGCCGTTCACCTTCGCGGCGGTCGGCGACATCATCATTCGAAAGCCGGTCGGAACCGGCGATGCGGGATATCAGGCGCTGACGAAGGTGATGCGCGAGGCGGACGTTACCTACGCGAACATGGAAGGTCCGATTCTGGACGAAGCGACTTTTCGCGGGCCGCTCGCGGGCGGTCCGAAGAGCGTCGTCGACGAGCTGAAGACCATGGGTGTTCGCATCATGACGACGGCGAACAACCACACGATGGACGCGGGCGACGCGGGTATGTACGAGACGAACCGGCTGCTCGACGAAGCAGGGATCGTCCACGCCGGCTCCGGCAGGAACCTCGCGGACGCGCGAGAGCCGCGCATCGCCGCAACGCGGAAGGGGACGGTCGCGGTCATCGGTATGTATTCGATCGACCCGAGCAACAGTCCGGAACCGTCGCGCTACTTCGATGCGACCAACACGAAGGCCGGCCTCAATCCATTGCACGTGACGCCCTTCAACGTCGTCACCGCCGAACAGATGCAGGCGCTGAGAAAGATTCGTGACTCGGTCTACGCTCGACGCGGCGAGGTGCAGGTGCCTGTGGCGCCGATTCCGCTGAACGAGCCGGCAGACAGGCTGGAGTTGTTCCGCGCGTGGTACAAGGTTGGCACCCAGCCCGGCAACCTGACCTACGAAATCAATCCCAACGATCTCCGCGGCATCGTCGCGAGCGTTCGCACCGGCAAACAACTCGCCGACTTCATGGTGGTCGCCATCCACTGCCATCAGAACTCGTTTACTTTTCAGGCCTACAGCCACGACAATCAGACGCCCGATTTCCTCGTGCAGCTTGCGCACACCGTGATCGACAACGGCGCCGACGTGTTCGTCGCGCACGGTGTCCACACGCTGCGCGCCGTCGAGATTTATAAAGGGAAGCCGATCTTCTACGGAGTCTCGAACTTCTTCTACCACCAGGACGCCTCGCCGGACGTGGTCAATCCGAACGGAGCGCCGCCCGTGAGCTCGGGAGCCGGGGCGCAGACCCATCAGCCGGACAACCTCGAAGCGCTGCTCGTCACCGCGCGCTTCGACGGAGGGAAGCTCGCCGAGGCGCGTCTGTATCCGGCCGACCTGGGTCTCGATCATCGTCCGACGTCGAAGGCCGGAAATCCGACGACGCCGTCGCCGGAGATCGCGCGCCAGATACTCGAAAAAGTGCAGCGGCTCTCGAAGCCGTTCGGCACCAATATCGGCATCGACAACGGCGTGGGCGTGATCCGCCCGTCGGCCGCGAGCACGCGGTAGCGCCGCGGCGATCAGCTCGCGAGCTCTTTGTTCGTGCGGTCCGTCAAGGCCGCCGTCGCCAAGAGCCTGACGATCGCGGACACGAGGATGAATACCGCGATCGCCATACCCGACTGGTAGCGGCCGAGCAGCCACGCGGCAATGAGCGGCGACGGGCCGCCGGCAATCACGGATGACAACTGATAGCCAAGCGACGCGCCGCTGTAGCGCAGATGCGCCGGAAACGATTCCGCGATGAGCGCCGCCTGCGGCCCGTACAACATGTCGTGCGGAATCAGCGAGAGCAGAATCGCGAGAAAGACCAGCTCCGGCACCATTGTGTCGAGCAGCCGGAAATAGACGGATCCGTAGATGCCGGTGAGGATCGCGCCCATCATGTAGACGCGCTTGCGGCCGAGGCCATCTGACAGATGGCCGAAGAGCGGAATCATCACGAACGAGAGCGCCGACGCCGAGAGCACGGCTTCGAGCAGAAAGTTGCGATCGATGTGCAGGGTGTCGGAGCCGTAGGCGAAGACGAACGCGGTGAAGATCTAGAAGGGCGCCTATTCGCCCATCCGGCACAGTGCGGTCAGCGCGTTCTCGCCCGGGTGTCGTCGAAAGACTTCCGCAACGGGCGCACGCTCGATGCGGCGTGCCGCGGATAGCCGCGCGAAGACCGGCGTCTCGCGGATGCCGAGACGCACGTAGAGGCCGACGCCGACCAGCGCCAAGCTCAGTACGAACGGAATGCGCCAGCCCCACACGAGGAACTGATCTCCCGTCAGCGCGCTCGAGGCGACGACCGCGAGGTTGGCGGTAAAGAGGCCGACGCCCTGGACGAACCGCAGCAGCCTCAGCAGCACCGCGCCCAGATGCCAATCGATTCGAATGTCGGCACGAGCGCGACGAGGAACGTGGCGATGCCCATCAACAGCGTGGCGGCGACCACGGCGCGCCGCAGCTGGCGGCGATGGTCGTCGACACCGGTCGCGGCCGAAGGGGAAGAGGCAGGATGTGCCATTCCACCGCAGTTTGCGTCCGCTCAGGATCGGCGGCGGCCCTACCCTGCGGTTGTGTAATCGCGCTTTAACGGCACTTCGCCGTCGTCCTTTGTTCGATCAATCGCCAGTCCGAATCGCAGTCGCTTCAGGTACAACCCTTTCCGGGAGAGACCAAGCAGCTTTGCTGCTTCGTCCACGCTATTCGTCTTCTCGATCGCCGCTTTGATCATGGTTTGTTCAACGTGCTGCGTGGCAGCGCTGAGCGGCTGGTCGATTCGCACGACGATTTCGCTCGCGTCGAGCGTGCGTTCTGCGGCTGGGACCGTGCGCCTGGAGGCGGCGATATCGGGAGAGAGGTGCTCGGGCATCAGCACGGCGCCATGCTCGGCCAGCGCCGCGAGCCTTCGCATTTCGTTGGCGATCTGGCGGACATTGCCGGGCCACCGATAGAGGACGAGATACTCCATCGTTTCTTCGGCGAGCCGTAGTTCCCCTTTGTGCATCTCCTTCGCGTATCGGTGCAGATAGTGATTGGCAAACACCGGAATCTCGACGCGCCGTTCGCGTAACGGCGGAATATGCAAACGCACGATGTTCAGCCGGTAATACAGATCCTCACGGAAGCGGCCCTGCGCGACGAGTGTGTCGACGTCCGCATTTGTCGCCGCAATGATCCGCACGTCGACCCGTTGCGGATGCGTTTCGCCGATCGGATGGACTTCGCCTGATTCGAGGAACCGCAGGAGCTTCGGCTGAATCTCGAGGGTGCTCTCGCCGATCTCATCGAGGAAAAGCGTCCCTCCATTCGCGGCGCGGATTACACCCTGGAAATTCTCGGTCGCTCCGGTGAATGCTCCGCGTCGATGACCGAACAGTTGCGCATCGAGCATGTCGCGCGGCGTCGCACTGCAGTTGAAGGGAAGGAAGGTTTTCGTGGAGCGCGGCGAGTAGCCGTGAATCAGTCGCGCGAGCACCTCTTTTCCTGTGCCGGTCTCGCCAGTGATGAGCACGGGAATATTCGTGCTCGCGACGCGTCGCGCGGTGTCCAGCACATCGAGCATTTCTTCGGCCGTAAAAAGTGCTCCCGCTTGATCTTCGACGGGCTCAGCCGGCCAAATCGCCGCCCGCTTTCGCTCTATTTGCCTGGCTTCCTCAATTTGTAGAGCAGCACGTCCGAGACGAAAAATATCGGACACGGTCACCGCGTCGCGCGGGTTCGTCGGAGTCTCGCAACTGACGAGGATTGTTCGTCCGTTGGAAAGCAGGCCCACCGGAAAATTCGTCGTTGAGGTCCTTGACGCGGCGGGAACCGGTACGGTCGATTCGGCGATGTTTGCGTGAACGGTGCCCACCGATGAAAGGACATTCAGCAGTTCCGCCGCGAACAATTGTGGACTGTATGCGACGTCAAAAAAAGCGGCGACTCTATTGAGCGCGGTTCGGACGGAGTCGTCACCTCGAGACGCAACCGGCCTCGAGCGAGACGGGAGCGTGGGTTCGGTTGGACCCTCCAGCTCAAGGGATACCGAGACTACTCCTTGCGTAGCCCAAATCCTTTTGGCGCGCTCTTGCAGACTTCTACCAAAAGCAGGTGAGTTGACCGCGATAAGACGGCCCATCGAATAATTGAACTGTCCTTGCAACTCGCGGTTCTGTGTTGCACCTAACACATCAGCATGGACCACCTGTTGCGCGCATTGTTCTGCATTGTGGGAACGGCCCAGTATGTAAGCCGTCAACAGAGCACATGACGCCGCGAAATGTCGATCGTGAATTTCGTTTGGCGCGCGCTGAACCGCTTTCAACCAATTCAGTGCGTTATCAAGCTGTCCCTGACGATACAGGAGCTTGGCTCTTGTCAATGCAGCCCAGCGCGTTTCGTAAGTCGAATAGTTAACAGGACGACTCGTCATTACTGGGCTCAGAATCTCCTCGCATTTATCGAGTTGACCCTGTGCCAAATACACGCGCGCCAAAAGATCCAGCGCGCCGATGCTGGTCCCGACATTCGAACTGGTCGAGAGAGTTATTTTTAGTCTCTCTTCTCCCTTGCGGAATTGTCCCGTCAGTAGTTCAACCCAAGCAGAGTTGCTTTCAGCGATTGCTTGCATGTGCGTGCTGCCACAAACTTCAGCACCGTCCATTGCGGCACGAAAATATCTTGCGGCGTCGCGGAATTCGCAACGAAGAGTCGCGATGCACCCTCGATTAATCAGAATGCCGCAACTAATCCATGCGTTCGGATCCGTCTCGAGTAACGAATCGGCCAGCTCGCAATGACGAAAAGCTTCATCGAGGTGACCACGGTGACCCTCGAACGTAGCCACGCAATTATGCAAATACGCAGTTAACGAAGGTCGACCCGCACGCGTGACGGCTTTGCGCGTCCCCGGCAGTATTACACCAAGTGCTTCTGATGGCCGCGCATCCAGGGCGAATCGGAATAGATGTAGATACATCCGCGCAATCCATTCCACATCTTTCAGTTCGCTTGCCTGCTGTACCGCACAACGCAAGTGCGTCCATGCCGAGTCGTGATCGCCGGACCACCAACTCACGATTCCGAGGGCTGCTTCAACCTGACAACGAAGAGGGGTCGGTACCTTAGTGACGTCAAACGAAAGAACCGAAGTTGCCGAGCTCGTTCGCCCTGTCAACGCTAGTACGTACGCCAACAAGGTGCGCAATCGCAGGTCAGCATCTCGCAATCGGTCTTGCTCGCTGAAGAACTTAGTGAGGTCTCGAAAATGACCTCGTCGGAACAGCTTCAGTGCGTCGTCGTACGTCATGCGGCACGTCCGTGAAGGATGTTGCCGCACGCGGCAACATCAGCGGCTCCGTGGGTGGAATACCAAGTGGCGGGAAGGATCTACCTCAGAAATCGATCGAAGTCTACGGCTTAGTGCAGTCGCGATTTGCTCAAAGGCGTATGTCTGACTTTCGCTGAACGCTTCGTTTCGGTTCGAATAGGCCGTAAATACGCCAACGACGTGGTCGCTCTCTAGGAGAGGTACGCAAAAAACGCTGCGTAAAGGCGGATCGAA
>Ga0075418_10009657_pt1 | contig 10822 bp, 10 predicted proteins | sample SoiMetdeltSBSDD2_FD_81776 | JGI IMG/M metagenome (GOLD analysis project Ga0075418, IMG submission 81776) | Bulk soil microbial communities from a Populus tree surrounding site in Tennessee, USA - Soil MetaG P. deltoides SBSDD2 | ecosystem: Environmental > Terrestrial > Soil > Tree plantation...
AGAGCGGGCAGGGCGGCGCCCGTGCCGTAGATGTAGTTCACGCCCCAGCGCCCGAACCAGGAACCGTTCTCCTCCTGCTTCGCGAGCAGGTATTCCACACCGCGGCGCGCCGAGTCCTCGTAGCCCGGCTCCCTCGCGAGGAGCTCGACGGCGTGGCCCGAGACGTCGACGCTCGGCGGGTCGATGATCGCGCCGAAGTCGACGAACGGGATCTCGTAGAGCCAGTAGGCGTCGCTGTCCTTGTCGAAGGCGCCCCAGCCGCCGCCCTGAGACTGCATCGCCTGGATCCAGCCGCAGGCGCGCGAGACCGCGGGTCGGCCGATGCCGAGCTCGTTCAGCGCGATGCCGACGACAGCCGCGTCGTCGATGTCGGGATAGAGGTCGTTGTCGTACTCGAAGGCCCAGCCGCCTGGCTCGACTCCGGGGAGCCGGACGGCCCAGTCTCCGCGCGCCCTGACCTCCTCCTGAAGGAGCCATTGGCCCGCCTTCTGCAGAGCCGGCTCGTCCGCCGCGACTCCCGCCGCGCGAAGCGCGACGAGCGCGAGGCAGGTGTCCCAGACAGGCGACTGGCAGGCCTCTGGCCGGAGGCGATCGCCGTCGTCGACCATGAACCGCTTCCAGCCTTCGATCCCGCGGCGAAGGTACGGCGACTCGGGCCCGTGGCCGCGGCAGGCGAAGGCGATCAGCGACCAGACCCAAGGCGGTTGGATCCCGCCCCAGGAGCCGTCGAGCTCCTGCCGGTCGATCAGCCAGCGCGCCGCGTAGGCGAGCGCGCGCTCGCGGCCCGGCTGGACGGGTTGCCCGTTGTACCAGCGGATGGCGGAGTCGAGCAGGTTCCAGGCTGTCTGCGGCCGCTCCATCGGCCCGAGATCGATCTCGCGGGCGAGGCGCTCCTCGGGAAGACGGCGGACCGGCCGGTAGTGCATGACGATCGAAAGCGCGACGAGGGTCTGCCGCGCCCAGCAGCCGAAGCTGTAGACCGAGAGCGGAAGCTCGGGCTTGAGGAGCACGAGCTCGGGCGGGATCGCCTGGATCTCCTCCCAGGGCCAGAGGCCGAAGAGCGCGAGCCACATGCGCGTGAAGACCCGCGAAGCGCCGATGCCTCCCTGCTCCTCGATGTAGCTTCGGGCACCGGCCAGGCGGGGATCGTCGGCGGCCAGGCCGGCCATTCGAAGCGCCGTGTAAGCCTCGACGGTCGCGGCGAGATCGGGCTCGCCGCCCCAGTAGATCGCCCACGTGCCGTCGTCGCGCCGGCGCGCGAGAAGCTCGTTGGCGCAGCGGCGGACGGTGTCCTCATCGGCGATGCGGAGGAACTCGTGCCAGAAGATGTGCTGCGCCGTCATCGTCACGTTGGACTCGAGCTCGGCCACCCAGAAGCCGTCCGGCTCCTGCAGCGAGAGCAGCCGCTCGACGCCCGCGTCCAGGGCCCGGCCCAGGTCGGTGCCGACGGTCGTGCTCACGCGGTCACTTTCTCACGAACCGAGGCGGTGAGCACACGGGCGGCCTCACGGCCGCTCCGCACCGCGCTCTCCATCGTCGCGGGCCAGCCGGTGTCGGTCCAGGCGCCTGCCCGGACGACGTTCGGCCTGTCGGTCGTCGCTCCAGCGCGGAGCCGTGCGGTCCCCGGGCGGGCAGCGAACGTCGCAGTCGGCTCACGGCTCACGCGCGACCACAGGAGCTCGGCCGCCCCGAGCCGTTCGGTCACCTGCCCTGCGATGCGGTCGATGAGCTCCCGGCCGCGAAGCTCGAGCAGGTCGGGCGCTCCACTCGAGACCACGGTGATGTACTGGCCTCGCTCGGGATGGTGGCCCGTGAGTGCGCCGCGGTCGAAGAGCCAGTGCGCGTCGCTGCCGAGAAGCGCGGCGAGCGGCGAGCTCATGATCGGACGGTCGAAAAGGAGGTGGACGCTCACGATGGACGAGTCCTCGAGCCTGGGCACCGGCTCGCCGAGCAGGCGCGCGCTCTCGGACGGCGGTACCGCGACGACGACCCCGTCCGCATCGAGCTCGTCGAGGGACGCGACCCGGGCCCCAAGCGAGATCTCGGCGCCGCGCTGGGCGAGCTCGGCGCCGGCCGCATCGCCGTGCATCTCGCCAAGTGGCGCCGTCGGGAGCAGCAGGTCGCTCGCTCCACCGCCGGCGAGGAGCGCCGTCTGCACAGTGAAGATCCCCGGCGCCGCGCTCACTTCGTCCGTGCCCAGGTTGAGCGCGGGCCGGATAAAGACGTCCCAGAAGCGGTCGATGCCCGCCTGCGACTGGCCGAGCGTCCGGAGCAGAGAGCCGAACGTCTCGTCGTCGTGGGCATCGGAGTCGAGCTTCGCGAGCTTGCGCGCCACCCGCCCCGTCGCAAACCGCTCGCCCAGGCCGATGTGCCCGTAGCGGAGAAGCCCGACGAGCCCGGGGCGGATGGTCGCAACGCTTCCGTCCTCGGCCACGACCGGGAGCCCGAGCCGCACGCGCCGTAGCGACGCGGCCTGGCCGATCTCCGCGACGAGGTCCAGGTACGCCGTGCAGCAGCCGAGGGCGATGTGCTGGCCGTTGTCGGGGGGCGGGCTCGGATCGCGCTCCCTTTCCGGCAGGGTCTGCACCGCGCCGCCGAGCGTCGGCCGCGCCTCGAAGAGGCGGACGTCGTGGCCCTGCTTCGTGAGCTCGAGCGCCGCCGCGAGCCCAGCGAGCCCACCGCCGACGACCGCGACCCTCACAGCGCCACGACCGCCTTCATCTTCTCGACGGTCGAGAGGCTTGGCGGCTCGCTGAAGACGTCGTAGCCGCGGGCCCGCATCTGCACGAGAAGGCCGCGGTAGATCCCGGCGAAGCTGCGCACGCAGAGCGCGCTGCGGCGGTCGAGGAGCGGGAGGAGCTCGAGGCCCTTGCGCATGAGCGCGTCCGCGCGGACCGCCTGGTGCTCCATCAGCGGGCCCCAGCCAGGGCCGGGGCTACCGGCGGCGATCTCCTCCTCGCTCACCCCGAAGCGGCTCAGCTCGTCCCGAGGGAGATACACGCGCCCGAGCGACCAGTCCTCGGCGACGTCTCGCATGATGTTGATCTGCTGCAGCGCGAGGCCAAGCGTCTGCGCGCGGGGCCTCGCCGCCTCCCAGCTCGAAGGCTCGTACACGGCCGCGCACGCGACTCCCACGGTCCCTGCAACCCGCCGGCAGTATTCGCGCAGCTCGTCCCAGGACGCGTAGCGGTTTCGGTCGCAGTCCATAAGCGCACCGTCGACGAGGTCGACGAGCGCCTCGGGCGGAATGGGATAGCGGCCGATCGCGTCCGCGAGCGCGACGAGGATCGCGTCGCCGTCCTGCGAGGCGGGAAGGCCGCCGACGGCGGCCCGCCACGACTCGAGCTCGGCGCGGGCGGGCTCCTCCTGGTCGGCGAGGTCGTCGATGCGGCGCGCAAATGCATAGAGCGCGGCGATCGCCCGGCGCTTCGGGCCCGGCAGGACGCGGATCCCCCAGGCGAAGTTCCGTGCGGTCTCGCGCGTGATCCGGTCCGTCTCGGCGTAGGCCTGCTCGGTGTTCACCGCCGGAAGAGCTCCCGGAAGGCGAGGCCGGCGAAGGTCCACTTGGTCGGAGCCGGCCGGCTGGTGAACACGTCCCACCCCGCGCGCTCGAGCGCGTCGAGAGCAGCGAGGCCGCCGCGCGCGTAGAGCGCCACGGACATCCCCGCGCGGCCGCCGAGCGCCTTGGCGAGTGGCAAGCCGGCCTCGAGGAGGCTCCGCGCGCGATCCCCTTCGTAGCAAAGCAGCGCGACGATCTCGTCGCTTTGCGGTCCCGCAAGGTCGTCGTCGGCGACGCCGAACCGCGCGAGGTCGTTCTGGGGGAGGTAGACGCGGCCAAGCGCCAGATCACGCGGCGGGTCCTGGAGGAAGTTGACGAGCTGGAGGCCCGTACAGATCGAGTCGCTCATCCGCAGAAGCTCTTGCTCCCCCGCGCGCCCGTAGACGCCAAGCACGAGGCGGCCGACCGGGTCGGCGGAGTAGGTGCAGTACTCCCGCACCTCCTCCCAGTTGGCATAGCGGGTCTTGCGCTGGTCGATCCGATTCGCCTCGATCAGGCGCCGAAACGGATCGAGGGGGAGCCCGCAGGCGCCGATCGTCTCGTGCAGGCGCTGCATGATCTCCGTGCGCGCCGGGCCGTCCAGCTCGCGCTCGAGCTCGTCGAGGAGCACCATGCGATCTCCATGCGCCTCGTCGCCGAGATTGTCCACCAGCCGGGCGAAGCCGTAGATCGCCCGCAGGTGCGGCCGCGCGTGCCGCGGCGCGAGTAGCGAGACAACCGGGAAGTTCTCTCCGCTCGCCCGAGCGTCGATGTGCTCCGCCGCCAGCTCTGGCGCTTCGAGAAGACTCGTCGCGGGCATGGCCCCCCATAGTATGGAGCGCCGAAGCCTTGGAAAGACCGGGGTCGAGGTACCCGTTGTCGGGCTCGGCAGCTGGCTCACCTTCGACGTCGGACCCGACCGCCAGCAGGTCGCCGACGAGGTCGTCGCGACCGCATATGGAAACGGGACGCGCGTCTTCGACTCCTCACCGATGTACGGCCGTGCGCAGGAGGTGCTCGGCCAGGCGGTCGACGGCCGGCGCGACGACGTCTTCATCGCATCGAAGATCTGGACGCCCTCGCAGGAGCAGGGACGCTTTCAGCTCGAGGCGCAGCTCGGCTACTTCGGCGGCCGGGTGGACCTCGAGCAGGTGCACAACCTCGTCGCGTGGGAGCAGCACCTCGCGTGGCTCGAACACGAACGGGACCAGGACCGCGTTCGCTTCCTGGGCGCGACGCACTATCAGAGCTCTGCCTTCGAGGAGCTCGAGCGGGTGATGCGAAGCGGGCGGATCGACGCGGTCCAGATCCCCTACAACCCCGTGGAGCGCGACGTCGAGCGGAGAATCCTTCCGCTCGCGGAGGAGCTCGGCCTGGGCGTCGTCGTCATGCGGCCCTTCGCGGAGCGCGGCCTGCTCCCCGGCCCGGGGCCCGAGCGCCTCGAGCGCATCGGCGTCTCCAACTGGGCCGAGGCGCTCCTGAAGTGGATCCTGTCCGACCGCCGAGTGACCTGCGTGATCCCGGCGACCGCGGATCCCGCTCACGCGGCCGAGAACGCCGCAGCGGGCCAGCCGCCCTGGCTGGACGACGAACAGCGGAGGTTGGTGGAAGAGCTCGCTGATTGACCGAGGACGCCGGTCAGCCTGGCTCGACGCCGAGCTCGCGCAGGACCTCGGCGGTATGCTCGCCGAGCCCTGGCACGGCTCCTAGCCCTGGGCGGGCGCCGCCGACGAGGAAGGGGTTGCCGACCGTCGGGATCGGCCCGGCCGGCGAGTCGACCTCGACCACGAGCCGGTTGTGGGCGAGTTGCGGGTGCTCCATCACCTCCGGGATGGCGTTCACGGCTCCGCACGGGATGTGGGCGGCCTGCAGGAGCTCCAGCCATTCCTCGGCAGTGTGAGCCGAGAAGGCCCGGACGAGCTCGGGCTCGAGATGCCCTCGGTGCGCGACCCGCGATTCGTTGCTCGCAAAGCGCTCGTCCGCGTACAGGTCAGGCCGGGCGACGACGTCGTGCGTGAACGCGCGCCAGTGCTCGTCGGAGAGAACGGCGAAGCCGAAGAGGCGCCCGTCGCCTGCCGGGAAGGGGCCGTACGGGCAGAAGTGCGGATGGCGCATTCCCGTCCGGGGCGGAACCTCGTGCCGGTGCCACCACTGGTGCGGGAAGTAGCCGAGCCAGTCGACCATCGTGTCGAAGAGGGACACGGAGACGCGCTCCCCCTCGCCGGTCTGGGCGCGGCGCGCGAGCGCGGCGGCCGTGGCGACGGCGGCGTAGCTTCCCGCGCCGACGTCGCAGATCGAGACCCCGACGCGCGCGGGCTCCTCGGGTGTGCCTGTGATCGAGATGAGGCCCGTCTCACCCTGGACGACGAGGTCGTAGGCGTTGCGCTCGGCGTAGGGGCCGTCAGGCCCGTAACCCGAGATCTCCGTGTAGACGACGTCGGGACGATGGCCCCGCACGGCCGGCTCGTCCACGCCGTGCTCGGCCGCCCATCCCGGGGTGAAGTTCTGCAGGAAGACGTCGCTCGAGCGCATGAGCGCCTCGAGCGCGGGTCGCGAAGCCTCGTCCTTCAGGTCGAGCGCGACGCTCCGCTTCCCCCGGTTCATCCAGACGAAGCCGCTCGACTCACCCTTCGCGATCGAGTCCCAGCCGCGGGTGACGTCGCCGACTCCCGGGCGCTCGATCTTGATCACGTCCGCGCCGAGGTCGGCGAGAAGCCGCGTGCAAAGCGGGCCCGCGAGTCCGTTCTCGCAGGCCAGCACGCGGGTGCCAGTGAGGAGCGGCACCCGCGTACCGTAGTGCCCTAGACGATGCTCTGCACCTCGACGACGTCGGTCGAGTCGAGCGAGAAGCCGTACGCCTGGTGCGCCTTGACGACCGACTCCGCGTCGGGAGCCTCCGAGAGGCAAAACGCGGTCCCGTCCTTGCCCACGAAGACGTTCAGGCCCTTCACGCCGTGCTCGTCGGCCTCGCCGGCCTTGATGCGCTCGCCGATCGCGGCGGCCATCTCGGGCGCGACGTCGCTCATCTCGTGGTGGTCGATGAACTTCGGCACTGCTACTCCTCCTTGTCCGCTTGCTGAACCCCTGCTGGATCGATCCCGGGATCGCCGCCGGTGGCCGCGATCACGAGCCGGCCGAGATAGAGATCCCAGCCCTCGCCGTGGATCTGCCGCGCCTCCTCCGGAAGGTCGAGATGACGAAGGCGGACGAGCGTGCCCTCGCCGTCGGGCTCGAGCGTGACCTCCACCCGGCTCGACCCGGGCGGAACGCCGTGCGGCCCGGACGACTCCTGCCCCTCCCACCCCCACGTGAAGACCACGCGGCTGGGCCGGTCGATCTCGACGTACTCGCCGCGCGCGATTATGCGGTCGCCCATCTCGACGCGGTAGATGCCTCCGGGCTGGGGGTCGAGGTCGGCCTCGCGCCCCTTCCATAGCACCATCTTGTCTGGATCGGTGAAGAACTCGAACACGGTTTCCGGCCGGGCGGCGATCCTGACCTCGCGCTCGACAACGGTTGCGACTTCAGGCTGGTCGACGGCCACGTCGCCTCCTTCCCTCCTCGTGCTCCGCGGCGATCTTCAGGCGCTCGAGCCCGTCGCCCCAGAACGTTTCCAGGAACGCCCTCAGGTCTTCGAAGCCTTCGCTCCGGACGCTGTAGAGACGCTTGGTCCCCTCGCGCCGCTCGCTCACCAGCCCCGCACCCTTCAAGACCGTGAGGTGTTGGGACACCGCCGGCCGCGTGATCGAGAACTCGGCGGCGATCTCCCCTGCCGAGCGCTCTCGGTCGGCCACGAGCTCGAGGATGCGGCGGCGATGCGGCTCCGCGATTGCGCGAAGGGCGTTTTCCATACACGCATTGTAAGCAGATACTTACGTAAGACGCAACTAACTTATTGCGCGGCGGCTAGCATCGGCCCGGACACCCGCAAGGAGGAGACATGGCCGAGCTGAGCGACAAGGCGCGCAAACTCTTTGAGGACCCCAACATCCTGTTCGTGGCGACCGTGAATTCGGACGGATCGCCGCAGGTCACCCCGGTCTGGACGCACGTCCAAGACGGCTACGTGACGTTCAACACCGCGAAGGGCCGCGTGAAGGAGCGCAACATGCGCCGTGATCCTCGCATCAGTCTCTCCATCACCTCGCGCGACAACCCGATGGACAAGGTCGACCTCGCAGGACGCGTCGTCGAGATGATCGAGGGGGACGAGGCGGAGGCCCAGATCGACGATCTCGCCGAGAAGTACATCGGGCAGCGCCCGTACCCGTGGCGGCGGGGCGAGGAGCGCATCAAGGTCGTGGTCGAGCCCGTTCGCGTCCACGAGATGTGAGCCTGCTCTACCTGACGCGGGAGGATGTTGCGGGCCTCCTCCCTCCGGTCCCCGCCCAGCTCGACCTCGTCGAGGAGACGTACCGGGCGGTCGGCGCGGGGCGCGTCGAGCTCCCGCCGAAGCCGGGGATCCATCCCCGGCCCGACTCCTTCATCCACGCCATGCCTGCGTACCTGCGCGACGACGACGTCGCGGCGCTCAAGTGGGTGGCCGGCTACCCGGCGAACAAGGAGCGCGGCCTCCCCTACATCACGGGGCTCATCGTCCTGAACGACCCGGAGACGGGCGTGCCGGCGGCGATCATGGACGGCGCCGAGATCACCGCAGCGCGCACCGCCGCGGCGAGCGGCGCCTGCATCCGCAGGTTCGCGCCGGAGGACTGGAGCCGGGCAGGCGTGCTCGGAGCGGGAGAGCAAGGGCGGTTCCACGCCCAGGTGCTGAGGGAGCTGAACCCTGAGGTCGCCATCCGGGCCTGGGACCCCCACCCCGAGCGCATCGGGTCTCTGGGGGACCGGGTCGAGGGAGCCGCGGGCCCGCGTGAGGCCGTCGAAGCGGCCGACATCGTGGTCACGGCCGGGCCGATCGTGGAGGAGCCTGATTCCCCGCTCACGCCTGACTGGCTCGCCGAGCGCTCGCTCGGCCTGCCGATCGACTTCGACTTCTACTTCAGCGCCGACGCGGTCGCCTCCGCCGAGCTCTTCCTCGTCGACGACGTGAGCCAGTTCGACTACTACCGCTCGCTCGGGCACTTCCAGGGCTGGCCCGAGCCCGAGGGCAGCGTCGGGGAGGCGCTCTCGCGCGAAGACTCCCCGGCCCGCGTGGTGTGCTGCAACCTCGGCATCGGCGCCCTCGATGCCGCGTTCGCGGCGCGCATCCTTGCCGCGGCGCGGGACCGTGGCATCGGCACCGAGCTCCCGCTCTAGCTGCGAATTCGCTGTCCTTGCGGATCCCAGAGGGGCTCCTCGGCCACCTCGCCGCCCACCCAGTCGCCGAAGATCTCGACCTCGACCGCCTGGCCGGGCCGCACGGCCGTGCTCGGCAGATAGGCGTACGCGATCGAGCGCTCGACGGAGTAGCCGTAGCCGCCGCTCGTCACGCGGCCGACCGTCCCCCCCTCGACGCGCACCGGCTCCGAGCCGAGCGCGACCGATCGTGGATCGGAGAGGACGAGGCAGGCAAGCCGGCGCTCCGGCTCCGACTTCGACGCGTCCTCGAGCGCCTCGCGGCCGATGAAGTCGCCCTTGTCGAGCTTGACGGCGAAGTCGAGTCCGGCCTCGTACGGATTCTCGTCCGGAGTGATGTCTGCACCCCAGACGCGGTAGCCCTTCTCGAGCCGGAGCGAGTCGATCGCCTTGTAGCCGCCCGCGACGAGACCGTGCTCCTTGCCCGCCTCCCAGATCGTGTCGAAGAGACGGAGGCCGAACTCCATCGGGCAGTAGAGCTCCCAGCCGAGCTCGCCGACGTACGTGACCCGGAGGGCGAGACAGGGAACCGACCCGACCGCGATCTCCTGCCCGCGCATGTACCGAAAGGCGTCGTTCGAGAGGTCGGCATCGGTGAGCGGCTGCAAGATTTCACGCGCGACCGGGCCCCAGAGGCCGAGGCAGGCGAAGCGGGATGTCACGTCCTCGACCTGCGCGCTCCCGTCGTCGGGGAGGTGGCGCCGGATCCACGCTGCGTCGTGGTTTCCGAACGCCGTCCCGGTCACGATCCGGAAGCGGTCTTCGGCGAGGCGCGTGACCGTGAAGTCGCACTCGATCCCGCCGCGCTGGTTCAGCATCTGCGTGTACGTGATCGCGCCGACGTCGCGGGCAACCCGGTTGTCGCACACGTGTTCGAGGAACTCCGCCGCGCCGGGCCCGACGACGTCGATCTTCGCAAACGATGTCTCGTCGAAGAGCGCGGCGGTCTCGCGGCAGGCACGGTGCTCGGCTCCGATCGCGGGAGACCAGATCTCCCCGGCCCAACCGCGCGGCCGCAGGCCGTCGTCCCCGCTCGCCGCGTTGGGCTCGAACCAGTTCGCGCGCTCCCAGCCCGACTTCTCCCCGAACGACGCGCCGAGCTCCTGGAGCCGCGCGTACGTTGGCGAGAGCCTGAGCGGCCGGCCGGCGAGCCGCTCCTGGCCCGGGTACTTGATGTCGTAGTAGGTCGAGTAGATCTCGTACGTGCGCGCGAGCGTGTAGTGGCGGCTGCGGTAATGCGGGCCGAAGCGGCGCGAGTCCATCTCCCAGACGTCGAGGCTCGGGACTCCCTCCACGATCCACTCGGCGACGAGCCGACCCATCCCGCCCGCGCCGGCGAGGCCGTGCGCGCAGAAGCCCGCCGCGACCCAGAAGCCGCGCACGTCGGACTCGCCGAGGATGAACTCGCCGTCGGGAGTGAAGGCCTCCGGCCCGTTGACCAAGCTGATGACCTCGGAGTCCTCGAGGTCGGGAACGCGAACGCACGCGTTCGTCATGAGCTCGTGGAAGCGCTCCCAGTCCTCGGGCAGCAGCTTGCCGTTGAAGTCCTCCGGGATGCCGTCGAGCCCCCACGGCGCGGGGTTCCGCTCGTAGCCGCCCATGACGAGGCCGCCCGACTCGCCGCGGAAGTAGACGAGGAGCGACGGGTCGCGCATCGTCGGGATGTCGAGTGGGATCCCGCTCGGCCGCGTGATGAGATACTCGTGAGCCATCGGAATGATCGGCACGGTCACGCCCGCGAGGCGCCCGATCTCGCCCGCGAACATGCCTCCCGCGTTGACAACGATGCCGGTCTCGATCGAGCCCTTGTCCGTCTCGACCCCGACCACGCGGCCGCCCTCGAGCGCGATCCCGGTCACCCGCGTGTTCGTGTTGATCTCAGCACCGCGCCGCCGCGCGCCCTCGGCGAGGGCAAAGGTCAGCTGGCTCGGGTCGATGTAGCCGTCGGTCGGAAGGTAGGCCGCGCCGAGCACGCCGTCGGTGGACATC
>Ga0075418_10009658_pt1 | contig 10822 bp, 10 predicted proteins | sample SoiMetdeltSBSDD2_FD_81776 | JGI IMG/M metagenome (GOLD analysis project Ga0075418, IMG submission 81776) | Bulk soil microbial communities from a Populus tree surrounding site in Tennessee, USA - Soil MetaG P. deltoides SBSDD2 | ecosystem: Environmental > Terrestrial > Soil > Tree plantation...
CGTACGCCATGAGAGCCTGCAGTTCTCGATGAATCTCCTGTGTCTTCAATAGATTGAGCTCTGATCTTTTTAGAAGCGCAGCGATCTCGGAGCGAGTGAGGGGCATCGAAGTTCAAGAGGGATAGCACAAGGCCTGCCACCTGTATAACGGCTGAGCCATCAGCACTCGCCCTCCGGCGCCGCCAATTCAAGAAGTTGCAAGTCGAAGGCGGGTCCTCATCGACGGGCACGTGGACTCCGTGCCTTCATCGTGATCCGGGAAACGCTTGGCACGTGAACCTGATAAGTGCCGAGTGAGTGAGGGGAGTAGTCAGGGAGCCAGGAAGATCGTCGCATAGCGCCTCGCCGCATCTCGTCGCTCGCCACAGAACGGTTCGAGGCCCCAGTAGTGATAAGGCCAGCCGACACCTCTTGCCCGACGCGCTTCGTCGTGAATCCGCTCCATCTCGTCCGTCACCGGAACCAGTCCCTCCAGGCGTGTGATCTGCGCCCGAAGGTCGAGATCCACACCATCGATGAACAGCACCGAGCCTCGCCGCAGGAGGGCGACGATGTTGTGGAGCGCCTGGCGTGCGGCCCGACGCTGCAGGTGAAAGAGCACGTTCTGCGCGAACACGATGTCGCACACTCCCACTGTCGGGGCCAGATCACTGCTCAGCACATTACCCTGACCGAATTCGACATGGCTGGCGATGTCGGGTTTCACGCGAAACATGTCGCCCACCTCATCGAACGTCGAACGCACGAACTCGATCGAGATGATCCGGTTGTTGAAGATCTCCTCTGCCCGGTACCAAGCGGATTTGGCCGTTCGCAAGCACTCGACACTGATGTCGTAGGCGCGAACGTGGAACGCGAGGCCCGGATGCTGGTTCGTGAGAATCGAGGCGATGGTGTACGCCTCGGCACCATTCGAGCAACCGAGCACCGCGATCCTAAGCGTTCCGCCGTTCGTTGCCCTGGACACGAGCGATGTGATGACAGCGCCCGCCAGCACATTGAACTGGGTCGGCAGTCGGAGAAAGCCCGTGAAGTGTGAGTTCTCGCGTTTGCTCGTGAGAAGCGCCACGTGGTGACGCATTCGACGCCAGACCATCGTCTGACGAAGGTGGTTCGCTGCTGGTATGTGAAAGATGAGGTGCGGAAGACGAGCGCCTTGCATAACTCACCTCGCTGCGCACCGCGAGCCGTCGAAGTTGTAGGGACTTGATCTGCTATTGGTCCCTTTACGAATTCTCGCCAGCCGGGCATCACGGTGAGGGCCTTAGCAAGAAACGCGTCAGGTGCAGTCCGACAGAGCCGTAAAAAACGTGTGGTGGGTTGAAGGAATTTCGTGGCTGAAGTCACGAAATATCGTGGAACCGTTCTATGCCGCGGGCGTCTCTACATCGCGCGTCGCGGCTAGTAGCTCAGCAGCTGCTGTAAAATTTGCCTAAGGGCTTCTATGTGACTGGACTGCGGCCCCCATTGCGAGGCGGAACGCGCTCGATGCTCCTCTCGTTGCTAGCCAACAATCGCGTGCCTCTAGGGCTGAGTCCAAGTACTCGAACACGATCGAATTTTTCGACGTGATCAAGAAGAGTCAAGACCTGGGTACCGAGCGAACCACTGTCAAGATGATCGAGACGATCGATGCCATCGGACGTGCCACGCCAAGCGTGGAGGTTACTCATCGAGCCGGGGATCCGCCCCCAAAACCGGTCCTGTAAAGACCTAGGGCAGATTCTGTCTCTTCGCTGCGCTCCAGCGATGGCCGCAGTCCCGCACCGGAACGTGATCATGTCGGCGGTCTCGCGCTCGATGATTGCGACCGGCTGACGACACGACGAGCACACGAGGCCGGTGTGTTTTGCTGTGGTCACGTTCCGCTGGAGAGAGAGAACCGAAGAGACCTGCTACCGTGGTGGGGGCACTGGAGGCGTCTAGGGGCCACCTCCGTGTTACCCATGTGTTACCCGCCGTGGAGATTTGGTCGGGATGACTGGATTCGAACCAGCGACCCCTTGACCCCCAGTCAAGTGCGCTACCAGGCTGCGCCACATCCCGACGTCGGGGCCCCGCGGCCCACTCACTATTTTACGCGCTCGCGCGCTTCCCGCGCTTGGGGGCTGCTGCAGACTTGCCGGATCCGCGCTTGGACACCTGCTTGGCGATCACGCGCCCCTTGGACCGAGCCTCGAGCGATCGGCGAGCGGCCTTGGCCGGTGTCGGCGGGGTAAGTCGATAGTCGTCGACCACAACGACGGTTCCGGGCGCCGCGGACAGCAGCTTGAGAATGGAGCGCAAGCCGTCCCGCACGCTCGCAATGCGTGTTCGCGCATCCGACGCGAGCGCTTCAAGCACCTCGGCGACTTCTTCGTCACTGGCGCCTGGGGTCGACGTCTGCTCGAGCCGACGCCGTGCTCCTGAGAGCGTGAGGCCTTCGCCAAACACGAGCTGCTTGATCTTTTGAACCTGCTCGATGTCGGACTGGCGATAGAGGCGAGGACTCTCGGGGGACTTCTGAACCCCGATGCCTGGAAACTCCTTCTCCCACGACCGCAGCACGTACGGTTGCAGTTGGGCCATCTCACAGACGTCCACAGCCCTGAACAGCTTCGGGGTCATGTCGCGACCCAGTATAGCAATAGGTTCAAGGGGTTCAATGGGTTCACGGGTTCAGAAAGTGCACCAGTCATAGGTTCGGTGAGTTTCTGGGGGTTCAGCGTGCTCCGGTTCCCGTTCTGGTTCTCGTTCCCCGTCAACGGTCGCGCCGCTTTGCGGATGACCGCGTCACGTGCCTCGCGGCCGCCACGGAACCTCCCGAACCCTTTGAACCTTCCGAACCCTTTGAACGGCGACCCTTTGAACCTGATGAACCTCGTGAACCCTTTGAACCCTCCTTTAAACCGTCCTGTCCACTTCGTCGTCGGGCTCGCACGTGGATTCGAATCGGCGTTCCCTCGAATCCAAACTCCTCGCGCAACCGGTTCTCGAGATACCGCTGATACGAGAAATGGAACGCCATAGCGATGTTCGTGAAGAACACGAAGGTCGGTGGTGCGACGTTGGTTTGCGCCGCGTAGAGGATGCGGACGTGCCCCTTTCCGGGACTGGCGGGGGGATGCTCGGCCGCCACGCGCTCGACGAACTTGTTCAAATCAGTCGTTTTCACGCGTCGCTGCCGCGACTCAGCGACCTTGTCGATTGCTTCGAGCAGTTTCGGTGTCCGCTCGCCGGTCGCCGCGGAAACATGGAGGATGGTCGCCCAGTCGAGAAATTTGAGCTGACGCCTGAGCTCGGCATCGAACCCCTTCACGAAGTCCTGACCGTTGTCCTTCGTGAGGTCCCATTTGTTGGCGGCGATGATGATGCCGCGCCCCAGCCGATCCGCCTCGCCAGCGATCGCAGCGTCCTGGTCGGTCACGCCCTGTGACGCATCCACGACCAGCACAACCACATCAGCTGATTCGATGGCGCGGCGAGCGAGCAGCACGCTGACCGCTTCAACTTGTCCACCCCGTCCGACCCGTCCAGGACGTCGAATCCCAGCGGTGTCGACAATCCGAAACTTGCGCCGATGCCAGGTGAGCAGTGTGTCGACAGCATCACGAGTCGTCCCTGGCGACTCGCTCACAAGCATGCGTTCTTCTCGAAGCAATCGATTGACTAGCGAGGACTTACCCGCATTCGGGCGGCCGACGATGGCCACGCCTACTTCTTTTGGCGTCGCTACTGCGGACGAGACTCCGGCAGCGGGCAACGCGTGGACGATGGCGTCGAGCAGGTCGCCCACGCCGTCCCCGTGTTCAGCGGCGATCTCGAACACCGGATCAAATCCAAGCTGATACAGCTCCAACACGCCACTACGAGAGCGACGGTCGTCAATCTTGTTCACTGCAAGCAACGCAGGCTTTCCTGCTTCCCTCACAACTTGCGCAATCTCTCGATCGCCTCCCACCAGCCCTTCGCGGCCATCCACAACGAGCACAAGGAGATCAGCGTCACCAATCGCGCGGCGACCGCGCTCGAGCACGAGCTCGTGCAACGGATCCTCACTCGCGCCGAACATGCCCCCCGTATCGGTGAGCTCGAACCGCGTGCCTTCCCATTCGACCGACTGCGCCAGGACGTCTCGGGTCGTACCTGGAATGGCCGTCACGATCGCGCGACGCGTGCGAGTTATGCGATTGAACAAAGTCGATTTCCCCACATTTGGGCGACCGACCAGCACGACAGAAGGTAGAGACCTGGGCACGTATTTGGAGTTGTTGACAGGCTAAGTGATTATTTTTATAGTAGTTACGGTGTTTCAAGTGCGAGGCGTGCACGCATGATCAAGGTCGACATCGTCAACGAGGTCTCGAAGATCGCGGACATCACCAAGGTCAAAGCCGAGGTAGCGGTCGATGCCGTGTTCGACGCGATGCGCTTGTCGATGCAGCGTGGCGACCGCATCGAGCTGCGTGGCTTTGGTGTTTTCCAAGTGAAACCGCGCAAACGAGGCATTGGTCGGAACCCGCGGACAGGGAAGGAAGTGCGCATCCCTCCAGGTCGCACGATCCGCTTCAAGCCCGGTAAAGACCTGCAGAATATCGGATAACACGCCCGCATGGGCTCTCCTTTTCGCTCCGAGCTTCCCGAACTCCGCCTGGAGGCGGAGCTATCTTCACGAGACGGCGTCTATGTGATGCCCAGCTCACGGCCGCCGGAACGGTCGTGGCGCTACGTGGCGCTTTTCTTCCTCACGGTCGTCACGACGACGCTCGCCGGCATCGACCACTACGCCAGCTTCTACTCCGGCTTCAAGGCCGTCGACCTGCCGTTCTCGGGTTGGGAGCTCATGGCGCGAGGCCTCTGGTACAGCCTGTCGATCCTCGCCATCCTTGGCGCGCACGAGTTCGGCCACTACTATGCGTGCCGCTATTACGGGGTCGACGCCTCGCTTCCCTATTTTCTCCCGGTTCCCTTCCTGTTAACCGGAACATTAGGGGCCTTCATTCGCATCCGGCAACAGATCCCTACCAAACGGGCGCTCTTCGATATCGGTATCGCCGGACCGATAGCCGGATTCGTCGTCGTCATCCCTGTGCTCATGATTGGGATGTATCTGTCTCAGGTGATCGAGGTCCCCAAGGACTTCGATGGCGCTGTTTACGAATTGGGCGAGCCGTTGCTGTTCAAAGCTGCGGCGTGGCTGACGTTTGGCCTGGTGCCCGAGGGCTACACCGTGAACATGCATCCTGTGGCATTTGCAGCGTGGTTCGGCATGCTTGCCACCACACTCAATCTTTTTCCAGTCGGCCAGACAGATGGCGGGCACGTGTCTTATGCCGTCCTGGGTCGTTACAGCACGATCGTAAGCTTTGGAACGCTCGCGTGCTTGATCGGTCTTTCATTCCTTTCGATGTCGTGGATCGTCTGGACAGTTCTGATGACCGCGATGCTGGTCGTCGTGGGACCGCGACACCCCCGGACCATCGATGAGCACGTGCCACTCGACCGCTCGCGAATGTTGCTCGCCTGCTTCGCACTGGCGATGTTCGTGTTGTGCTTCTCGCCAGTGCCGGCCGAGTTGGTCGATCTCGTGGCACGGTAGGCCGGGTCTTGTTCTTCAGACCCGGCGGGTCCGTAAGGCAGGACCGGCCCTACGGCGTCTAGAGCACGTTGAGCGGATCGATGTCGATGGTGATCTTCCGTCGAACCTCGGGCATCTCCGCCAACATCGCCTTGAGCGCATTGCGCATGTCCACCCGCCGCGAGCCCTTCAAGAAGAACTGCACCCGGTGCTCGCCCCTGAGGCGCACGAGGGGCGCGGGCGCCGGACCGAGAATGATGAAGCTTCCCGCGACGGTGGACTGTTTCAGCCGGTGCGTCACATCGGTTGCAGTTCGCATCGCCTCGTCAAACGATCGTCCGCGTACGACGACGTTGACGAGCGCCACAGTCGGCGGGTACCGCATCCCGCGGCGATACGCCAGCTCACGGTCGAAGAACGCCGCGTAATCCTGCTGGCATGAGAGCTGGATGCTGTAATGCTCTGGGTAGAGCGTCTGCACGACGGCCTCTCCAACTTGCTCGCCTCGACCGGCACGACCGGCCACCTGCGTGAGCAGCTGAAAGGTCCGTTCGCCGGCACGAAAATCGGCAACGCCGAGACCGACATCAGCAGAGATCACACCGACGAGGGTGACGCGCGGAAAGTCGTGGCCCTTGGCAATCATCTGCGTTCCGACCAGCAGGTCCAGTTCGCCGGCCGCGAAGCGAGACAGAATCGAGGCGAGCGCACCCTTCCTGCGAACGGAGTCTCGATCCACTCTGCCGATTCGCGCGTCCGGAAACCTTTCGCGTAAATGCTGTTCCACCTTCTCCGTCCCGAACCCGGCTTGCTCGAGGTATGGCGCTGCACATTTCCGGCACTGCTTCGGCACCGTCATCGAATAGTTGCAGTAGTGGCAGCGGGCCTTCCAGCCCTGGCGAGCGGTGTGCACAGTTAACGAGATCGTGCAGTTCGGGCACTCAAAGGCGTCGCCACATTGCCGGCAGAAGACGGCCGTCGCGTACCCTCGGCGGTTCAGTAGGACGATTACTTGCTCACTCCGCTGAAGTCGATCCTCAATCGCCGCCACGAGCGTGCGAGAGATCACGATGTCCGGTCCCTGGTCCGCGTATTCCTCTCGCATGTTGACGAGACGGACCGAAGCGAGCGGTCTGTCCAACACTCGACGCTCGAGAGTGGCTCTCGTGTACTTTCCAGACAGCGCGTGTTGATAACTCTCCATCGACGGCGTCGCCGAGCCCAGCACGACAAGCGCTTTTTCTCCCCGACCCCGCACGATCGCAACGTCACGACCGTGGTAGCGCGGCGCCTCCTCCTGTTTGTAAGACGTGTCGTGCTCTTCGTCGACGACGATGACGCCGACGCGAGTCAGCGGCGTGAAGACGGCCGACCGCGTGCCAACGACGACGTCCACATCGCCGCGGCGGATGCGATGCCACTGATCGTGGCGCTCACCATCCGATAGGCCGCTGTGCTGGATGGCGACACGGTCTCCAAACGTCGCTCGAAAGAGCGCCGTCACCGAGGGTGTGAGCGCAATCTCAGGAACCATGAGCAAGGTCTGACGCCCGGCGCGTCGCGCGCGCTCGGCGAGCCGCAGGTAGACTTCGGTTTTTCCACTGCCGGTCACACCGTGAAGGAGCGCCACACGAAAATCGCCGATGTCAGCGAGCGCCGCCAGTTGCTCGAATGCCTGGGTCTGCTCCGACGTGAGCTCGCGGGTCGGCGATGCCTGAACGTTGGTCATCACTGCGCCCTCGAACGGGTCACGCTCGCTGGCTTCGGCCCTCACCTGGACCAGTCCCCGCACAGCGAGGCGACCGATCACATCTGCAGAGATCCCCCTGTCGCGAAGTTCAGAGAGCGCAAGGCCGGTGGAGCTCGCGGAAAGCACCTCGAGCGCCTCGCGCTGTTTGGGGGTCAGCGAAATGGGGTCGGGAGTCCATGTCGCTCCCAACCCCAAAGCCGTGATAGCCGCGACGCGTTTGGTTTTGAATGAGGTCGCCTTCCGCCGCGCGCCGGGAGGCATCGCGGCGGCGATCGCATCGCCGACTCCGGCCAGGTAATAGTCAGCGACCCATCGGCAGAGCGCGACGATGTCCGGCGGAAGCAACGGATCGTGGTCGAGCGCCTCGATCACGTCCTTGAACTCGCCGGCACTCGTTCCATCCGGATACTCGATAACGCATCCGGTCAGCACTCGAGTGCCAACCGGCACTCGCACCCGACCGCCCACTGGCGGCAGCGCGATACCGTCTGGAACGTTGTACGTGAGGAGATCGAGGAACGGGACCGGGACTGCTACTGAAATCTGACGCACGTCAATCCGCGCGCTCCGTGAGAATGGCGCGGACTCGTTTCATGTCCTCCCATACCTCTCGCTTGGAGGACGGATTGCGCAGCAGGTACGCGGGATGAAACGTCGGCATCAGAACAGCTGATCGAAAACGGTACTCGCGCCCACGGAGCCTCGTGATCGGATCGGTCGTTTTCAAAAGTGACTGCGCTGCGAACTTCCCTAGAGCCACGATGACCTTGGGCTTGATTATGTCGATCTGCCGGAAAAGAAATGGCTCACAGCGCTCGACTTCATCAGGCTCAGGGTTGCGATTGCCGGGCGGGCGGCATTTGATGACGTTGGCGATATAGACGTCGCTCCGCGTCATCCCGATAGCTTCGATGATCTTAGTGAGCAGCTGGCCCGCTCGCCCGACGAACGGTTCTCCCTGAATATCTTCGTCGGCACCAGGTGCTTCACCAACGAACATCAGATCGGCATTCGGATTGCCGACGCCAAACACCACCTGCTTGCGGCCAAGTGTGTGCAGCTTGCAAAGACGGCAATCGGGCCCGATCTCGACACGTAACGCCTCGAGCGCGTCGGCCTGAGATGCGAATACGCGAACAGGTTCAGGGGGTTCAGGGGGTTCAATTGGTTCGGCAGGCGCTATCGCGCCTGCCACCCGAGTCCGCCACTCCGGCTCCAGTCGGATTCCGTCGACACCAAGCTCAGTGAAGAACTCGAGGTGGGCCCGCAGATCGTCGTTCACGGTTCAGCGATGCGTCGTTGCTGATACGCGGGTTCGCATCAGACGCTCGATTCGATCGAGGATGGCGGCCGCCACAGAATCCTTGCTCTGCAGGGCGATGGGTTCGTCGCCCTCGTCGCTGACGAGCGTCACGGCGTTGGTCTCCACGTCAAAGCCACGGTCGGGCTGTGACACGTCGTTGGCCACAATCAGGTCGACACGTTTGCGCAGGCGTTTCTCGCGTGCTTTCCGCACAAGATCGTCCGTCTCAGCGGCGAATCCCACCAGCAGCGGCCCCATTGCACCGATGGCCGCTCGGCGCGCACCGAGTTCGCCCAGGATGTCCTTCGTTCGATTGAGGGTCAGCGTGAGCGGTCCGTCCGCCTTGGCGACCTTACCGGCCGACGTCGACGCGGGAGTGAAGTCGGCGACGGCCGCTGCCATGATCACGACGTCCGCAGACGAGGCAGCGGTCACGATCGCATCGTGCATCTCGGCCGCGCTCCGGACGCGAACGATCTCGTCAACCGCTGGCGCTTCGACACGGGTCGGCCCCGCAACCAGCGTCACGCGGGCGCCGCGTTGACGAGCCTCCGCGGCAAGCGCAAATCCCATCTTGCCACTCGATCGATTCCCGAGATACCGGACGGGATCGAGATCCTCGTAGGTCGGCCCCGCCGAAACAAGTACGTGGCGACCGCGCAGAAGCGAGTCTGTCGGCGAAAGCAGCGCGCAGGCCGCTTCGACGATGGCTTCGGGCTCAGCGAGCCGCCCCTTGCCAATCCAGCCGCAGGCAAGGTAGCCCTCACCAGGCTCGACGAATCGCACGCCACGCGCCGCGAGCGCCTGCAGGTTCCGCTGCACGGCATCGTGCGCCAGCATGTTGGAATTCATCGCCGGTGCCAGCATCACCGGGGCGCGTGTCGCCAGATACAGCGAGCTCAGGAAATCGTCGGCGATGCCGTTGGCGAACTTTCCGATGACGTTCGCGGTGCACGGTGCGACGAGCAGCAGGTTGATGCCATCGGCGATGGCGATGTGCTCGATGTCCGCGTTCATTCCCGGTTTCCACTGAGACGTGATCACCGGACGCCGGGTGATGGCTTCAAACGTCAGCGGACCCACGAATCGTGTGGCGGATCGTGTCATTACCGCCACGACATCGTGACCGCGCTTCTGCAGCCCACGGCACACCTCGACGGCCTTGTAGGCGCCGACGCCGCCGGTGACTCCGAGCGCGATCAACGACATGTCACCGGCTTACTGAATGGTACCGGTCTCGTCCACCTTGACGACCTTGCGCCTGAGGACTTCCCTCTGCGCAATCGTCACCTTCTTCTCACCCGTTTCACGTGGCTCTGCCCCGCGCAGCAACTGACGTGCACGAGCACTGGCGATGACGACGAACTCGAAACGATTTTCTTTGGGTGTGGTTTTCATGAATGAAACGTTCCTATGATGGCTTCCGCATCCGGACGCACGCGCTTGACCCGCGCACGCTCGGCTCCCACGATTGCCTGCAACCGACCAACAGCTCCGTCGATCTCGTCGTTGATCACGACGTACTCGTACTGCGCGTACTCGACCACTTCCGCGCTGGCGACTTCGAGCCGCCTCCGAATCTGCTCCTCGCTGTCCTTGCTGCGACCACGCAGGCGCTGCTCCAGCACCGCAGCCGAGGGGGGCAACACGAAAATACCAATGGTCTCGATTCCGCGTGAACGGACCTGGCGAGCGCCCTGGACATCGATCACGAGGACCACGTCCTCACCACGCGCGAGCATTGCCTCGGTATCCGCGACGGCAGTGCCGTAGTAGTTCCCGAACACGTCCGCCCATTCGAGGAATTGCCCCTCGCGGACCATGTTTTCGAACCGCTCGCGTGTAATGAAATTATAGTCGACCTCGTCCTGCTCTCCGAGCCGGGCGGGTCGAGACGTGTAAGAACGGGACATTCGTAGCCCGGGCACGCGGTTGACGAGCCGCTCCACGAGCGTCGTTTTGCCCGTCCCCGACGGTGCGGACACGATAAACAGCTGTCCCCGCGTGGAGCGCGCTTCGCCCCCCGGGCTACTCGACATTCTGGACCTGCTCCCGCATGCGCTCGAGCTCCGCTTTCGCGTTGATGATGAGCTCCGAGATGTGGATCCCGTCGGCCTTCGATCCGATCGTGTTGATTTCGCGATTCATCTCCTGCAACAGGAAATCCAGCTTGCGACCGCACGGTTCGTCGGCGTCGGCCAGCGCGAGCAGC
>Ga0075418_10009660_pt1 | contig 10818 bp, 11 predicted proteins | sample SoiMetdeltSBSDD2_FD_81776 | JGI IMG/M metagenome (GOLD analysis project Ga0075418, IMG submission 81776) | Bulk soil microbial communities from a Populus tree surrounding site in Tennessee, USA - Soil MetaG P. deltoides SBSDD2 | ecosystem: Environmental > Terrestrial > Soil > Tree plantation...
CGACACCTACGGCCACCAGGTGGGCGACGCCGTGCTGAAGCAGTTCGCCCGGATCCTGAAACAGGAGGCTCGGGAGATCGATCGGGTAGGTCGGTATGGGGGAGAAGAGTTTATGGTGTTGCTGCCGGGGACGGTGCTCGATGCGGCCGTTACCTTCGCCGAGCGCGCGCGTAAAGCAGTAGAGGCTCACACGTTCAGTTTCGACGGCGGTACCCTGCAGCGCACGATGAGCTGCGGCGTGGCCGCCTGGCCGCATCCGCGGATCGAAGACTGTGATGCCCTCGTGAAAGCTGCTGACGATGCGCTGTACGTGGCGAAGGAGACGGGAAGAAACCGCGTCATTCGCTTCGATAGTCAAGCCTTCAACGAGCACACCCAGTCCACCACCGATGATCAACACGCCGAGGTTGATGTCAGCGATCGAGCGCTCTTCCCCACCGGACCGGGAGACCGCCCGGCTGGAGGAGAGGATCGCGGAGCTGCAACGCGAGCGTGACCAGCTCGTCGCGGTCGTCGACATTCTGCAAGACATCTCGTCCTCGCTTCATTTCGTAGACATCCTGCAAGCCATCGCCCGCAAGCTGGGCGAGACGTTCGGGCTCGACCGCTGCTCGATCTATCTCGCGGGCGGCAATGCCGACGTGCGCCTCGTGGCGAGCTACGAGGATCCGTCGATACGAAATCTGGTCGTCGACCTCGATCGGTATCCCGAGCTCAAGCGCGCGTTCGACTCGGGCGACACGGTGTTCATTCCCGACGCGCCTAACGATCCGATGCTCCAGAACGCACGCGCCGCGCTCGACCTGCGCAACGTGCGATCCATCGTCGTCGTTCCGATCCGCTGGCGCTCCTCGGTCATCGGCGCGATTTTCCTTCGCACCGAGCGGGAATCCGAGCCCTTCACCGAGAGTGACGTTCGGTTCTGCCAGGTGATCGCGTCGCTCACGGCGAAGGCGCTCCGCAACGCGCATCGCTTCGAGTCGCTGCTGCGCTCGAGCGATGATCGCGAGGAGACGCGGCGCAGGTCGGAGCTCGAGCGCATCGCGCTGGTCGCGTTCCTGCGCCGGCTGCTCGACCGCTACACGGCGCGCGAGGATCACCTGTGGGCGGAAACGTTGTTGCCGCGCGCATCCGACGACGAGCTGGATCGACTCGTCTCCGTCGCCATGCAGGTGTTGGAAGAGGAAGCGAAGGGGTAAAGCCGGGGACGGGCGGCGGGAACAACCGGGGACGGGCGACGGACGACGGGCGACGGTTTAAAGAGCGGAAACCCTCGGGACACGCATTTCGCTGGGAGATGCATCCCGAGGGTTCCGATTTCTAGCCGTCGTCCGTCGCCCGTCGCCCGTCCCCGGCAGATCGCCAAGCCCTTAGCTTATGCGGCGTGTCAGACACCAAACCAACAGCCAGCGCGCCCGCGAACGCACTTAGTGAGCTCGCTGCCCGCGCCGGCAACCTGCGTCAGCGCATCGAGCAGGCGTCGTACGACTACTACGTGCTCGACCGGCCGGTCATCTCCGACAAGGAGTACGACCAGCTGTTCCGCGAGCTCCAGGGTCTCGAGCGAGAGTACCCCGAGCTTCGGACCGCCGACTCGCCCACGCTGCGCGTCGGCGCGCCGCCGCAGTCGTCGCTGCCCAAGCACACGCATCTGGTGTCGATGCTGTCGCTCGGCAACGCGTTCAACGACGATGAGCTCAACCAATGGGCCGAGCGGCTCACGCGCCTCGTCGGCGAGGACGCGGCGAAAAGCGGGTACTCCGCGGAGCTCAAGATCGACGGCGCCGCCGTGAGCCTAACGTATCGCGACGGCGTGCTCGTGACCGGCGCAACGCGAGGCAACGGGATCATCGGCGAGGACATCACCGCCAACATCCGCACGCTGCGTGACGTGCCGCTCCGCCTTCGAACGGCCGCGGCGCCAGGCATCATCGAGATTCGCGGCGAGGTGTACTATCCGTTCGACCGCTTCGAGCAGATGAACGAAGCGAGGGTGCGCTCAGGCGAGCCGGTGTTCGCGAACCCGAGGAACGCGGCGGCGGGCGCGCTTCGGCAGCTCGATCCAGCGGTAACGGCAACGCGGCCGCTGCGGTTCTACGGCTACTCCGTCGCGCTTCCCCCAGGCGTCTCGCTTCCGTTCAAGACGCAGACGGAAGTCCTCGCCGGTCTCGCCGAATGGGGCATTCCCGTGGCGCCACATCACGTCCGGTGCAAGTCACTCGACGACGTCGCGCAATGGGCGCACGAGGTGGAGACCAGGATCCGCGCGGAGCTCAACTTCGCGATCGACGGCGGCGTGGTGAAGGTCGATTCGCTCGCACTGCAGGACGAGCTGGGCATCGTCGGTGGGCGCGAGCCGCGCTGGGCGATCGCACGCAAGTTCGCCCCCGACATCGCCGAGACCCGGCTCAACGACATTCAGGTCAACGTCGGACGAACGGGGATGTTGAATCCCTTCGCGGTGCTCGAGCCGGTGGAGATCGGCGGAACGACCGTCAAGCTCGCGACGCTGCATAACGAGGGGTTGATCAGGAAGAAGGACCTGCGCGTCGGCGACATCGTGCAGGTCAAGCGCGCCGGCGAGGTCATCCCGCAGGTCATCGGCCCGGTGCCGGAGAAACGCACAGGCACCGAACGCGAATGGATGATGCCGGACAGCTGTCCGGAGTGCGGCACGCCGGTGGAGCGCGACGAAGAGGAAGCCGCTGTCTATTGCCCTAACGTGGCGTGTCCGGGCCGGCAGCTCGAAGGTCTCGTCCATTTCGCGTCCCGCGGCGCGATGGACATCCGCGGGCTCTCGTACGCCCGTATCGAGCAGATGATCGCGGCTGGCCTGATCCACGACGTCGGCGACATTTACGACCTGACGCCGGAGAAGATCGAATCCCTCGATCGTTTCGCGGAAAAGAGCGCCGCGCAGCTCGCGGAGGCGATTGCTGCATCGAAGCAGCAGCCATTGTCACGTCTACTGTTCGCGTTGGGGATTCGACACGTTGGTCAAACCGTGGCCGAGATACTGGCTCGGCATTTCGGCTCGTTGGATGCCCTCATGAACGCATCGGTCGAGGAAATCGCGGACGTCCGTGGCGTCGGAGACATCATCGCCCAGGCGGTTCGCCACTACCTCGACGACCCATCGGCGAAGGAGCTGGTGAAGAAGCTGGCTGACCGAGGCTTGACTCTCACCGAGCCGCGCCGCGCCGCCGCCGACGGTGCCCTGCGAGGGATGACGGTCGTCATCACGGGGACACTGCCGACGCTCAGCCGGGCTCAGGCGACCTCACTAGTGGAGGAAGCCGGGGGCCGGGTGACCAGCGGCGTCAGCAAGGCCACAAGCTTCGTCGTAGCGGGCGCAGACCCCGGCAGCAAGCTGGAGAAAGCGCGCGCGCTTGGCGTGGAGGCGATCGACGAGGCGGAGTTGCTGGCCCGAATCGGGCGGTAGTTACTCGACAGGCTTAGCCAGTTCAAGCATCGACGGAACGGAAGACATGCCACAGTCGCTCGACCTCGCGAATCATCAACTCCTCGCGCTCACGCGCTCGTCGCTTGCCGCCCTTCGTGCCGCGTTGATTCGCGACGCGGGGCCTGCGGCCGCGTCGTACCTGCAGGAGGCCGGCTACGCTGGTGGCGAGACGCTGTTCGACTCATTCCGCAGCTGGCTCGCCATGCGAACGGAGGCCCAGCCGGACGAGCTGGCAGTAGAGGAATTCGAGCAGTTCGCGACGGAATATTTTCGCGATGCCGGTTGGGGATCGCTGAAGGTCGGGACGCTCAACGACGCGGTCGCGACCCTCGACTCGACGGACTGGGGCGAGGCAGATCCGGCGAGCAGGATGGACCATCCTGCCTGTCACTTCACAACCGGAATGTTCGCGGACTTTTTTGGCCGAATCGCCGACACGCCGCTCGCCGTCCTCGAGGTCGAGTGTCGCTCGATGGGTGCGCCCCGTTGTCGCTTCCTCGTCGGCAATGCCGCCGTGATGGAGCACGTGTACGACGAGATGGGTCGCGGCGTCGACTATGAAGAGGCTGTCGGCTCCGTCCTCTAAGTGCAGCGAGTCAGGTGCCCTTCCCCAGGACGCCTGCGTACATCGGGTTGGGCATCAGCTCGCCATTCACGAGTACCTCACGATCCCAGGGCAGGATGATCGTGCTGTCGGTGGCAAGCGCGTAGAAATCGGGCTCGTACGCACCTGTACGGAACGAAACCGCCGTCCTTACTTCCGCAGCGCCCGCGTTGACGATCGCCGAGACCGCCAGCCGCATGGTCGCGCCGGAGTCGCAGGTCTCGTCGACGATCAGCACGCGGTGCCCGCGAACCTCGATCGGCGCAGCGCCCATGACCGCCGGCGTCTGCCGCACGGTTTCGCCACGGTAGCGGCGGCTCACCATGATCGAGTGAAATTCACGATCCAGAATGGCGGCGACGACAGCACCAGGTACGACGCCCGCGGTCGCGACGCCAACCACGATCTCGGGGTCGTAATCACGCGCGACCTTGAGCGCGAGGGCTCGCGAGAGCTCGCCGAATAAAGGCCACTCGATCTCGAGCACTCCCTTCGTCGGGTCGACTTCGTATCGGCGTGGCATCGTGCAGTCCGTGATCGGTGGAGCGGAAAGTTACGCGGGAATGAGGAATCGGGAATCGGCAAACGTACGACGCCGCATGGCGCCATGGGTCGGACGGCGGGGGATGCTTACCTGCCGGCTAAATGTCCGCAGCGGATGAGGTCCCAGCGACGTTGCTCGCAGTCCCCCAACATCTTAGCTTTTGCGCTCCGGATTCGGCCGGCGCCCTTCGGCAGGGCGTGCCTCGCGCCGGTTCGCTCTTCAAACAGCCGATCCCGACCGAATGTCCTGGTGGAGCCGCGTGTTCGGCGGCAAGTCCCCGCGTGAAATCAAGCCTCAGCGCCTCGACTACTTGAACGAAGCGCTCATGCTCGAGCGACAGGGCGATTACGACGCGGCCCTGACGTCGTATCGGCTTGCACTTCGGGACAAGCCGGACGACCATCGCGTGCTCCAGAACATGGCGATCGCGTTCTCGAAGACAGGCCGCCACGACGAGGCGGTGCGGTGCTATCGGAAGGCTCTGGAGCTTCAGCCCAAGCTGTCTGGCGCCCACTATGGCCTCGCGTTCCTGCTGCTCAAGAAGGGCGATGCCGACGGCGCGATTCAGCACCTCGAGGCCTTCCTTCGTCAACCTCCATCGGGCGCGGAATCCGAACGCTGGGTCCGGCACGCACAACAGACGCTTGACGACTTGCGCGCGGGCACGGAGCCGTCTGCCGCACGCGAACTCACCGAGCCCTAGCCGTGGGGCATGTGCTCGCCGTCGTCAGTCAAAAAGGTGGCGTAGGGAAAACGACGACCTCCGTAAACCTTGCGGCCGCGTTCGCCAGACGAGGGCTGAAGACGCTCGTCATCGATGTCGACCCCCAGGGTGCCGTGCGCTACGGAGTCGGCCTCAAGCGCGGCCACCCAACGCATGGCTTCTCCGACTACCTGAATGGAGCGCGCGGCCTTCGTGAGGTTATTCTGCCAACCGCGCTGCCGTGGCTTCGGGTTATGCTCGCCGGCACCGTGACCGACGCCGCGGACCACGGGACGTACCACGAGCTGGTCGCCGAGACAGACCTCCTGAAAGAGCTCCTGACGGCGGCACGCGAACGATGTGACGTCGTCATCGTGGACACGCCGCCCGGACTCGGCCCGATCGTGCACAAGGTCCTCGAGGCCAGCCAGCACGTGATCGTGCCGCTCCAGTGCGAGCCGCTCGCGCTGCAGACAACGCCGCAGATTCTGCGGGGTATCCAGGATATTGTTGCGACGAACGACGAGCTGACGCTCGACGGCATCCTGCTGACGATGTACGAGCGCGAGAATCCCGCGTGCGAGCGCGTCGCGAAGTATGTGAGATCGCATCTTCCAGCGAACATGGTGTTCGATGTGGTCATTCCGCGCACCATCGCTTCGACCGAAGCGTTCGCGGCGGGGCAGCCCGTCGTGCTTCGCGAACCGGCCGACGCGGCTTCGCAGGCGTACGTGAACCTGGCGACCGTGCTCGCCGAGCGATTCGAGTGATACGAATGAGACGCCGTCTGGCGGTGCTTGCGGCCGTGTTGGGCACTGGCTGCACCGAAGTCACGACCGACCCTAACGCGGTGGTCGCGGTGCGGTTCGACGGCTCGGCGTATCCGTCGATCGTGGCCGCGGACTCGTTGCGCGACTCGCTCGGTGCCCTGCAGCCGCTCGTGGCGACGGGGCTCAATTACAAGGGCGATCCGATCCCTGACGCCGAGTTCGTGTTTTCGAGCCCCGACACCGTGCTGCGCGTGTTCGACAGTGGCAACGTGTTCGCCACTCGCAGAAAAACGGATGCGACTCCCGCACGCGTGTTCGCAACGGCCGGGTCGCTGCAGAGCGTGCCCGACTCACTGTTCGTGGTTCAACGCGCGGATTCCCTCAAGCGGAACCAGGAGGCCGACACGATCATCGTCGCCTCGGGCGGCGGTGCGAGCGCGGATACGGGCGCGGTCACCTTCGGCGTGTTCGGCGATACTGCCACTGGAAAGCCCAAAGCACCGGTTCCCTCTTGGCTCGTCTCCTTTCAGCTCCGGTACCACGGGACGACCATTCCGCCAACGGACACGTCGTACGCCTATACGTTCGTGGTGACCAACAACAGGCGCGTCCCAACACACATCGACACGACGGACGCCGGCGGGATCGCGAGTAGGCGGCTATTCGTTCGCTCGCTCTCGGTGCCCCAGGACACCGTCGTGCTCATTGCGACGATACGTCAGCGCAAGGCGAACACCTCGCCGATCAGGGATTCGGCGTTCATCGTCATCCGACCGAATACGACACCGTGACTCGGCACCGCCGACAATGACCCACACAGGAGCTTCCGCAGCTTCGACGTCCAGCCCTTCGCGGCCGCAGCCGCAGACGCCGATGTACGCGCGCGGCGGACCACGTCCACAGCCCGGGACGTTGAACCAGCTCCTGTTCGAAGCCGTCGAGCAATACAACAAGCCCGACGCGCTGCAGGTCCGCGTCGGCGAGCAGTACACGCCGATCTCGCATGCATCGCTGCTGGATCGAGTTCGCCGCGTGAGCCATGGGCTCCACGAAATGGGAATCAGGCGGGGCGACCGCGTCGCGATCCTGTCCGAGAATCGGCCCGAATGGGCCATCGCGGACTTCGCGTGCCTGACGAGTGGCATCACGGATGTTCCGCTGTACCCGAGTCTCCCGGCGGAACAGCTCGCGTACCCACTTCGCGACTCCGGGTCGATAGCAATCTTCATCTCGACCGAAGCTCAGGCCGCGAAGATCGCCAGCATTCGCGGCGACATTCCAACGCTCAAGACCGTCATCGCGTTCGACAGCGCGGCCGCGAGGAGCGCGGACATGACGCTCGAGGAGCTCGAGCGGCGCGGCGCGGTCGGTGAGTCTGCGGCGCGGGCGGCGGAGTTCCGCGCCGAGGCGCTGCGGGTGAAGCCTAACGATCTGGCAACGATCATCTATACGTCCGGTACGACCGGAGAGCCCAAGGGTGTGATGTTGTCGCACGACAACATCTACTCGAACGTCGCGGCGACGCGGAATGCGGTCCTCATGCGCGGCGACGACGTGTCGCTCAGCTTCCTGCCGCTGTCGCACATCCTGCAGCGAATGGGGGATTACTGGTTTCTCGCGACGGGGACGAGTATCGCCTACGTCGACTCGTTCGACCTGGTGCCGCTCGCGATGGCCCAGGTTCGCCCGACCATCGCGATCTCCGTCCCTCGTCTCTACGAGAAGATGTACGCGCGCGTGCTCGAGAACGCGCTCGCCGGCGGAGCCGTGAAGAAGCGCATCTTCTTCTGGGCGCGCAGCGTCGCCGATCGGTGGGCGGATGAGAAGCTGGCTGGCCGCGAGCCACGCGGGTTGTTGGCGCTGCAATACGGCCTCGCGCAGAAGCTGGTGTTCTCGAAGCTCAAGGCGCGGACTGGTGGGCGCCTGCGGTACTTCGTGTCGGGCGGCGCGCCGCTCGCTCCCGAGATCAACAAGTTCTTCTACGCCGCGGGTCTGGTGATCCTCGAGGGATACGGGCTCACCGAAACATCTCCGGTGATCGGGGTGAACACGCCGGACAACTTCCGGATCGGCACGATCGGCAAGCCCATCGATGGCGTGGAAGTAAAGATCGCGCAGGACGGCGAGATCCTCACGCGCGGTCCGCACGTCATGCAAGGCTACTACAACAAGCCCGACGCGACACGCGACTCCATCGACGATGACGGCTGGTTCAAGACGGGCGACATCGGGGTCATCGAGGACGACTTCATCCGCATCACGGATCGCAAGAAGGACATCATCGTCACCGCCGGCGGCAAGAACATCGCTCCGCAGCCAATCGAGAACGCCGTGAAGACGAACAAGTACGTGAGCCAGGCGGTGATGATCGGCGACAAGCGAAAGTTTCCCGTGATGCTCGTCGTACCGAACTGGGACAACCTCGAGAAGTGGGCGAAGGTCAAGAACATTCTGTGGACGGATCGTGCGCAGCTGCTGGCAATGCCCACAGTGCACGCGAAGATGGAAAAGGAAGTGCAGTCGAGGTTCGAGGGGCTCGCACAGTTCGAGACACCGAAGAAGATCGCGCTGCTCGAGCATGACTTCTCGATCGACTCCGGCGAGCTCACGCCCACGCTCAAGGTCAAGCGACGGGTAATCGATCGGAACTACAGGGCCGTGATCGACGGTCTCTACACCGAGTGACGCCATCGCGCAGACCGATGGGCGTCCGGCAATGTTCATCGAGCTGGTAGACTCGCTGCGGTGTCTCGAGCCGCACGAGGAGACGTGGCTCGTGGCTGCCGCCAGCCGCATGGATGGCCGACACGTCGTGGAGGGCGTCCTCGGGTGTCCGGTATGTCGGCGCGAATACGAGGTCCGGGCCGGCACGGCGTGGTTTTCGGCACGTCAACCGGATGCCGATGATCCGGACCTAACGCCGGTCAGCAGTGACGCCGATCCGGCGCACGTCACACGTGCCGCTGCCCTGCTCGGCCTGAGCCAGCCGGGCGGCGTCGTGGTCCTCGGCGGCTCGTGGACAGCGTACGCCGACGCGGTCGCCGACCTCGGGATTTCGCACGTCGTCGTGCTGAACGGGCGGGCCAACGAGTCCAGTGTCCAGGAGGTCTCGTCCATCGTGGTCGACGACCGACTTCCGTTCGGGGCCGGTGCGCTGCGCGGCGTCGCAGTCGATCAGGCGGTTGCGTCGCCCGCACTGCTGGCGTCCGCGGTGTCGTCGCTGCGGAGTCGGGGTCGCCTCGTCGCGCCATCGGACGCCGGCGTGCCCGATGGCGTCGAGTTACTCGCGCGGGACGAGCGCGATTGGGTCGCGGAGCGGAGCGTCGTCGCGTCACCACCCATCGCGCTTCGGTCGGCCCGCCGTTAGGTGCCTAACTCCGCGAGAGCCTCAGCTCGTCGACGTTGACTTCCGCGGGCTGCGTTACCGCGTACAGAACCGCCTCGGCGACGGCTTCCGGGCGCAGCATCTGCCCCCGTGGCGTGAACCCTTCGCGGTTGTCCGGGTCGATCGCGTCCCACAGTGGTGTGTCCACCTGACCGGGCGAAACGAGCGTCGCCCGTACACCGGAGCCGCGCGTCTCCAGTCGCAGCACCTCGTGCAGAGCCCGTGCACCGTATTTGCTCGGCGCATAGCTCGCATTGCCGGGGAAGATCGCGCGATCCGCAACCGAGCCGATCGTCACGATGTGGCCGGTGTGACGCGCCTTCATCGCCGGCAGAAAGGCGTGCATGAGACGGAGCGGCGCGACGAGGTTGATGTCCAGCGCGGCGGCGAAGTCCGTCGGGTCGAGCGTGTCGACGGGCACGAGCGCAAACGCGCCTGCATTGTTGATGAGGAGATCGGGCGCGCCGCCGAACGCGTCGGTAATCGTGGTCACGGCATCGGAGACCGCTGCACTGCTCGCGAGATCGCAGGCGACCGGTACCGCGCCCGGCCCGAGGGACGCCGCCTCCGTGCGAAGTGTGGCCGCGCTGCGCGCGATCATCGCGACCTGCGCGCCGTTCCCATGCAATCGGCGAGCGATCGCCAGGCCGATCCCGCGCGACGCGCCGGTGATGACCGCGGTCGTGCCCGTTAGGCGGTCCGTGGCCGCTTCGTGGTCAGGCACCGTCGTATTCGACGTAGTTGTTCTCCGTCTCCCACAGCCTCAGCCGACGAAGCCGGCCGGGCGCGACGTGACGCTCGAGCACCCGCCAGCAGGCGACGACGATGTTCTCGGCCGTTGGATTGACGCCGCGCATGAAGTCGACGTCGACGTTGAGGTTGCGATGGTCGACGCGGTCGATCACTTCGCGCTGGACGACGGACTTGAGGATGCTCAGGTCGATGACGTAGCCGGTGCGCTCGTCGATCGGTCCTTCGACCGAGACCTCGAGGACGTAGTTGTGCCCGTGCCAGTTTGGATTGTTACACTTGCCGAAGAGCTGTGCGTTCTCCGCGTCGGACAGCGCGGGATTGTGCAGTCGGTGCGCCGCATTGAAGCGCAGCCGTCGCGTAACGGTGACGATCGGCATCGTGGTGATCGAGAACGGAGGCGCGGCGCGCGGCATGGAGTTCGCGCTCGCTTGAGTCAGCGCATTCGGGTGCGTAAGTTGGCCCCCGGAACGCGAGAAAGCCCCGCGGTGTCCCGCGGGGCTTTCAAAGGTGGAACGAAGAGGGTTTTTTGAAGCCCAGTCGAATACATAAGGTCCTCACCATGCCTCCCGCCTTCCCCGCACTGGGGCGTGGCGTCA
>Ga0075418_10009662_pt1 | contig 10818 bp, 11 predicted proteins | sample SoiMetdeltSBSDD2_FD_81776 | JGI IMG/M metagenome (GOLD analysis project Ga0075418, IMG submission 81776) | Bulk soil microbial communities from a Populus tree surrounding site in Tennessee, USA - Soil MetaG P. deltoides SBSDD2 | ecosystem: Environmental > Terrestrial > Soil > Tree plantation...
AAAAGCTAGTACAGACGCCGCTGTACCCCTATCCTGCAAGTTGTTCCACGTATGGGATCCAGTCAAATAGATTGCTCTGTCCCCATCATCTGTAAAGTACCGGGCATTAAAAGGGTGAACCCTGAGGGGTTTTGCCGCGACGATCGAAGCCTCGATCATTAACGCGCCAATAGCAACAAGAATAATTAATTTCTGCGCTCGGCTCACAGCTTCACCCTGGTAAATTTCACTAATAAGATTTACGTAAGGGGCGAATGCTAATATCAGTGACTTCAGCAGTCCGAGGTAAGCTCAGGGCGTTACTTACAACCGCAGCAACGTCCTCCGGTTGTAAGAGGATTTCCGGATGATAGGGTATCTTTTCCCTTTCATAGAGTGCCGCCTGCATGGGGGTTGCTGTACGTCCAAGAAACACAGTTAAAACCCGGATTCCATCAGCATTCACTTCCTCGCGCAAACTATTGGCAAGAGCCTTTTGTGCGCTCTTCATTGCTGCATACTGACTAATTTCCGCTCTTGCGTTCAAAGCGGCACTTGAATTGATGAATACTATTTGCCCCTGACGAACTTTCAATAAAGGAAGCAACTGTTGTGTCAAAAAATAGGGAGCCCGGACGTTAATGTCATAATGCCAGTCAAGATTCTCGACAGGAGTCGTCTCCACCCGCCCAGGAGAAATGATACCGGCACTATGAATGAGCAAATCGACGCTACAAACATCCTGACGCAGACGAGAGACAAATGTCCCTATGCGCTCGATTCGAGCGAGATCAACTTCATAGGTAAATGCCTGCGTTGAAAATGATCGTATCTCGGTTGCAAGTTTCTCGAGATTCTCACGGTTACGCCCAACGAGATACAGGATAGCACCGTGCGTTGCGAGATGTCGTGCTATTGCCTTCCCGACACCGCTACTGGCACCAGTAACGATGGCGATTTGGCCCGTGAAGATTCCCATAATGAAGAGTTCCTGAGACCGACAGTTCCGATTACCTCAGATGATCTGAACGTGAGGAACTGGAACGATAAATTTCCCACCGCGACTCCGGTACTCGTTCTGTTGAGCCAAAATCTCATCAACGAAATTCCACGCAAGCAAAACGACATAATCTGGTTGGTCGGTAAGCAGCCGTTGCGGTGAGACGACAGGGATATGCGTGCCAGGAGTGTAGCGTCCTTGTTTCAATGGGCTGCGATCCACAATATATCCCATGAGGTCAGGAGTAATTTCGAGGAAACTTAATAGCGTACTTCCTTTTGCTGGTGCTCCATAGCCCACAACCCGACGTCCTTGATGCTGGAGATCCCGAAGAGTACGTTGCAGATCGTCTTTGAGCTGGAGCGTCTGCCGGGCAAACCTTTGAAAGGTAGCAAATTCACTAATACCTAAGGTTCGCTCTATGCTCAGCAGTTCACCTACACTCGGATGTACTTGCCCTTCTCCTTGTCGTTGTACAGCTACACGCACTTGCCCGTGGTGAATGGGCAAACGCTCAGCACGAACAATCTCCATCCCATGTTGGGCAAAAAGACGACTCATGGGGCCCAACGCCCAGTACGAGACATGCTCATGATAGATCGTGTCAAAGGCTCCTTGCTCTAAGATATCCACCAAGTAGTGGGCTTCAATAACAAACACACCGCCAGGCGCGAGTGCGATCTTGATACCTTCAACAAAATCCTGCAACTCTGGAATGTGTGGGAATGTATTGGTCGCCGTGATGAGGGAGGCTTGCCCCCATTTCTCGCGAATCTGTTTCGCGGTCGTGGAGTTAAAGAACCCAACATAACGCTCAATGCCCGCATCACGGGTTAATGCCGCCAGATTTGTCGCCGGGTCTACACCGAGTGTCCGCACCCCATGTCGTCGGAAGCCACTCAAGAGGGTGCCGTCATTACAGCCAATATCAATTACGAGATCCGCCGCCCCGAGGCGATACCGCTCGATGCAAATATTGCTCAGGTCGTAGAGATGATCTTTTAACGTGTCGGATGCCGAAGAAATATATAAATAGTCCTCAAACATAGCCGATGGAGGAACTATTACTGTGAGTTGGATATGCCCACAGGTATGACAAAACCCAACGCACAACGGATAGGTGGGTTCTTGTCCGGTTAACTCTTCCTGAGCGAGGAATTTATTGGCCAGCGCTGTTTGCCCAAGATCGAGAAATTGCTCTACCGATGCACTCGCGCAGACGATACATTTTTGTGATGAATCTTTGTGCCCATTCAACGTGCCATTGTTCGCCATGCTTGTCACTCCACGAAAAGGATCTGAGAGCCATGAGCCTCGGGATCTACTGAAACTTCCTTCAAGTCAGCCAACGCGTGCCGTACCGCGTTCTGCCGCTCCGACGGCACTATAAAAAGCAAAAACCCTCCGCCGCCGGCACCACAGAGCTTTCCACCCCAGGCTCCAGCGTCCAGCGCTCGCCGATACCATGTATCGATTTGACTATTAGTGATAGTACTGGCGAGTCGGCGTTTCTGTTGCCAGCTCTCATCGAGGATGCCACCAAAAACTTTCAGATCGCAGCTACCGTTTCCTAACAACTCCTGTAGTTGCAGTGCATGAGCCCGGATGCTCAGCAGCGAGTCCATTTTCTCTGGAGTCTTCGCTTTCTGTTCGGCTAATACCGAACTAGAGTCTCGTTGGTGTCCGGTCCAGAACATTAAAATATGGTCGAAGAGCTTCGCCAGCGTGCCATTTGCCAGTCGTTGTGGTTCTACTGTGACCGCACCGCCAGGCTTAAAGCAGAAGAAGTTGAGCCCGCCAAAAGCCGCAGCATATTGATCCTGCTTACCGATCGGTTCCTTCAATACCTCAATTTCGATATACGAGGCTTCCTCAGCCAACTGTCCAGCCGAAACCCGTTCCCCTTGATAGGCGTGCAACGCGTTCAGCAATCCAACAGCAAAACTACTTGACCCACCAAGCCCCGTCGACGCCGGGAGATCACCAACGGTGCTGATATAAATTGGTGGCTCGACCGCTAAGAACTGTAAGCACGCCCGAGCGATATTGTTCTCAATCTCTTCGATCTGTTGTACCTGTTCACTTTTTGAATAATTGAGACGAATTCGTTCGTTGAACACTTGTCCGTGGCGTTTCACGGTCACGTAAATGTATTGCCTGATGGCTGTGCTCAGCACCGCACCATAGTCACGCTCATAGAAAGCTGCGAGGTCCGTACCACCGCCGGCAAAACTCACTCGTAGGGGGGTTCGTGTCACAACCATAGTCGGTTGCGAGGATCGCCATTGATTAGCCATGCTTTAGTTCCCAGTTGTACGGAATCTGCGAGGTAAAGGGTTCCATCCGCAACATTTCATTGGGGTCGTGCGGCTCTGTGGCACAGTTCGCCATGATTACCAGTGTGTTCCCGTACGCCTTGTACCCATTGGCAATCCCTGGCGGAATCTGTACAAGGCAGTAATTGTCTTCACCAAAGAACACCTCTTGTAATTCCCCCTTTGTTGGTGACCCTTCGCGGAGGTCGTACATCACCAATTTCGCGCGTCCGAAGAGTACCGCATTATTAACCGTCATGGTCTGATGAATGTGCCAGGCTTTTACCGTTCCTGGCCACGCACAGGAGAAATAAATTTCGCCAAAGCCAATGAAGTGCGGGTCGGTTGCCTTCAGCATGTGCATGATCTTGCCGCGCTCATCGACAATCTGTCGTAATGGAATGATCTTGACTCCGTCGATCATAAAGTTGCCTCCTTCGATACCGCTTCCCATCGCAACGAGTCATTCAACTGGCCCGTATCGAGCAAGTACCGCAGCCATTTCAGGCGAGTGAACCGTTTGTTGGTGAAATGGTCGTGCGTCAGGCCGACAGTGGTAAACGCCTCATATAACTCGCGTGCCCCAGTTTTCGCGGTCCATTGAAATTCAAAGTGAGGAAAGACCCTGGCGAACTTACTAAAATCAGCTTTGTAAGTACGCTGGTCGGCGCCGGATCGGGCTTGGACCTCGAGCCGGCATCCGGGTACAGTGTTCACAGCGATCTCTGCTAGCTCGATAATTTGATGATTGAGATGATTAGCCCCGGTGTTGAAGGCCTGGTTGTGCACATCAGCAACCGGTGCTTGTGCAACCGTCAGAAACGCGCGGGCAACGTCTTGTACATGCACCACCGGTCTCCAGGGCTTGCCGTCGCTGTAGACGACGACTTTCTTGGTTGTCACCGCTGCACCTAGAAGGTCATTAAATACGGTATCGAACCGCATACGGGGTGATACCCCGTAGATAGTTCCGTTGCGCAAGAAAATCGGCGAGAACCCGTTCCCGGCCAGAGCGGAAATCGCGCGCTCACTTTTCACCTTCGAGCGTGCATACTCCGTTTGGGGGGCCAGGGGAGAATCCTCATTGACAACCGCAGCGTCTGATACTCCGTACATGATGCATGACGAAGAGAACAAAAACCGTTGGACCCCAGCAGCTCTCGCCATTTCCGCAAGCCGCACTGAAGCGTGGAAGTTGATATCTTCCGTCCAACTATCGTTTATATTGCCGATCGGATCATTACTTAGCGCAGCCAAGTGAATAACTGTCTCGAATCCTCGAAGATCGGGCGGTTCAATATCACGAATGTCTTTCTGCAACGCTGGGATCTGAGCTTGATCCGGTACCAGCGTACACGGGCGAAAGTAACCGGTATCGAGACCGATCACCTCATACCCGGCTCGCACAAAACATGGCACCATCACCGATCCGATGTAACCATTGTGTCCAGTAATCAACACACGTTTCGTCATGATTAATCCCTTTACCCTTACAATGAGTTCTGCAGCACTTTGTGGACAGCTTTTAGAAGTGGCACGTTACTAGAAACGAGGACCGACCGGCACCCGGCAGCGTCCGCAGCTTGTCCATCACGTTCATCGTCACCGATAAACAGTGTCCGGCTTAAGTCCAGGTTGAATTCCCGCTGTGCCTGGAAGAGCATCCCTGGTTTGGGTTTGCGGCACTCGCACCCCTCCTCCCAGTCGTGCGGGCAATAGTAGATCGCTTCAATATGACCTCCAGCTTCTATCACTTCGGCTTTCATTCGTTCGTGAATGAGCAAGAGGTCGCTCTCTTTCATAGCCCCACGAGCAATTCCCGCTTGATTCGAAACAACGATCACGCGATAGCCTGCTTCCTTCAACAGGCGGAGCGCCTCCTTGGCACCGGGGAGCCACTCGAATTCGTCCCAGGAGCGAACGTATTCTGCGCGTGGCGGCTTTTTATTGAGCACTCCATCGCGATCGAGAATCAACGTAGGGTGTCGAGCAAAGAACGTCTCAGTAAGCGGTAAACGATGTAAGGCACCCACACTGTAGTACCGATGGTTAGTCACGTACGCGAGTAATTGCCGCTGATTCGCAAGCCGTGTGTACAAGGCTTCTTCGACCGATACGTTAGTACTAGGTAAGAGATCTACCAGTAATCGGTTGATCGAAGCGTAGCTGATTTCGACCCCCTGTAATCTCGGGGCGGTACACGTTTTATCGTAAACAGCGACGTACCCATCCTCGTCCACTCGCACGCTATTACGGGTATAGCCATCCTTATTCGTATAGACGGTGATCATGGCAGGGGCGTTCGCCGCCACAAATCGCTGCCACATCTTCCCCAAATGCATGGGCCAATAGTTATCGCAGTAGAGAAGGAGAAAACACGGATCGAGGAGATGAGCGGCAAGCTTGAGACGTCGTGCAGTTTCATCCTCAACAGCTGTCACTGAGTACTCAATCTTCACTCCCCATTGTCGCCCATCCTCACAGTATTCCTGTACGACCTCGGGTCGGTATCCAAGCAGGAGCAAAATACGCTTGAACCCTTGGTCACGCAGTTGCTCGATTTGGTACGCCAAAAATGGCTTCCCGAGGATCTCGACCATAGGTTTAGGGCGACTCTCAGTGAGAGGACCCAACCGTGTTCCTCGTCCGCCAGCCAAAATCACGGCCTGAGTTGGTGGAATCAGTGTCATGCGTTTTTACTCTTGGGCGAAGAGTCTTTGTGACTCGTTGTTATCTCTTCTCTCCTCTAACCAGTCTGCGGTGAGGCAAATCGTCAAGAGGTGGCAGAGTACTCCGTGCGCACTTTCTACCAACCCGTACGCGCCTTTCTCGGAGGGAAGCCACAAGTAGTCATCAACAAGGTTTTTTAGTAAGCCGCCATCGAATCCGAGGAACCCGATGGTAAAGACCTCTCTCGTCTTAGCTAATTCCACTGCCCGAAGAAGATTAGGAGAGTTTCCGCTGGCAGAAATGACAATCAGAATATCTCTCGGTCGAGCGAAGTTTTCCAATTGTCCTGAAAAGATGCGATCATACCCCTCATCGTTGGCCAACGCGGTCAGCCATGACACATTATCACTGAGACTCATGACCCTCATAGGTAAATGTCCCTGACTTTTGGTTGCTTTCCCCAGGTCGTTCACCCAGTGAGAAGCGGTCGCAGCACTCCCCCCATTCCCGGCAATGTAGATCGTTGCCTTTTGGGTTCGCGCAGCATGTAAACGGCGCACAACACGTTCGCATGCGGCCAGGTCGATTTTCCGCATTAAATGCTCAAAGGTGCGGAAATAATCCAGCATAGTCCTCTGGAGTGGGGAGGCCAGTATCTCTATTGCCATAAAACTTTCTCCTTGGATTCAGGTCGTTCCGGTGGTGGTCTGGTTTTGCAACAAAAGATAGAACTGGGACGAGTCCCCCCTTTAAAGGGGACTCTCGTCTGAGAGCGATCTTATCTAGCCGTTTTCCCGTAGCTCTTTGCCACCTTTCGGCTGAAGCGCGCCACGAAGGTTACGAATACGATCCGACCATGTAGGGCCGAGCATATGTTTGAGCGTCGCTTTCACCTTTCTCAGGCTTCTGGCTGGATTGAGAAAAAATGCCACGGCCGGGAGCGTTATCCGCTGATACTCATGCTCAACCCACCACGAGTTGGCGGCGTAACCAAGCTCACACAGCAAGTCGCCAGCTACTTCGTGAAAGATCACTCGTTGTGTAGGATTGAGAGATGTTTGCCAATCTCCCTTCCCCCCCTGGCGGAAAAATCCGTCAGGTAGGGCAAACTGACTCGCCCCAGTTCTTTTCTTTTTCATTTTCTCAAAGTGGTGTTCTTGAAGCGTGGCGGCAATCTGCTCCTTGCTCATGGGGAGTCCGAGAAAATTGTACACGTCTTGCATCACCTGTTCCCCTGAAGCCAGGAGATCTTCGTACCGTATTTCGAGATATCGTCCCTCATAACGTTTCGCTTGTCGCGCGGCCAAGGTGTGGGCCTTCCACGATGCCGCCGCTTTCTCAACGCTCTCAGGCGCCCAAATCCGCGCCCAGCCTTTGGAGGCCGCCATCATAGAGCTGGCGACGTCGCGGCCGTCGCGGATGATGTGAAGAAACTTCGCGTTTGGGATAAGCCGGTCGATATGCTCTATGTGCTGCGCATAGCCAGGATGTTTATCCAGAAAGATAGTTGCCTCCGGTTTCTGGTCAAACACGCGACTATACACACGGTCTAGAAATTCTTTGAGAAATTCGTAGAACTCTTCTTCGGACCATAGGGTGGGTAGACCGACGAGACTTCCATCCCGGTGAAGCCTGACCTGTTCATTCCAGGCGTCGGCCCAATGCACGATGTAATGATTGAACAACATGAGCTCCGCAGTCGTACAGATAGCCGGATGTGCCCCAAGCATCGCTTGGAGCCAAGTGGTGCCGCTGCGAGGGGCACCGATCATAAAAAGAAACTTTTTGTTTTGAATCATCGGCTTACTCCTAATTCGAAAGAGCATACGACCTTGTGAGTCGTGTTCTCTTCCATAAAACTGACCTTCAGGTCAGAGGGCGATTACTCGATACTTTACACTGCCCACGACACGCCCAATTCGCCAACCTAACTGGCGTATTACTTTCGCCCGTCCTCCCTGATCGCGGACTTGAGGCAGAAGTCTAAGAAAACGCACCCATGAGAGCACGTTATCTTTCCAAGATAATGCCGGCATACCCAGAGGACGATACTTTTTGTACAAAAGGACATTATACTCTGCCCACCGACGCGCTTGCCGATAGATACCGCTGAGACTGTCCCGGTGACGGATATGAAGTATAGCCTCGGGAATGAAGTGCAAGGGAGCGCCAGTCAATTGAATGCGAAAACAGTAGTCGGTATCAAAAACTACTGGCATAGACTCATCAAAACCACCGACGGCTTCATGCCGTGCCCGCCGCACCCCAAGTCCGCTACTGCCAGCGAAAGGTAAGAACGGTGGATTATACGCCTGCAGGTCATTGTTTTGTGGTTGGCCACGGCTTTCCAGTACCCATCCTGAATTGAGCTTCTTGACATCAAACCGCGACGCCACGAACTCATACCTAGCGAGTGCATCGCCGATCGCCGCTACCCAACCTGGAGCAACTTCGTCATCTGCGTCAACAAACACGAGGGCATCCGCTTTTGCCGCCCGCGCGCCAACATTGAGAGCATAGGGCTGCCCTCGCCGAGCCGAAGCATCGACGACACGCAGATGAGGGATACGTTCCTGGTAACGTCCAACAATCGCTAAGGTATTATCAGTCGATCCGTTATCAGCAATGATCAATTCCCACGGTTCGCTCCATTGCTGTTGCGCAAGGGCGTCGAGTTGAGTTGCTATCGTATCTGCCCCGTTGAGGCAGGCCATAATCACACTAAGTTTCACAGCTTTTCCCGCTATTTCACAATTTTGTTGTTACTGTAATATCCTGTTTTCCGAACGAACCGCAGAACCTTCCTGCCCATACCGCCACGCTCCCCCTTCTTGAGCTTTCAAGTTGTTCAAGAAATCGGTAGCCGCCACACTATAGTGATGTCGTTTATGAGGTCGTCCATACCGGAGCAATTCAGGGACAGTGACGAATCGATACTGCGCACTAAGATGTCCGAGAATGATGGTTATTGCCGCAAGCATCGGTTCTCGATTGGCATACCGATCCTCAATGGCAGTGTAGAGTGCGTCATGGAAGTTGATGATACAACCCGGTTGAATCTGGCTAATAACGCGATTGGCCATCCATTGAGGACTAAAATCGAGCCAATCTTTACCGATCAAGTTCCAGCCGACGATTTGGTAGCCAAGTCTGAGTGTATCGACACTCGAAGCCAGGGTTTGGTGACCATAAGGGGGACGGAACAATTGGTGCTCATAAGGTTCCAAAGCCTTGGCACAGGCACGGATTTGTTTGACTCGCTCTCGTCGCGGAATCAAGGGAAACGAGGGGTGATCCCACGAGTGGTTACAGACTGCGTGTCCGCCTTCCGCAGCGCGTCGCACGACTTCAGGGTGCTTCTGTGCCATCGTACCCAACATAAAGAACGTTCCACGAGCATCATGTCGTTCAAGGATATCAAGAAGCCGTGGAGTAAATTCCGGATGGGGACCGTCATCAAACGTGAGCGCAGCAACTGGTTCTTGGGTATTTACAGATGTAATTGTTCCCATCACATTTTTCGTCGCGTAGGCGAAAATGCGATAAAGAAGGTTTATCCCATACTGCATAGACGTGCTCTGTGTTCTTTGTCGGATCGACGATCTGTGGTAGGGTCGAGCGCTGCTACCCCTTAGGAGTAAATCGACAACCATCCTCCGTCACGATACTCCTCGAAGTCCCATGATGATTGTACTCTGGTAGCCGGTCGCGAGGAATTTGCCGCAGGTAAGGGTAACGCTGGTCTTTGTCCGAAAGATTTGGTGAATGCACTGGCCACTTAATCCCTAAGTCCGGATCGCTCCACAACACCCCACCCTCAGTGTGGGGGGTGTAAAAGTCAGTACATTTGTATACCACGATTGCGCTCTCACTGGTTACGCAGAATCCATGCGCAAATCCCTCTGGGATGTACAATTGATGTTTGTTCTCACCAGACAGGTAAACCGCCGCAGTCTTGCCGAATGTCGGGGACCCCGCGCGAATATCTACCGCGACATCAAAGATCTCACCCTGCACAACGAACACCAGCTTGCCTTGCGCGTGCGGATATTGGTAGTGCAGCCCACGTAAGGTGCCGCGCGTCGAGTAGGAAAGATTATCCTGGACAAAACCTGTCGTGAGTCCGTGTTCTTGATACCGGGCCTGGTGCCAGGTTTCCAGAAAAAGACCCCGGGCATCAGAAAACACACGCGGTTCAATCAGCACAACTTCGGATAAAGCAGTCTTATATACGTTCATGTAGACGCCCGAGACGCAGCACTTCCAGAAGATACCGCCCGTACCCACTTTTCTGCAGAGGTCGAGCAAGTTCGGAAAGTTGAGCAGCGTCGATAAGCCCAGCATTGTAAGCAATTTCTTCCGGGCATGCGATTTTGAGTCCTTGCCGGTGTTCAATCGTCTCTATAAAATTTGCCGCTTGCAGGAGAGAAGTCGGGGTGCCAGTATCTAACCAAGCAACTCCACGCCCCAACCGTTTTACCCGCAACTGGCCTTGCTGCAGGTAGCGTTTGTTCACATCGGTAATCTCTAACTCTCCACGTGCCGACGGACGCAGACTGGCAGCAATATCGACCACCTGAGCATCATAAAAGTAGAGTCCCGTGACCGCGTAGTTGGAGCGCGGACGTTCGGGTTTCTCTTCGATACCTAGGACACGTCCTTGCTCATCAAACTCCGCAACTCCATACCGCTCGGGATCATTCACCCAGTAGCCAAAAACGGTCGCCCCAGTCTCCTGCGCCGCCGCTTGGCGCAAGCTCTCTGTCAACCCTTGCCCATAGAAAATATTGTCCCCGAGAATCAGCGCACAACTATCACCGGCAATGAAATCGCGCCCGATGAGAAACGCTTGCG
>Ga0075418_10009663_pt1 | contig 10818 bp, 6 predicted proteins | sample SoiMetdeltSBSDD2_FD_81776 | JGI IMG/M metagenome (GOLD analysis project Ga0075418, IMG submission 81776) | Bulk soil microbial communities from a Populus tree surrounding site in Tennessee, USA - Soil MetaG P. deltoides SBSDD2 | ecosystem: Environmental > Terrestrial > Soil > Tree plantation...
CGGTTGCAAAACTCATTTGCGTCCTCCCAGGATACTTGGTCGACCGGCAACTGATCACCCTTGATGTACGATGGGTCTCGCGACAGCTCTCGTCCGACTTTGGGCAGGTTCGAGACAACTTGCCACAAGGCTTGCGTGATCTCATAGCGCGAGATGAAGAACGAATCAAGGCTCACAAACCTTTGTGGCTGCATCGTTTCAACGGGATCTAACGAGAGAGATCGGGCTACGGGCTGGGAACCCATCAGCGCCAGCTCAGCCCGTCCTAGCCCCATAGGGTAGGTTCCGCCAGGAATGGAAACCATCTCCAAGCCGATGTTGGGATCCGTGAAATAGTCGGCCTTCGCCACTCGCTGATTGAGAACCTTTCCAGACGAATCCACTGAGATCGTTTCGAACTGAAACGTTTGAAGACGGATAGGAGCAACCTTTGGAACCGACGGTCGAACCTCCGCAGGCTTGGCCGACTTTTCGATGACGGGTGGGGCGGGTGGTGGCTGTGGCAAGTTCTCGGCCCGGCCGATCGGCGGCAAATTCTGGGTGACCCGAGTCATCTGTGGAACGAATGAGAGTACCAAATCGTTCGCCTTGAATCCTTCGATCACCGCAAACGGCTTTTGCGCCTTGCCTTTGCCCAGATCGAGAGCGACCCGCTGAGGCACCTTCTCCTGCAGATAGTCAATGACCCCGCCAAGCGTCACTTCGCCGCGGTCATTGGCTGCTGCACCTCGCAAGGCCTCAACCAGGAACCACGAAAAATATCCCTGCTTCTTCTCGATGTACTCATAAGCACGATGACCGATCTCTGAGGCATAGAGAATCACGAAGGCACTCACGTCACGATTGCGACTGTCGAAACTGAATTGCTTGACGAAGCCTTCAGAAAGCGGATTGTCGGTTCCTGACCGCCCAGAACCAGGTTCATTGCGGCATGCATCCAGGATAAAGATGACCTGACTGATACCCGTCTCCTCGACGCGGTCACGAACCTGGCTGCTTACATTAATCGCGGTGTCCTCCAGAAGATCGAGATCACCATTGACTTGTGAATCAGACGCCAGAAGGTAGGCGCGGCCTTCACGCTGAATGCCATGTCCAGCGAACGAAAACAACAGGAGACCGTCCTTCGGAACCGCAGCGCGCATATTGGAGAGCTTGCGCAGAATGACTCCGCGAGTTGGCTGCGAGCCCGCAGGCTGGTCGGATGTGAGCAAAATGACGTGGTCCTCAGGAAAGCCACCGTAGCGGATCAAGGCAGTTCGAAGCGATCGTGCGTCATTGCCGGCGCCCACCAACGGAGTGACTTGGGGATCTTGATAGCGATCGACTCCTACGATGAGTGCGTAACGCTTGCTGCGATCGGCAAGCTGCGTGGCACTGCCGCCGTGGACCACCCTCACATCACGCGCACCTGTCTGGGCCGGAGAATCATTTCCGTGCCATGGATGAAAAACGATGCCAAGCAGACAGCCGAACAAAATGACAAGGCGCTTCCAGAATGTGCCGGAGACACCTTGGGAGAGGTCCAAGACCATAAATTCAGGAGTTGTTGGATTCGCGAGATCGCTTGACGTTCTCTCAAAGATTTCGGTCCGAGCGAGCCGAGGCCTTAGCTGGTGCCGAAATTCCAAGGGTGCCATCGGACTCGAAACGCCCAGATTAAGATTCCCTGACCGGAGAATGTAGGCACGACCTCGTCAAACGCGAAGCGATGTAGGGGATATTCTAGCCTAAGTCTAGTCGGACGAGCCGACTATTGTTGAGAGCGGAACGAGGCGGCAGAAGGGAATTGGCTGTCAGAAGCTTGTGCTGGTTGGCTCCGAAGTACCAACAGCGTTCGTCAGCGTCACCGACACGGAGCCGAGTGCATTGATGTCACCCTGGACCGTAAATGGAATTCTCAGTCGAAACTGGCTGCCAAATTGTTGGGAATCGGTGCCTTGGTACCAGGTTGTGAACTGGTTCGTGACATTCACAGTCACATCGGGGCTTTGTACATTGCTTCCGGGACGTGGGGCGAAACGGAATGCAGCCTGGAAAAGAGAGCGAGGTGTCGAGTAGCCGACGATGACAATCTCAAATCCCGCAGTGGTTCGGGAGGCCAGAGCGACACTTGTGATCGTGGGCACCCGGCGCTCAACGGTCACAGTGCGATTCGGATCCGGGCTGGTGGGAGTAACATCGGCGCTTCCGCTTCTGAGGGTGACCACCAGTCTAAGAGCTCCTGCGACAGTTCCTGTAGAAAACGCGACGTCGGGGCTGCCACTGAAGTCGCCCTTCGTCGTATTTGGCGGAACGGTGAAGTTCACGCTGCGCCCCCCGGTTGCAAACTGCACAGCGGGATCGTCACTCGGTACATCGGCTGTTGGTGTAAAGCTCAGGACAATCTGACCCGTCAAGGGGACGGTAGTTGCAGAGCTCAGATCCACACCCACTTTCGGCTGCTGAGCGGGGGCGACAACATCAGTCAGTCCCGTCAAGGTCGTGGCTGTAGCGAGCCCCGTTCCGGAGAGCGAGAATGTTTGAGTTCCGACCGTCAGGATTGCCGTGGAGGATCCCGGAGTTGTGGGACGAAACGTGAGGCTCAAATCCAGGCTGCCTCCGGCAGCAATCGAAGCCGGAAGGGCTGGCAGCGTGCCCAGCGTGAACAGCGAGCTACTGGAGGTTACGGTCGAAACACTGGCTGGGCTGCTGCTCGGGTTCACAATCTGGAACTGCGCGGAACTGGTGCCTCCCGCAGCTACCGCTGGTAATGGAACTGTGCCCGCCGGCGAGATGGTCACGGGCGAACCGCCCGGCAAGGTATATCGGTAAGTGAGCGGTGAGATTGTGGCAGAGCCTGCCAGTGCGAAACTACTGTTGTTGACCGTCAGGCTCCCTGAAGCGTTTCCTGGCGCGGTGGGAGCGAATCTCACGGTGAATGACAGGTTTCCGCCCGCGGCCAGAGTAACCGGAAGAGTTGGAACTCCATTCAACGGAAACACGGCGCCGCTCGAACTAATAGTATTGATTGTGGCAGCGGTCGAACCTGCGTTGACAACTTGGAATTGGACTGCACTCGAGCTGTCGACGTTGGTCGCCGGGAAGGTGATGGTTCCTCCCGGGAGCACTGGAATAGCTGTTTGTCCGGAGATCGAGTAGTTGAAGGTAAATGAAGTCAGGGTGCCTCGACCGGTAAGCCCGACGACGCGCTCTCCGCCGGTGAACAGGAATGAGGCGAGGGCGTCGTAGAGGGCAGCCGCCGTGGGCGTGAAGGTAACGACGGCGGTAGCCGAACCATTCGGAGGCAAGGTGAATGTTGAAGGAGCAATCGTGTAGGGAGATCCAAAACTGGTTGAGGCGTTCACTGGAACCGGAACACTTTCCAAATTGGACACGGTCAGCGTGCGGGCGACCGGAGTTCCTATCAACACGTCGCCAAAATTGAGACTCATTGGCGAAACGGTGATTTGAGGCCCTGCGACAGTGAATATTGCCGCGCCACTCGTACCGCCACCGGGCGCAGGGTTGACAACGGTCACGCTTGCCGTGGTCGCCGAGCTGACAACGCTGGCAGGGATTGAGACACTAAGCTGGGTGCTGCTGACAAAGCTGGTTGAGTACGGAATACCATTCAGGCGCACTGACGAAGTTGGAACAAAGTTAGAACCGCCCACTGTCAACGTCAACGCACCGCTTCCGACGAGAACTGAGACAGGACTGAGGCCGCTGATTGTCGGAACAGGATTGTTGATCGTGAACGTGGCTGGGCTCGATGGCACCTGATTAGAGTTGACAACAATCGAAGCGATTCCGCCTGAGGCTATATCACTGGCAGAAATGGCAGCAGCCAATTGTGTGCTGGTGCAGCCCGTCAAGGAACGCGGAGAGCCGTTCCAGAGAACCTGGTCGCCGTCGCAAATGAATCCGGCACCGTTGACGATCAGGTTGAATGCCGGGCCACCCGCCGTGGCTGACGATGGGGCGAGTCCCGAGATGGTGGGATTGACCGCAAATAGGACAACGTTGGAAGTTCCGAACGCGTTAACGACTGTGACACCGTTATACCCGGCGGAGGTCAGAAAGCTGGCAGGAATGGCGGCGGTTACCTGGGTTGAACTCACAAACGTGGTTGCCTGGGGTGCACCGTTCCATCGAAGCGATGAGCCAATCGCCGAGAACCCAGTGCCATTCGCCGTGAGCGTGAAGCCTGCGCTGCCGGCGTTGATTGAGCCCGGTGCAAGGCTGAGGATCGTCGGCGCGAGCCCTTGTCCAAGGAGCAAAAGGCTGGCACCTACGATCAGGGCTAGGGCTGCAACGAAACAGACATATTGGGCGAAGGCATTGCCATGCGGGGGAGTCGTGCTGCCATTCATGGTAGCCGGCTCCTTCGCACCGTGACTGGTAAGTCTGCGCGGCGTTCCCGCAGCGCACGATCGCGCCGGGCGTTGTCTAGCGGAACGAACAGTATACGGTTTTCAGAGGCACTTGCTTCAAACATCAGGAGTGGCTTCTCTGAGAGTCCCGTTAGGCGGAAGACGCCGTCACCGTTTAGTCTCTCCAAAGTTGTTGGTGTGCAATCACAGAAAGTGAGTGCTGTGGGCCCCCCATCGACGCTGAAACTGGCGATGCTTCGAGACCCAGCGTTGGCAACGAACACACGTCTTTCTTCCCTGGAAAACGCTACCGCAACGGGATCATGGATCCCGTCCTCCCTGGCAGCGAGCCGGATCCGTTGCGCACCCCCCAACAAATCGTGAATGAGACTCACTTCATGACTTTCCCGATCTGCGACCAGAGCCTGGCGGTCGGCTGACAACTTGAGAGCTGAGACTTTGCCGAAAATGCCCAACGACTGAAGTCCCGTCTCCCGGGAATACACTGAAATCCGGCTTCCCTGGGGTTCCGGAACTGATAGAAGAACCAGTTTACCTTCGTTGTCCAACGCCAGAGCTTCTGGAAACCCCGCCAACCGTAGATCAATTTCTCCGGCCAAAAGGGGAGAGTCAGGCAGGCCTCTCAGAATCCTGAGGCTTTTGCTTTCCGGAAAGAGCACCGCCGCCGATTTGCCCTCGCTGCTGAGGCTGATGTGGCTCGCCCCTGGGCCAACGGATTCGATTGTCTGTACGGAACTGGGCTGGTCACCCTCTCCGAGTATGACAAGGACCAGCTTCCCATCTCCCTGTGTAACACCCAACGCGTAATCCTGTTTCGGAGAAATTTCTGCCAAAGTCAGACTCACTCCCAGACTCAGTGAATCTCCCAAACGGGAAGCGCCGGGAACTCCAAGAATTGGCCTCAGCATCCCTTGGCTTTCGTCGAAGACGTAGCCGAGCTGCGGGCCGCGAATCTGGCTCCAGCCGTTCCCTGCCAGCAGCCCCACGAGAAGGCTGCTCCCAGCGACCAGGAAGAGCACCTGGGAGCACGTGCGTCCCTGCCGCCAGCACCTTGGCAGTAGATCAAAGTTCATCGAGTTCGTCCTCCGAACGTTCAGCTCACAAGATCGCTTTGCTCGACCAGACCGGCCCCGAAGGCCCCCTGTCCTTGATCACGACGTTTAACACAAATTGTTCGATCCTGACGCCCCGACTCTTCGTGGTAGGTAGGTCAGGCCGGAAAGCTGATTTACAGGGCTTCCCAGCCCCGCGAGACAGTAATACTAGTTCGGGCCGCCAACCGTGGGTGTCCCTGCGGTCACAGTTGCGGTCGGAACTGGCACGGGCGTAGCTGGTGTAGCTGGCGAGTTGCCGCCTCCACTAGTTGCAGCGATCGCACCCGCGGCTGCGGCTCCACCGGCAATTGCAAGAATGGCAATGAGTTTAGCTGAGATGCCTCCGGCCGCCGCGGCCGCCGCAGTCAGAACGTTCGTCTGTCCGATGACAGCACTGGCTTTCATCCCTTGCGAGGTGACGTTTACCACGATCTGATAGGCGCCTGCGACACTGTTGGGCTTTAGACCTTTCGCCTTCGCTTGGCCTTTCGGGTCGGTGTAGCTTATGAGTGTTTTGGAACCGTTCGGAAAAACTGCGCTCGGGCCACTGTCCGGAAGGGTGAACAACACCATAGCGCCGGCAACAGGTTTTCGATTCTCATCCTCAACCTGTACGATCGGCTCGCGCGCGGTGCGTTGTCGAATGTTGTTGATGGCCCCATCCCCTTCCAGGATGATAATCCTAAGCTGCGAGCCAACCGCTTGCTCTTGTGCTTGTGAAGCGGGAGTTTGCAGCGCGATCAGGAGCACCATCGAAATCGCACAAGCCTTAAGAAAACGGCTAGCAGGCAAGGTAAGGTTCATTGCAGTCTCCTTCAGAGAGCAATCCGACGGATGTAAAGGCCAGTGCAGGAAGTGCCGAAGGTTGATGGTATCACCACTTCTGGAGAAGCCTGATTGAATCTGCGACGCAACGATGAAACTAGACCGTGGGTAAGCCTCAAGGAGCAGCGGTTGTTGGAGTGCTTAGGTTGACGTCAGGTTGCCAAAGTCTGTCACAAAGATTTCCAGTCCGTAGCTGGCAAGTATTATTTATAATGGCTGGGCAATAACAAGCATTTTCTCACTCACACACTCGGCGTGACGAACCCCTCAAGTTACTTGACACTCTCAACTGTCATCAGGGAACAACCATGAACTCTAGAATTTCAATTCGATTTCTCCAGGCAGGATTGGCTTACCTGGTGCTTCTTGCGAGCCTGACTGCGCAGGCGAAGAAGGAACTTCGGGCGCGTGACCTTTTTCTTGCTGGTACGCAACCGGCCGATGCCACTCAGTCAGTGGGTGCCAAATCCGACAAGACGGTGAAAGCCGCTTCTCCGCTGGGCTTGCGCTACAGCATCGTCAAACAAGTCGGAGGCGAGAGCGTCGAGGTGGATCCTGAAAGTGTGTTTCGATCCGGAGACCGGATACGCCTCAACGTTCAGGCGAACGACAATGGTTATCTTTACATCGTTTTGCGGGGGTCGAGTGGTCGATGGAGTCCATTGTTTCCCTCCAAGGAAATCCTTAGTGGCGACAATCGTGTAAAGAAAGGTGGCGAATACGAGATTCCTCTCGGAAGCGTCTGGTTTGCGTTCGACGAGCAGCCGGGAACCGAGAAGCTGTTTATCGTACTGGCCAGGCAGCCCGAGCCCGACTTTGAGAAGCTGGTGAAGTCCCTGCGTCAGGATAGTTCTGCTCCGCAGACAAAGTCAGACAGCGCAAAAAAGGCCGATAAGGACGATGAGGGCGCCGTTCAAGTAGTAGCTTCGCTCGACGACGGGACGGTGGGGAAGGTCCGCGGTCAGGTTCGCAGCCGGGACTTGGTTTTTCAGAAGGTGGATGAAACGACTCCGGGAGGTAAGAAAGAGCAGGCGGTTTATATCGTCAACCGAACGGGGAGTGCCGATTCTCGGGTTGTGGTAGACGTTTCACTCAATCACCAATAACAGGAAACCCACATGCGATTGTGCAGCGTCCTGGTGGTACTGCTTCTGATTTCGTTTTCAGCGCACGCCCTGGTTTCGCCTCAAAGTCAATCTCTCTCTCATGGGGCAAGTCGGCTCGAGATCGTACTGGAAAAGAAAGCGAAGGAAAGCTGGCAAGCGGTCGACCCAGGCAAGGTCTTTCTGCAAAACGATCTTCTGCGATTTCGAGTGACAGCCAATTTCAGCGGCTATCTGTACGTCTTGAATCATGGCACGTCGGGAGATTATACGCTGCTGTTCCCAGGAGCCGAGACGGGCCAGGAGAATCGGATAGAAGCAAATCGCGGCATCAATGTTCCCGCAACCGAGGGCTCTTTCCGGATCACTGGCCCTCCTGGTCATGAAGTGGTTTACTGGCTGGTGAGCCCCGTCGAACTCAGTTCAGAAAAGATTCAATCAGAGTATATTCCACTACCGCCTCCGCCGAAGGAGCGGAAGACACCTCCAAAACTGATCCCACGGTGCGATGACAAGATCTTCCGGGCGCGCGGGGATTGCATTGATACTTCGGCAGGACCGCAGGGTGTGGCGGACGACAGTCTTCCGGATAATCTTGCAGCGATACCCGCGCTCTCATCCAGGGAACTCTTATTCGAACGGGGCCAGAGCGCCTCGGTCGTGTCCGCGGCGGAAGCTTCAAGCAGGCCGGTCATCTTCGAGTTTCGAATTGCACACAGGTGATTCCATGAAAGCGGCTCTTCCTTTCAGATGGATGAGCGGGTCAGCTAGACAGTTGGGGATACTGACCCTGTTTCTGCTAGCCGGCGCAGCCGTGGAGACGTGCTTTGGCCAGAAGAAGGAACGTGACCTGCGTCTGGAGAAGGAGCCTGCAAAACCAGCATCATCCACGGCCGACGTGTCTGCGCCAACCGCAGTCAAGGTTCCACGGAGTTATGCGGTCGTGATTGGTATCGCGCAATACCAAAATCTTGAACCCAAACATCAGTTGCAGTATTCGGCTAATGATGCGGACGCCATCTATTCCATTCTGATCAGCCCAGAGGGCGGAAATTTCCGGACCGAGAACGTTCGTAAGCTGATCGGCAAGCAGGCAACCCTGGAAAACATACGACGGGAGTTGGAAGTTTGGCTGCCATCCATGGCTCTTGAGGACGACCGTGTGCTTATCTATTTCGCAGGACACGGGTTTGTGTTTCAAGGTAAAGGCTATCTGGCGCCGTACGACATCAGTCTAAAGAACATTGCGGGAACAGGGTACCCGATGGACTCGCTCGGCATGGTTGTCGGCACCCGTATCAAAGCCAGGAACAAGGTGCTGCTCACGGATGCCTGCCATAGCGGCGCCATCACTCCTGGTGCACAAAACGAAAATCTCAGCAGCAGCCTGCTCAACATTCACAAATCCCTCTTCTCCTTGACCGCGAGCCGCGATCGGGAACAGTCCTTCGAGAGTCCCGATTGGGGCGGTGGGCATGGCATCTTCACGTACTATGTGGTGAAGGGGCTGGAGCGCGAGGCCGACGAGAATACAGACGGCATCGTGACCGCGGATGAGCTGGCCGAATACGTTCGGCGTAACGTGCGCGAGGCGACCAACGCCCGTCAGAACCCCACAGCTGATCGCGGAAGCTTCGATCCTAATCTACCTCTGTCGTATAACCCGAAAATCTTAGCCAGCCGGGGAGGCGCGCAGCGCAAATCGGACTTCGGCACATTGATCCTGGTTTCGAACATGGATGGCGTTGAAGTATTTGTCAATGGGGCCTCTGTCGGCGTTGTGAACAAGGCTGCACCGCTGAAACTGCCAGGACTTCGACCAGGACTCCACACCGTGAAGGCCGTTCGCATGGGATACGAGCCAGACGGACCTCGTGAAGAAATGGTCTACCCGGATCAAGAGACGACCATCAATATCAAGATTCTCATTCCGCGGCGGCGCAATAAAGCAGCCGTTGACTTGTTCGACAAGGGAATGGATCTCTATGAGAAGGGTTATGCCGAAAACTACCGCAAAGCAGCAGACCAATTCGAAAAAGCATTGAAGCTGGACGCGACCTACAGCCAGGCCGCCCTTTATCTCGCACGGACTTACAACGCGCTCTACGAGCAGGACAAGGCCGAACAGTACTTCCGCCAGGCTATCCAAATCGATGCCGACTACGCTGAGGCTCGCGCCAGCTTCGCCGGAATGCTTCTGGACACAGGCAATGTGGATGAAGCCATCCGACAGCTCAATACGGTTGCTGGAAGACAGCCTGATGATGCGATGTCGAATTACCTTCTGGCTCAAGCATACCGGATGAAAGATCTCTATCCGCAGTCGATCGATGCGGCTGGCAAAGCCATTCAGTTGATGCCCAAAAACGCCGAGGCACACTTCTGGCTGGCCGAAAGCCTGCGGATGAGCAAGAAATACGAGCAGGCACGAACGGAATACCTGGATTACCTGCGGCTGAGCGATTTCGACAGCAAGCTTGCCGGGAAAATGAATTACTACGTGTTGGGGTTTCTTGCAGGCCTGGGAAAAAAGAAGCGGGCGGCCCAGCAGGACATTTGGAAGGACCTGCGCAGCTTGGCGTATTTCGGGGTCGGCGACTGTGAGCGTCTACTGTCGAATCCGGACGCAGCGATTGACTACTACTTGAAATCCCTTTCGTTCGACCCGGAAGATCCCTTGGTCCATTATGCCTCCGGTCTGGCGTACTACCGCAAGGCCGAAATCACCCAAAGTGCTGCTACGCTGCCAGAGGCGCGCAAGCATTTTGAAGCGATGCTGAAGTTGAACTCGGATCTGGCCCAGGCCCAAACTGCAAAAAAATACCTAGCAGCGATCAATGCGACGTTAGCATCGCGGTAACGCGAGGAAGAAAGTTCGCCACGTGTTTCGGCCTCACACCGGTGTCTCTTAGGCGCTAGCAGCAATTTCCGAATGGACACTTATGCGGTGATCGAGAAGAGGCAAGTCTCCACACCTTGAATATCCAAATGGCTTGGCTATTTGGTTTCGAAACCGTGGTTTCTCAGGGTCGGAACCAGGGCGTCTTTGAAGGGATTTGGGAGTCGGCTGACATCATCGGTATTGAGGAGCTCTTCGAAGGCGTCCATGCCGGAAATCTCTGTGCTCTCGATGATCACATCATCGGTAGGACGAAGAGTTGAAAGGGTTGAGGAGATCACCGTAATTGGCAGCTGGCCCAGTCCCAGGAAAGTCTCTGTGCGAATAGGAAAGTGTAAAGCCTCCAGGATTCGGCCGACCCCACTCTGTTTGGTCACCACCGTGTTTAAAACTAGATGATGAAGCACACACTCACGCAATTCGCTGTCAGAGCGGTTGCGGTCCAGCAAGATTTGGCGAAGCCGGGTGAGGGGATACCCGGAATACACCAGTACCCATTTCAGGGGCGACGTGATGGCGAC
>Ga0075418_10009668_pt1 | contig 10817 bp, 13 predicted proteins | sample SoiMetdeltSBSDD2_FD_81776 | JGI IMG/M metagenome (GOLD analysis project Ga0075418, IMG submission 81776) | Bulk soil microbial communities from a Populus tree surrounding site in Tennessee, USA - Soil MetaG P. deltoides SBSDD2 | ecosystem: Environmental > Terrestrial > Soil > Tree plantation...
AATCACTGGCCCCGATGTGAGTTTTTATCAGGATGAGAGTTGCTGGTTTGGAGGCTGAGCAGTTCCACCCTCGTACAGCTGTCGGCCTGAATCAAAATGGGCGGTCGCTGATCCTGGCGGTGGTCGATCGGCGCGAATTCAGCGAAGGCATGAACTTCCCTGAGCTCGTGGACCTTATGCTCTCTTTCGGTGCATATACAGCGATGAGCCTGGATGGCGGTGGCTCCTCCACGATGGTTATTGAAGGCCGCGACGATGCATCGCGCGTATTGAACACGCTGATCGACGAAGGCGTGCCGGGGCGCGAACGCGCAGTCGCCAATCATCTGGGGATATTTATCAGGCGATAGTTCCTCGCTAAATCCTGGCGGTCTTCGCCCTCCGCTCCCTGAAGTCCGCGGAGTCCTGGATGGATTGGATTATGCCATTCCTCTAGGATGGCAGGCGCGGCGTGATCGGCTGCAAAATTTTGTGGCGCTCAGGGGTCAGTCGGTTGAGCAGCTCCTGAGAATAAGTGTAGCCATAACGGGTCTTGCCCCAGGTTGGTCCATACCGATAGATAACCACCCGCCGCTCTCCAGGGTTGGTACGAGAAGAAGCGCCATGCGATAGGGCATCCACAAACATCAGTGCATCGCCCGCGTTGAGTGACACCTCTATTGCGCCCTCCATCGTGTCCATCTGCCCGCGATCATCCCATTCTTTCAGCATATCGGGGTGGGCAAAGTTGGACTTGTGGCTGCCAGGGATGACCATCGTGCCCCCATCTCCAGGACCGATGTCTGTCAGCGCCAGAAGGATGTTCACCTGGCCACAGCGGAACTGGTTGTTGACAAAGCGATATTGATTGCGCACCACGCCATCCTGGTTCCCGGAATGAACGGGGAAGAAACCTCCCGTACGGCGGATGGAAGCAAAGCATTCGTCAATATACAGACCTTCCACGTAGCTGCTCTTTTCACCGCAATACCGCAGCAGGCGGTCGTGCCAGGCAGGATGGTCGATCAACTCCTCGAATGGCTCGCCGCCCTCAACGATATTCTGCAGTTCCATCCCGGCATTCGCATTATTATCAAGCCTCTGGACATTCCCCCGCCACTCCAGATATTCAAGATCGAGAAAGGGGTCAATCGCCCGGTTTAGCCTCTCCACCAGGTCGGGTGAGACAGCATTCCTGAGGAAGATATACCCGCGCAGGTCAAAAAGATAGTCTTGTATGTCGAATTCGTAGCCCATTTCCTCTGCTCCTGATTTGATTGCTGATACGTTGTGGTGAGGCGATTATAGTTTTTCCCAATCACGTTCGCAATGGTAGTGGCCTTTCGAATATGCTTTATGGATTTGGATCTCTTTACGTGCGAATAACGGGCCACCAGCGCCGGACCTTACGGCAATACTCTTCGTATTCATCCCCGAAAGTCCTTCGCAATGTGGGTTCCTCATACCCGATCACGAAGAGGTGACACACCAGCAGGAAAACGCCAGCATAACTCAGAAGGAAGAACGACTCGTAATAGAGGCCAGCCCCGGCGAGAGTTAATCCTGCGCCGATGTACATAGGGTTTCGCACAAAGCGATAGGGTCCGCGCATGACCAATCGCTGAGGCGGATCGAAAGGGGCTGGCGTGCCCTTCCCAATAACCTGCGACACTTCTATCCCTGCGGGCCGGAATATTCCGGACCATGATAGCAAACGCGCCGGCAAGTAAATGAGCAACACGCCGATGAAGAGCGACGCATAGACGACCGTTCGGACGAGAATGGATATATTCATGAGTCGTCAGGCTTTTGAAGGGATGCAGAGGTTTCTCGTTCGGCCCTGGCTTTGGCTACCAATCGTTTGGGCGCGATGATTTCCCAGGCGGTTTGAATATGAAAGGTCAAATCTTTGTCGCTGATGCGAGCCAATTCAATACCCACCCAGCCGCGCACACCCACATACGGCGGCTTGAAGTACGTTTCGGGGTCAGCTTCAATAAATGCAGATTGAAAACCCGACGGCACAGGAATCCATACAGCAACATGACCATCATTGTGGTGATTGTCCGCGAACATCACGAATACCTTTCCTCTGACAAAGAAGGTCGGCTCGCCGTGCGAGAGCCGCTCGGTTGTTGCCGGAAGGGTCAAACATATGCGCCGTAGACGTTCCAGTTGCTTAGGGCTCATGATATTCGCCTTGGGCTGTCACCATGTATGGTCGCCGCCAAAATGGATGGGCCGGGTTTCAAAGGCTGCCTTAGCCTGATGACCTTTTGATGAGAGGAACAACATCATCAATATCTCGTCCTCTACCAGTTCAGGCTCCTCTTTCGTCCCAATATAGCTGATGGATGCATCCATGGATGCCCAACCCTGTTTGGCATAAAGGTTGCGCAGACTTGCATCGCAATAGAGCATTGCAATGTCCGCATCGCTCCTCCGAATATGGGTTGTGCCTGCCGCGATCACCTGGCTCCCATATCCCTGCCCGCGGAATGATGGAAACGTGAACACACCCGTCAATCCATAGGCTATGTATGTCTCTCCATCATGATCCAGATACTTCCACACGACGTTCGTGTGACTGATGAGCATGTCGCCCTCGACGAGAACGATATGGATGGGATGAGCCTCCTCCCGCGTTACCCAATCGCGCAGGCGGTTCTCACCCGTGAAACCGTCCGGCCATTGCACCCGTAAAAAGGATATGGCCTGCCATTTCAGGCTTTCGGGGAATTCCGCACTTGTGAAAGTCAATAGTTCTGCCATGGATCAAGTATGTTACCACGCAGAAGGCCCTTTCGCTACACATAAGGCGCACGAAAGGGGGGCGAAGCTCAGCTACATATTGAGATTTGGTTTTTCGGGGAAAACAAGTGCGATTGCTATCTTTTCGCGGAGATCATCTTTGAGAGACAATCTGCCATCGTGCAATTCCATCACGCATTCGGCAATGAAGAGGAAGGCCTCATAATAAGAAAGTTCCTTCCTGGTCAAATCAGCCGCCTTGCCAAGCTCGATCCAAAAGGTACAGGCCCCGGTCTCCTGAAACACCTGGACCGTGATCTCACCCCCTTTTTTCTTGTCGCAGACATGACTGGCAAATTCTCCGATGCAGGTAAATGCATTGCGAATATGTCTTCGATCAACCCGAACCGGAAGCAATTCATTAGCAATTTTTGTTGTTACAGAAATGAACGGAAAAGGACGGAGCGATTCTTTGAAATCATCCACCAGATCCCGCGCAAAAAATTGACCCATGCTGGCGTGTTGGTCCCAGGCAATATAGTGTTGGTTATGAAGCACAAAACTAAAATGATTATTCAGTTGTTCGGCCGTATGATGGATAATTTCCAGAAAACGCCGCTGTTCGTCCGTGAGTGGACCTGCCATGCCTTTCAGCATTACACCGGCGTATCCCTGAATAGTCGAAAGGGGCGTACGAATTGTTGTGTTGTCAAAATAATCCAAGAGAAAACGTGGAATTTCAATCTTATCCATACTGTCTACGCCTTCGGCAGCTAGGTTACCGGGTCAGTTCGTTTAGTATAGCATCGCCCTGGGGTGTCCAGTTATTGCAAAATGCGAACAAAACATCTTGCTTTATAATCCTGTTCATGTTTGATTCTGAAACCCTGGTTAAAATTCTTGTCTTCATCGCCGGTTTTATCATTGTCATTCTCACCCTCTTTTCTGCCTTCTCCACCTTCGTCTTGCCGCGCGCCGCACGCAGCCAACTAAATCGCATCGTATTTGGCTTGTTACGACGCTTCTTTGATGCGATCTTGCATCTGGTGAAAACGTATGAACGACGCGATGCCATCATGGCCTATTACGCGCCCCTGGCTGTGATATCCCTTTTGCCGGTGTGGTATCTGTTGATTTTGCTTGGATATGCGGCCATGTACTGGTCACTGGGTGTGAGCGAGGTCTTTGCGGCGTTGCGCTTAAGTGGGTCCTCTCTCTTCACACTCGGCTTTGAAATTTCCAAGACGCCTCCAGTTACGCTGGTTGTATTTACCGAAGCCATGACCGGACTTATGCTGGTGGGACTACTCATTGCTTATCTGCCGACCATGTACTCAGCATTTTCGAGGCGTGAGCAGGTGGTCAACATGCTGGAAGTGCGCGCCGGCAGCCCTCCTTCCGCGGCTGAGATGTTGCTGCGCTTTCACCGCAATCATGGTCTGGAGAAGTTATCCGATTACTGGAAGGTATGGGAAAGCTGGTTCGCCGATATTGAAGAGAGTCATACCACGTTGCCGGCTTTGGTTTTCTTCCGTTCACCTCGCTCTGAGAATTCCTGGCTCACGGCGGCGGGTGCCGTCCTTGACGCGGCTTCCATTACGCTGTCCGCGGTCGAAATTCCATACGAAGTCTCCGCGGCGCTGTGCATACGTGCAGGCTTCCTTGCGTTTCGCCGCATCGCGAATTATTTCGATATCCCGAATCCGCAAGACCCGCACTTCCCTCAGACTTCCATTTGCGTGGAGAGGGCCGAATTTGACGCGGTGCTGGATCAACTTGACGCGGCGGGCCTTCCGCTCAAGCCGAATCGTGAAAAGGCCTGGCAGGATTTTGCAGGCTGGCGCGTCAACTATGACCGTAGCCTGATACTGCTTTGCGGCCTGATCATGGCTCCCACCGCGCCCTGGTCCGGTGATCGGTTGCCTCACTTCCATCTGCCGCCGCTTTTTATCCTGAAGAAGAGACTAAAGCAACAGTCTGCTTGACATTCTGAATCGATGAATTGATAATACTGTCTGATGAATTCCCTTCCCCTTGTTATTGAAAATCTATCCTTTCGTTATCGGGACCGCCAGGGGGTGGCGATCCATACTATTTCTTTTGAATCCAACGCTGGTGAAATTCTCCTGATTGCAGGCGCCAGTGGATGTGGAAAGACGACACTCCTGCGCTGTATCAACGGGTTGATTCCGCGTTCGTATAAGGGAGAAATGACGGGTCGCGTGCTGGTCTTTGGTGATGAGACGACTCCCTGGAAGCTCTCGCAAATCTCGCAGAAGATCGGCACCGTGCTGCAAGACCCGGAGCGTCAGATCCTCGGTACGAAGGTGTTGAATGAAGTTGCCTTTGGATTGGAAAATCTCAACGTGCCTCGGAAGGAAATCCTTGAGCGCGCCGATGAAGCGTTAAAGCTCCTGAAAGTTTTCCATCTCCGTGAGCGCGAAACGTTTACCCTTTCTGGCGGTGAAAAGCAAAAAGTGGCGCTGGCCGGTGTGCTTGCCATGCGCCCGTCCATCCTTCTGCTCGATGAACCGCTTGCCAGCCTGGACCCAGCCTCCGCCCAGGACGCCCTGGATACCGCTCGGTTCCTGGCGGACCAGGGGATGACCATCCTCATGGTGGAGCATCGCGTGGAGGATGTGTTACGGATCAAGCCGGAGCGGGTGTTGTATATGAGCGAAGGGGAAGTCCGTTACCTGGGCGATATGGCGGGGTTATCTAAGGTGGTGAACTATCGCGAAGTGAAGCTTTCAGCCGGCGATATCGTCGAGCGCGCCAAGCAGGATCCGCCTCCCATGGCGATCCAGATTCTGCCAGGCAAAACAGGAAAAGGGGAGAATGAGGCGTCTCTATCTGGCAAGGAGGATGTGTTGGTTAGGTTCGAGAATGTTGCTTTTGGGTATGAATCCGATGTGGAAGTCCTGCATGGGATTAATCTTGAAATCAAACGCGGTGATGTGATTGCAGTGTTAGGTCCCAACGGGTCCGGAAAGACCACTCTGGTCAAACACGCGATCGGTTTACTCAAGCCGAAGTCGGGTCGTGTACTGGTAAGCGGACGGGATACGCGGGAAGCCAGTGTCGCACAGGTCGCCAGTACGCTGGGCTATGTGTTCCAGAGCCCCAGCCACATGCTCTTCGCGCCGACGGTACGCGAGGAACTGTCGTTCGGCCCGACAAACCTCAAACATCCCAAGGAACAGATTGAAATGGAGGTGAAAGAGGCATTACGAATCGTGAATCTTTCTGAGAAAGAGGAAGACCCGCCGCTGGCTTTGTCGTTTGGCCAGCAGAAACGCGTGAGCATTGCGGCGATCCTGGCCATGCAGTCCCGTATTCTTGTGATGGATGAGCCAACCGCCGGGCAGGATTATCAGAATTATATGAACTTCATGGATTCGATCATGCAATTGCCCTCGTTCGAAGCCATCCTGTTTATCACACACGATGTTGACCTGGCAGTCATTTACGCGAATCGTGTGCTGATTGTGAATGACGGACAACTCATTGCGGATGGAAAGCCGGAGGATGTTTTGCGCGACTTCGACCGACTCAAAGCCAACCGCCTCGTCCCGACCTCGTTGCTGGATCTCAATCTCAAGCGACTCGGCACAACGGGCCGGTTCATGAAGGCTGAAGCGTTGGCGCATATCTAGTTCAAAAGAGGAGAAGAAGATGACAACGAACTTACGCAGTGTTCTCTACTCCCTGGTCGGGATCCTGGTACTTATGTTGTTCCTGATCCTGTTCCTGGGCAACGTGCTTGGAATGCCCCGGTTCCAAACCGACCAAGCCACGCTGGGTTTACGTTTGGGTTTCATGTTCATCGGTTTGCTTGCGGTCTATGCCGTTTATAGCTTCACCAAGGACAGCCCGGCCTGGGAAGTGGGTACCCGCCAGGTGGTGTGGATGGCAATCGGCGCGGCGCTCTATGCTGTATTTTCCTGGTTCTTCAACGCGACCGTATTTGTCGTGCCGTCCCTGAGTCAGGTTGCCTTACGCCCCGCCATCGCGATCCCGATGTTCTTTGGCTATGCCTTTGGACCGGTGGTGGGATTCTTCACTGGCATCGTCGGTAATACGTTTGGAGACGCCATCTCCGGCTTCGGTCTGTACCCCCAGTGGAGTGTTGGGAACGGCTTGATCGGTTTTGTTGCCGGCATCCCCGCCCTGTTCGCTGACCGCAAGCGCAGCATGGATACCGTTCTGTGGGTGGGCGGCGCTCTGGCTGTGCTGGCGACCGTGGTCTACTTCCTGAACCGCGACCAAACCAACCTGATGTTCTTTGATCCTGCCAATAACGTATTCGGCGATCAACCCATCGCATTGACTGCCGGTATTTCCGTGCTGATCGGCTTTGTACTGGTGTTGATTGTCCGCTTTGCATTTGGCAAGAATGTAGACATTGCTGCGGCAGTGATATGGGGCATGCTTGGCAACCTCATCGGCATTGGCTATGCTGCCATCTCCGATATCTGGATCAACGGCTATAGTTTCGCCGCTGCCATCGTAGGTGAATTCCTGCCCGCGGCTGGACCGAACCTGATTTTTGCCGCCATCCTCGTGCCCTTGCTTGTGGTTGCTTACTCGGCTGTGCAGAGACAGTCCGGTAGATAGGTAAATATTTCGTCATTGCGAGGAGGAGCGAAGCGACGACGAAGCCATCCCCAAATTTATCGGAGATTGCTTCGGGCTCCGCCCTCGCAATGACAGAAGGCCATCATGCTGATTCCCTGGCGATACCGAAAGCGCGACAATTCCTTCATCCAGAGCTTCGACCCGCGCGCCTGGTTGATCTTTTACATTTGTTTTCTTTTTTCTGCCCTTGCGTTCTGGGATGTTCGTTACCTGCTCCCATTCTTCGCCTTTGCTTTGTATGTGTTGTTCACCTCGCGGGTTAAGTGGCGGGAGATCCGCCGTTCGTTCCTTTTCATCGTTGGGTTCGTCTTCTTCTTTGCCATCCTGACGTTCCTGACCGGTCGAGGCGGGGTGGAACATTACACAGAGGAGCATCTTATTCGTCGTTTCCAGGCATCGTTCTCCATTCTTGGCTGGGTCCCCACACTGGATATTACGGTGGAAAGGATTGTTTATGCCGTGAGCCAGTTTGTGCGCGTCGCCAGCATGGCGATCATAACCATCTTGATACCTTATTCCCTCAATCCTGCTTTATATGGCATCACGTTCAAGGGGCTTGGTCTCAACGACAAGTTTGCCTACGCCATGGACTTGACCATGCGTTTCATCCCAACTTTTGCGCGTGATTTTCAGTTGACTGTGGATGCCCAGCGCGCCCGCGGTTACGAGCTCGAAAAATTCAGAGGTGGATTGATCGAGCAAGTGCGGGAACTTGGCCCGGTATTTGTGCCTGTCACCATCCATGCTATTATTGGAAGCGAAGATATCATCGATGCCATGGATTTGCGCGCTTTTGGCGTTGGTCCACGCACCTGGACTGAGGTGCTGGAACGCCACACGCGTGACCGAGTCCTGATTGCGTTCGGCGTCCTGATTCTGGTTTCGTCGCTGGTATTGGGTTTTTATGGCTATGGAAAATTCTGGGTTCCCGAAGCGTTGATCCGTTGGGCTGGTGGTTAGATCAAAAGCGACGCCGTTTAGCGTCGCTTTTAGCACTGTTATTTTTATTATTGATGAAGTTTGCGCTGGAGTTCGGGATAGATCTCCCCCGCTTCGATTGCCACATGTAAGTGATTCTCCTGAGGTGGAAAGGTACAAGTGGCGTAATCAGTAAAAGCGCAGGGTGGACTGTAGGCTTTGTTGAAATCGATGAATACCTTCCCATCTTCATGAGCATCGGTGTAATGATAACGCCCGGAGGGATAGGTGGGCCTTCCGTTGGTCTCGTCCATGAATTGGATGAAGAGCCGACGATCTGGCAATTCGCTCACGATCAGTTCATGCTGTTGGCCATATAACTCGAAGGTTACGTAGCCTTCCATACGCTCATCCAGGATGGCACCGAGGATATCTGGCATCTTTACGATCTTAGGTACATCATAGTGGATAAACGTGGCAGGGACGCGCAAGTCTTCTTTTACTGGATACCATTCACGGTCTGGAAAGGTGCGGCGTTCCTGACGAGTGTTATCCCACAAGCGGATGCCCACACCCTTCGAGCGGCGCACGACGACCATGCGCATGTCATTGAATGTGATGAAGCTGGGCACATCCTCCTGATCCGCATCCAGCAAGGCAGACTGGGTTGCAACGCCATTCACTTCGATCGGCAGATCAATTTCCACGTTCAGCATCACATTGTTTCCATCAAATTCAAACGTGCCAATGCGTTTTGGCGCTCGTGCTGGCAGGCGGATGTCACTATTGGGACTGGAGCCAATAATGTTCTCGCCTTTCCGCAACCAGAATAAACCGGCCAATGCCAGCCAGCCGTTTTCACGGCGCAGATTATTATTTACTTCCTGTCGCCATTTGTTGACACTATTGGTATATTCGTCGTTTGCCATGCTTTGATTATATCCAAGGGCTTTAATTAGATGTTTACAGTTTTGTTACGGTGTATTCGCTCGAAGGCAATCAACCTGCGTGTGAATGGGGGTCGAAGCGCCATGCACTCAGCCTCTATAAATCTCTCCGGCCTCCACGCGAAAAGGTAATTTATTTTGCGGAGGGGCAAAGATGCATGTGGCATATTCTGTGAACGCACACGGTGGGCTGTATGCAAAATTGAAGTCCAGAACAACCTTACCATCTTCGCCAACCGGTTCGGTGTAATAATACCGGCTGGGTGGATAGGTTTCACGGCTACTGGTTTCATCGCGGAACTTGATGAATAATGTGTGACTTCGGGTTTCGGTCACGTCCAGTTTATATTTGATGTCGTTGAATTTAAAGGTGACATAGCCATCGATTCGATCCCCTACCATTTCGCCAAACGTATCTTCGCTTTTGGCTTGTTGAGAATTGGGATAACGCGTGTATTTGGCCCTGATGCGAAAATCCTTGTTGATGGGGAACCATTTCAAAGGTGCTAGAGAGAAGCGCTGTTCGCGGGTGTTATCCCAGATGCGGATGGCAGGCTTATCGTCGTGCATGTGCAACACGAGACGCAGGTCATCATTCCAGGTGATGAAACTGGGCTTCGGCTCCTTCGTGGACTTTAGAATGGCCCTCTGAGTCAACTTGCCGTTGACCTTCACTCGAACCCCTTCCGCTGCGGTAAAGCGAGTTATCTTTCCCTGCAATTGCACAACTCCCAGAAACGTGGGCGCACGCTCCGGCAGGATGATTTCACACATCGGGTTTGAACCGACCAAATTCCTGCCTTCATTCAGCCAGAATAAACCTGCCAGCGCCAGCCAGCCGTTCTCACGCACCAGGTCGTCGTACTTTTTTACCCGCCACTCAAGGATTTTCAATTCATATTCTTTTTTAGTTAACATGCCGATAATTATACTTCCAGTGCGTATTCGATTGCTTTTTCCAGTGTCAGGGCCTGCCCCTCGGCCCAGGCTTCCGCGAAGGCTTCTTCACCCAGCGCCGCCCGGGCGGCAGTCAGGTTGTGTTCATGCGTGTCGCGTTCAAGCGGTGACATCAGGAATCGAATTTGGGGATAGAAAGAGGCCATCGCGCCATATAATTTGGCGGCCGCTTGCATATCCTGCCGCAGAACCGTCAACATTGTGAACGCCGCCAGGCTGAAAAGCGCACCCCAGCGATGACCGCTTCCGCGTAAAATGGCTAACGCTTCCTTATGGAGGGAACGGGCCTTTTCATAATCGCTCAGGGAAGTGGCAACTTTCCCTAACCCATTGATTGCTGCGGCGCCTGTATACTTCGCGCCGATTTCGCGCGCAAGCGCCTGTGATTCTTCGTATCGGTGGGTCGCCAGGTCGAGGTCACCTTTGGCCCAGGCTACCTCTCCCAATTCGAAAAGTATTCCGGCCATGGCGCCGCGATTATGCATCTCGCGCTGTATGAATGCCAGGGTTTCTTCATAAAATTTCTCTGCCTGATCATAATCACCCTGTGCCCAGGCGACTCTCGCCAAATCATAGCGCCTTCCGGCCATGGCGTTAAGATCTCCCATATCCCTGCCAAATGCAAGG
>Ga0075418_10009669_pt1 | contig 10817 bp, 11 predicted proteins | sample SoiMetdeltSBSDD2_FD_81776 | JGI IMG/M metagenome (GOLD analysis project Ga0075418, IMG submission 81776) | Bulk soil microbial communities from a Populus tree surrounding site in Tennessee, USA - Soil MetaG P. deltoides SBSDD2 | ecosystem: Environmental > Terrestrial > Soil > Tree plantation...
GACGCGCGCGCGAGTCGAGCGGCGCGTTGGTGACGAACACGTCCGCGCGCTCGACGAGCCGCTGCAGGACCGCGCGACCGGCCACCTCGCGCAGATCGAGCGCCAGCCCGCGCTTGGTCCGGTTGTCGACGATCCAGCGATAGTTGTACGCGCTCTCGGCCACGCCCGGCCCGCCCGTGCGGTGGCGGTACGGATCGCCGTCGGGCGACTCGATCTTGATCACGTCCGCACCGAGGTCGGCCATGATCGTCGTGGCCACCGGACCCGCGATGAAGTTTGCCGCATCGATGACGCGCACACCGGCGAGCAGGAAGTTATCGCTCATGTCGGCCGGACTATATCATCGCCGCCGCGACGACGGCAGCCGAGCCGGATCGAACGGCCGCAAATCGACCAGCTTGGCGGCGCCGTCGGCGACCAGCTCCGCCATCGCCAGCCCGGTGGCGGGCGCGTTGAGAATTCCCCACGGTCCGTGGCCGGTCGCGACGAACACGCCGGGCGCACCGGGAACCGGGCCGATCAAGGGAATGCCGTCGTCGGTGACCGGACGGTAGCAGGCCTGCCGGCGGGTGATCCGCGCGGCGGCCAGCGCCACGGAGACGCGGCCGGCGGCGCGCGCGAGCGTGTCGCAGGAGCTCTCGTTCACCTCGACACCCTCCGGCGAATCCGGCAGCGGCGCCGGGTCGGCCATTCCGCACACGTAGACCTCGCCGTCCGGACGCGGAAAAATCTCCGGCTCGAGCGCGCGGCCGTCGGCGGTCCGGTAGTCGACGAAGAGCGCGTGGGCCGGCACATCCGGTGCGGCGAGGGTCACGCTGTAGCCCTTGAGCCCGTGCACGCTCGGCAGGCGTAGCCGCCCGGCCAGCCGGCCGGTCCACGGTCCCATGGCCAGGACGACGGCGTCGCCCTCGAGCGGCTCACCGCCTGCCATCACCACGCCGGACGCGGCGTCGCCGCGCCACGCCACGTCCTCGACGACGCCCGTGTGGATCCGGGCTCCGAGGGCTCGCGCCGCATCGATCAGCGCCGCGGTGAATCTGGCCGGCGTGACCTGGGCGGTGGTCGCCTGCGAGCCGAGCTCCGCGGTGACGATGCCGGAGCCGTCGAGCCAGCTGGGAGCGGTGACGCGGTGGCCGCCCGCCAACGTCCCGCGCTCGCGCGCGGCGAGCATGAAGGTGTCCATGCGCCGATAGCCGTAATCGGTGCCGAGCTCCGTCGCCAGCTCGGCGTGAAGCTTGAAGCTCGCCCGCGCCAGCGGGCCGAGCGGCGAGCCGTCGCACCAGTCGAGGGCAAGGAATCCGCCGGACTTGCCCGACGCCGCGCACGCCACGCCCGTGCGCTCGATGACGGTGACGCCGACGCCGCGCCGGGACAGGAAGTAGGCGACGGAGGCGCCGACGACGCCCGCGCCGCAGACGATCACGTGCCGAGGAGGTGTCACCCGGCGTATGCTACATCACCCAAGGAGGTCGTCATGCACTACGGCGTCGTCATGTTCCCGACCGAGTACGCGATCGCTCCGGACGAGCTGGCGCGGGCCCTCGAGGAGCGCGGCTTCGAATCGGTCTGGTTCCCCGAGCACACGCACATCCCGGCGAGCCGACTGAGCCCCTGGCCCGGCGGCGGCGATCTGCCGCGCGACTACTGGTCGTCCTACGATCCGTTCGTCGCACTGATGGCGGCGGGCGCGGCGACGAAGCGCCTCAAGCTCGGTACCGGCATCTGCCTCGTCATCGAGCGCGATCCGATCACGCTCGCGAAGGAAGTCGCGACGCTCGATCGGCTGTCAGGTGGCCGTGTGCTCTTCGGGATTGGCGGGGGCTGGAACCGGGAAGAGATGAGCAATCATTCGACCGAATGGAAGAGCCGCTGGCGCCTCCTGCGTGAGCGTATGCTCGCGATGAAGGAAATCTGGACCAAGCGCGAGGCGGAGTTCCACGGCGAGTTCGTGAACTTCGAAAAGATCTGGTCCGATCCCAAGCCCGTCCAGAAGCCGCATCCGCCCATCCTCATCGGCGGCGACGGCGCGACGACGTTCGATCGCGTCGTGGAGTACGGCGACGGCTGGATGCCGATCATGCGGCCCAAGACGAATCCCCTCGAGCGCATTCCCGAGCTGCGCGAACGGTTGAAGAAGGCGGGCCGCGATCCGAAGACGGCGCCCGTGTCGATCTTCTTCGCGCCGCCCAAGAAGGAAGCGCTGAGCATGCTCGAGGCCGCCGGCGTCGAGCGCGCGATCTTCGGTCTACCGTCGGAGGGACGCGAGGCCGTGCTGCCGCGGCTCGACGCCTACGCGGCCGCGATGCGAGGCTGACGAGCGAGCGCTAGTCGAGCGTCGCGAGGCGGCTGAACAGCCGCTTCATCGTGTTGATCTGCGCCAGGTAGCCGCGGACGTCGTGGTCGCCGCACTTCTGGCCGGGGGTCAGCGTGAAGCCCCGCTGCGCGAAGGCGTTGCCGCCGCCGGCGCCACAGAGGTGAATGATCGCGGCCAGGTCCTGCTTCTGCTGGAGCGTTGCCGTTACCGCGCGGTGCCGCGCCACCGTGCTGGCGACGCTCCGGTCGAGCAGTGCCGACGTCATCTCGACGGCGTGGCTCGGCACGACCCGCGTATAGAGCCCGTTGAACCAGCACGAGCGCCACTGGTACCAGGGGCCCGCCTCGACCACCTCGTGATAGTGAATGCAGTAGCGCCGCGCCTCGCGGAACGTCGGGGTGGTGATCTGGTACATGCCGACCGCGCTCGAGGCCGGCTGATACCACTCGAAAGGGTTCCACGACAGACGCCACCGCCAGTACGTCCGGGCCACCGGGTTGCCCGCGCCCTCGACCTGGGCTAGCGCGGCCAGGAGCTCGGGCGCCATGATCGCGGTCGAATGCGTTCGAAAGAGCGTCTCGTACGAGCGCCACGTCTCCGGCGGCGTCTTCGAGAGCGCGCCGCTCACGGGAAAGAACAGCTCGGTCGGCTTGCGGACTACCTGGTACGTCCAGTTCGCCACCGACCACAAGACGAGCAGGACGATCGCGATCACCACGACGCGGAGCGCCAGCGGCAGCACCATCACCACCAGAAATGCGCGCTGCCCGAAACGAACGAGGCGCTGGAAGCGCGTGGGCCGTGCGCGACGGGCGCGCGCCTTCCGGGACGGTATTCGGACGGTTCGGGGCGCCGACGCGACGGCCATTCGACTACTATGCCCCGAGGGGCTTACTCGCCGCGAATCTCTCGAAGCCGCCGCTTGAGGGCCGTCATGCGGTCGTTCATCTTCTCCGACAGGGACGTGGGCCGCGCCCGCTTCTTCGGCGCGCCCGTCGACGACGGGCGCGTGGTGGACGGTGGGGCGGCGTGACAATATGCGCAACCGGTCTTCAGGCCGTGCTTGCACTCACTCATGGGTGTGGCTCCCTGCCGCCAATCCTAACCGAACCCCGTCGCGATCCGGGAAGAACGCTATACTCCCGCTCATCATGAGCCTGCCCAAGACCGCGCGCGCCGCCGTGGTGGCCGAATATGGCAAGCCGATCGAGATCCGCGAGCTTCCGGTGCCGCGAGAAGACGAGCTCGAGCCCGGCTCGCTGCTGGTCCGCGTCGACGTGGCGTCGGTCTGCGGCTCGGACGTGCACCAGTGGGACGGGATGACCCAGGCGCTGGCGCCGGCGCAGCTGCCGATCGTCCTGGGCCACGAGATGATGGGCACGGTCGTCGCGTTCGGTCCGGGGCCGCGCGAGGACTCGATCGGTCAGCCGCTCCGCGAGGGCGATCGCCTCCTGTGGACCCACGTGTACTGCGGCCAGTGCCACGAGTGCCGCGTCCAGCACACGCCGACGCTCTGTCGCCGAAAAAAGCAGTACATGCGGACCAACTGCGACCGCTTCCCGTACCTCGTGGGCGGCTTCGCGCAGTACTGCTACGTCTTCCCGCCATCGGGGCGCGTGCGCATTCCCGAGGGCGTGCCCGACGGTGTCGCCTCGGCCGCGAGCTGCGCGCTGCGGACCGTCATCCACGCCATGGATCGAGTCGGCCGTATCGAGCCGCATCAGCGCGTCGTCATCCAGGGCGCCGGCCCGCTGGGCCTCTTCGCGACCGCGGTGGCGAACCACGCCGGCGTCAGCGAGGTCATCGTCGTGGGCGCGCCCGAGCGCCGGCTGGCGCTGGCGAAGCGCTGGGGCGCGTCGGCCGTCGTGTCGATCGACGAGTTTCCCACCGCCGAGGCGCGCCTGGCACGCGTGCGCGAGCTCACCGACGGGCGCGGCGCCGACGTGGTCTTCGAGCTGTCCGGCGCTCCCTATGCGTTCGCGGAGGGCCTCGACTTTCTCCGGGCGGGTGGCCGCTACGCGGTGGTCGGCCAGCTCGGCGGGCCACTCACGCCCGTGCAGGCCGCCCTGTTCGTGCGCAAGGGGGCGACGATTCTGGGCGTGCAGTCGGCCGACATCGGCCAGTTCTGGAAGGCGCTCGAGTTCGTGCGCCGCACCGGCGGGCGCTACGACTTCGAGGCCATGCTGACCACCCGCTATCCCCTGGACCGCATCAACGACGCGATCCAGAGCATGCGGGCATTCCGCGAGATCAAGCCGCTCGTCTTGCCCTGGGCGGAGACCTCGACGTAGGGTCGAGCCCCGCCGACTCACCATAGATCAAGGAGGCGCTCTCATGCGAACGTCCGTGCGGTCCCTGGTGCTGGCGGTCTCACTCTGGCTCGCCGGGGCGGTCGCGGCTCACGCGGTCGAGCTTCAGTGGTGGAGCCACTGGGCGATCGAGGACAGCAAGAAGGCCGTCCTCTTCGAGGTGAAGCGCCGCTTCGAGGTGAAGAACCCCGGGCACACCGTGACGATCACCTTCTACGAGAAGAAGAACATGTGGCCCGCGCTGCGGGCCGCGTTCACGGCCGGCTCGGGCTTTCCCGACGTCTTCTACTACGACATGGACGTGCCGGAATTCATGACGACCGGCTGGCTCGCCGATCTCTCGACGGGCGTGCACTGGGAGAACATCGAGCCCTACGGCAAGTCGTTCTGGACTCGGCCGGGTCCCGGGAGCAAGACCGGCACGTGGGCCATTCCGGTCGAGGCAGCCTCGGACGAGCTCTACTACAACAAGAAGCTCTTCAAGGAGCTGGGCATCACGGTGCCGGCCGGCTACGCCTTCACCCAGGACCAGCTCAAAGACGTCATCGCGAAATGCGTCAAGGCCGGGCACGCTGGGTTCGCGACCGGCGCGTCCGACCGCGACTGGGCCGCCCACTACATCCCGAACGCGCTCCTCACCGACAAGCTCGGCGCCGACGAGTTCATGCGCCTGCTCCGCGGCGAGATCTCGTGGAAGGACCCGCGCGTGGTCGAGGTGTTCCGCTACTACAAGGAATTGATCGATCTCGGCGCCTACTCGAAGACCCTCAGCAGCATGACCCTCGCGGAGGCGCACCGGTATTTCCACACGGAGCAGAAGGCGTGCATGTTCCCGGTCGGCTCCTGGTACACCGGCCGCGCGTTCGTCCCGCCCGACAAGGGCGGCCAGCCGAAGGACTTCGAGCTCGGCATGCTGAACAACACGCTCACCAAGGACGGCAAGGGACACGGCCAGAAGTTCCTGGGCGTCGCCGGCTCGCTGGCCGTCGCCGCCAAGAGCCCGAACCTGTCCCTCGCGGTGAAGGTCGCCGACACGTTCGCCGACGTCGAGATCGGCAACATGTGGATGGCGAAGACCGGCGTGCAAACCGGCATCAAGACCGATCCGGCGCGCATCGACAGCCCGCTCAAGTGGTACTTCGACGAGTACGGCCGCGTGAACAAGGCGACGAAGTGGGTCGACCTCACGGCGCAGCAGGTCCGCGTCGTCATGAAGCCCGGTCTCTGGGACACCTACGTGGCGGTCGTGAACCAGGGGCTTCCGAACAAGCTGATCGGCGTCGACGAGGCGCTGGCCAAGCTCGAGGACGCTCGCCAGAAGGGCAAGTAGCCTGGCGCGCACCGAGTCGCTGATCCTGACGGGGGCGGCCACGCGCCGCCCCCGTCCGCGCCGGCCGTGGGGCGCCATCGCCCTCTTCCTCGGGCCGGCGGTCGTCCTCTATGCCGCGTTCTGCATCTACCCGGTGGCCGTCACGTTCTACAACAGCTTCCACACGCTGCGGATGGACCTCGGCATGCTCAGCGAGTACGTGGGCTTCGAGCACTTCCGCGAGATTCTCACCTCCGACGACGTCTTCTGGAAGGCCGCCCGCAACTCGCTCGTGTGGGGCATCGTGGCGCCGCTCATCGACCTTCCGCTCGCCCTGGCGCTCGCGCTCGTCCTCTACGCGCGCGTGCCGTTCGCGCGCGTCTTCCGGACGGTGTGGTTCACGCCGGTGCTGATGTCGTATCCGGTGGTCGGCGTCATCTGGCTCTGGGTCTACAACTACGACTGGGGTATCGCGAACCTCGTGCTGCGCGCCGTCGGGCTGGGCGCCTACGCGCAGGCGTGGCTCGCCAGCCCATCGACGGCCCTGCCCGCGCTGATCCTGGTCACGACGTGGATGTTCGCGGGCTTCAACATGGTCGTGCTGCTCGCCGCGCTCCACGCGATTCCCGCCGAGTACCTGGAGGCGGCCACCGTCGACGGCGCGAGCGCCGGGCGGCGCATCCTGCACATCATGGTGCCGCTGGTGTGGCCGACCATCATCAACCTCGCCATCCTCGACTTCATCGGCAAGATGAAGCAGTTCGCGCTGGTGTGGGTCATGACGCGGGGCGGCCCGATGTGGGGTACGGAAACCGTCGCCACCTACGTGGTCAAGCGCGCCTTCGAGTGGAAGACGCTCGACCTCGGCTACCCCTCGGCGATCGCGGTGATCTGGTTTGTCATCATCTTCGGTCTCACGCTCCTGCTGACGCGCACGCTCCAGCGGCGCGAGGCCCTGGAGTTCTGAGGGTGCCCGCCCGGCTCGGCCGCTGGCTCCTGCTCGTACCGGTCCTCGCCTACACCGTGTTCTCGGCATGGCCGTACGTGTGGACCGCCATGATGTCGCTCCGCACGACCGACGAGATCTACCGGAGCCACTACGCGCTCCCCATCCCCGCGCACTGGAGCCAGTACGCATCGGCGTGGAACCAGTTCGGCTACGCCACGTACTTCCGGAACAGCGCCGTGGTCTCGGTGGCGTCGGTGCTGATCGTCACGGTCATCGGCGCCATGGCCGGCTTCGCCTTCGCCCGGCGGCGCTATCAGTTCCGGCTGCGCGAGCCCCTGTTCTTGCTGATCTTCCTCTCGATCATGTTTCCGCCCCAGATCATGCTGCTCTCGCTCTTCCAGATCCTGGTCCAGTATCGGCTCTTCAACTCGCTCGCCGGCCTCACGCTGGTGTACGTGGTCACCGAGCTTCCGCTGACCATCTATCTGCTCCGCGCGTTCTTCGCGCAAATCCCGAGCGAGCTCGAGGAGGCGGCGCGCATCGACGGCTGCAGCGACTGGGCGATGTTCTGGCGGGTGATGTTCCCGATGGCGCTGCCGGCGGTGGCGACGACCGTGATCCTGAACTTCATCTACTTCTGGAACGAGTTCCTCTACGCCGTGGTGTTCATCACGCAGCAGAAGATCCGCACGCTGCCGCTCGCCATCCAGTTCCTGGTCTCGGATCAGTACCAGGACATCGGCATGCTGGCCACCGGGCTCATGATCGCCACCCTGCCCGTGCTCGTCCTGTACCTCTTCCTGTCCGAGTGGTTCGTGAAGGGCATGACGGCCGGCGCCATCAAGGGCTGACTAGAGGCCGCCGCCCCAGCGGAACTGCCAGGCGATGCCGGCGGTGGTGAACTTGCCGCCAACGCGCGCGATGGCGCCGGTGCTGGCATAAAGCTTGACCGAATGCTGCCGGGTGATCGGGAGCGCGAGCGTCCCGCCGACGCGCAGGTTCTGCGGCTCCTCGCCGCCTTTCTCGCCGTCGACCGTCGTGCGCCCACCCCCGTAATACGTGACGTCCACCGCGCCCCACAGGCCGAAGCGTGTGTGGTAGATCGCGTGGCCCTGGACGGCATAGAGGGGCGCCTTCTCGAGCTTCCTGCCACCGAAGAAGTCGTTGTTGTCCGTGTAGAACGTGGCGCTCGTTTCCAGCTCGAGCGACACCGGGCCGAACGTCTTGGACAGGCCGATCTCCGGCTTGAAGGACCAGCGGTTGGTCCCGATGTTGACGAGCTTGTCCGGGTCGTACTGACCGGTCGGGAACGTCACCGCCAGGCTGGCGCCCACGATGAAATCCGCCCTGTAGTCTTCGAACTCGTCCAGCGTGAGAGCGGGAGCGCCGTACAGGAGAGCCGAGACGCGGGCCCGAGCATCCCCGAAGCCGGTGGCCCATCGGCTCTCTTGCTGGCCGTTGACTTCAGCGCTGCCCGACAGCCACGCATACGGCAGCACGAGGTCCAGCTTGACTGGTCGACCCCACACGCCGAACGCATGCGCGTAGGCGAGGTAAGCGCTGTGCGTCGTGAGCTCGGCGTCCTTGATCGGCGTGGACGCGTCGACGGTCACGTCTCCAAAGGTGTAGGCATAGCCGGCAATCAGGAAATTCATGCCGACCGGTGTGTTGGAATACGCCCTCGGCTCCAGATCCTGGGCCTCGCAGCTCACCGGTCCGGCCACCAGCGCCATCAGGACGAGCGCCGCCCCCGCCCGGGCCATGTGGGCTATGCTAGCGCGCCAGGAGGGTCCCATGAGCGCACACGGGTTGTATCTGGTCCGGATGGACGTCGGGCACGAGCATCAGGCGCTGTTCAACGAGGTCTACGACAAGGAGCACGTGCCCAACCTGCGCGCCGTGGCCGGCGTGCGGCGGGCGACTCGCTACCGGCAGCCGTCGCCGACCGAGCCGCGCTACATCGCCGCCTACGAGATGGAGAGCCCGGCGGTGGTCGAGACCGAGGCGTGGAAGACGGCGGGCGAGCTCGGTGAGTGGCCGACCGTGGTGCGGCCGAAGACCATGAACCGGCACCGCGTCATCTACGAATGGGTGGGCGGCAACAGCACGCTGACCTACAAGACTCCCTACTGGTTCTTCGTCATGATGGACGTCGAGCCCCATCGCGAAGCGCTCTTCAACGAGCTCTACGACAACGAGCACCTGCCACTCCTCCTCAAGCTACCGGGCTCCGTCAACGCCGTCCGTTATCGCACGAACGTTCCCGGTCAGCCCCGTTATCTCTGCGTGTACGAGGTGGAGAATACGGACCTGCCGATGTCGAAGCTGTGGAACGACACCTCGGACATCGGCCGCTGGAAGCCGGAAGTGCGGCCGTACACCTACAACAAGCGCTACATCGTCGGCGAGCGCATCTTCTCGGCCTGAGGCGACCGTGAAGATCACCGCGGTCGACGTCAGCGTTCTGCGCGTTCCCGTCGACCGGCCTTACGTCGCGGGCGGGCGCGCGGTCGACGCGAACTGGCACGTGCTGGCCCGCGTCACCACGTCGGACGGGGTCGCGGGCATGGGCTACGTCGTCTACCCGCGTCCCGACCTCATGACAACGATCGGCCACGCCGCGCGCGAGCTCGGCGAGCACCTGATCGGCATGAGCGTCCTCGAGCCCGAAGCGGCCTGGGAAAAGCTGGCGCGTCGCGGCGACTGGGTGGGCCCGGGCGGATTGCTGCACATCGCGCTCGCGCCCCTCGACATCGCGGTGTGGGACGCCAACGGCAAGACGCTCGGACAGCCGCTGCACCGGCTCCTCGGCGGTTATCGCGATCGACTGCCGACGTACGCCAGCGACGGCCTGTGGGTCAGCCTCTCCCCGCAGGAGCTCGGAGAGTCGGCGAAGCGCCACGTCGCCGACGGATTCGGAGCGGTAAAGCTGCGGCTCGGCAAGGAGGCGACGCCCGAGGCGGAAGCGCGGCGCGTCCAGGCCGTGCGCGACGCGGTCGGGCCGGGCGTTCGCATCATGGTGGACGCGGTCGAGAGCTGGACGCTGGCGCGCGCCCGGCGCACCGGGCGCGTGCTACAGGACTCGGGCATTGCCTGGCTCGAAGACCCGGTGCATCACTCCGACGTCGCCGGGCTGGCCTCGCTTCGCCGTCGGCTCGAGATTCCGATCGCGGCCGGCGAGCACCTCTATCACCTCGACGCCTTTCGCCAGCTCCTCGAGGCCGAGGCGGTCGATGTCGTCATCCTCGATCTGGCCCGGGTGGGCGGCGTGACGCCGTGGCGGAAGATCGCTGCGCTGGCGCAGGCGCACCGGATCCCGGTGTGCGGTCACGTGGTGCCGGAAGTGCAGGTGCATCTGCTCTCGGCCGTCGCCAACGGCCACATGGTGGAGTACGTTCCCCGGTCGGCCGGCATTCTGAAGGCGATGCCCCGGGTCGAGAACGGCGAGCTGGTGGCTTCGCCGGGCCCGGGTCTCGGCCTCGAGCTCGACGAAGCGGCGGTCAAGCGTCATCGCGTGAGCTAGCCGTCGGCGATGGCCGGGCGCTTCGACGGGCAGGTCGCGATCGTCACGGCGGGCGGCTCCGGAATCGGCGCCGCCAGCGCGCGCCGCTTCTCCGACGAAGGCGCCGCCGTCGTGGTGGCCGATCTGAGCGGCACGCGCGCCGACGCGGTCGCGTCCAGCATCGCGCAGGGCGGAGGCCGCGCCGTCTCGCTCAAGATGGACGCGTCGGATCCCGAGGCGGTCGAGCGCACGGTACGCCTGGCCCTCGACCGCTTCGGCCGACTCGACGTCATGATGAACAACGCGGGCCTCGCCGAGCCCGCCCCGCTCGACGAGATCACGCTCGAGAGCTGGAACCGCGTGATCGCCGTCACGCTCACCAGCGTGTTCCTGGGCATGAAGTACTGCCTGCCGGTCATGCGCGCGCGAGGCAA
>Ga0075418_10009675_pt1 | contig 10811 bp, 12 predicted proteins | sample SoiMetdeltSBSDD2_FD_81776 | JGI IMG/M metagenome (GOLD analysis project Ga0075418, IMG submission 81776) | Bulk soil microbial communities from a Populus tree surrounding site in Tennessee, USA - Soil MetaG P. deltoides SBSDD2 | ecosystem: Environmental > Terrestrial > Soil > Tree plantation...
CGGCGAGCGGACGAAGGTGTCCTCGCCGTTCTCCGCCATCGCGAGGAACTCCTCCGAGGCCGAGCCGCCCATCGCGCCCGACATCGCCTTCACGATCACGTAGTCGAACCCGAGCCGGTCGAAGATCTTGACGTAGGCGTTGCGGTGCTTGTCGTACGACGCCTGCAGGCCCTCGTCGTCGATGTCGAAGGAGTACGAGTCCTTCATCACGAACTCGCGCCCGCGCAGGATCCCGGCCCGGGGCCGCGCCTCGTCGCGGTACTTGTTCTGGATCTGGTAGATCGCCAACGGCAGGTCCTTGTACGACGAGTAAAGGTCCTTCACGACGAGCGCGAACAGCTCCTCGTGCGTCGGGCCGAGCAGGTAGTCGGCACCCTTGCGGTCCTGCAGCCGGAAGATGTTCGGCCCGTACTCGGTCCAGCGGTTCGTCGCCTCGTAAGGCTCGCGCGGCAGCAGTGCCGGGAAGAGCAGCTCCTGCGCGCCGATCGCGTCCATCTCCTCGCGCACGATGGTCTCGACGTTGCGCAGGACCTTGAGGCCGAGCGGCAGCCAGGTGTAGATACCGGGCGCGGTACGGCGGATGTACCCGGCGCGGACGAGCAGCCGGTGGCTCGGGACCTCCGCGTCCGCCGGGTCCTCGCGCAGGGTACGCAGGAACAGCGACGACATGCGCAGAATCACGGGACTCTCCTAGGGTTTCGGTCCGAGCGTAACGGCAGACGGGACGGTGGCTCACCCGGTTTCCTGTCCAGAAGTACGTACAGTACTGCGACCCCCGGCGGCAGACCCGCGCCGGTGGTGACCGGTACTGAGTGAGCTTCTGGCCTCTACCGGCCTTCGCGGGCCGCTTTCAGCGCCGCCCGGATCAGCGGGACCTGGAGCGGCAGCCGGGCGAATCCCACGGCCTTCGCGGCCGTGGACCCCGTGCGGTTCAGGTCGAGCGCCATCTGCACGTTCGCCGGGAACAGCACAGCGAGCAGCACCGCGCTGGCCAGACCGGCCGGGCGGCGGGTTCGCGGGTGCAGCAGGCCGGCGGCGCAGGCCAGCTCGGCGACGCCGGACGCGTACACCAGCTCGCGCTTGCGCGGTAGCGGCTTCGGCACGATCCGCTCGAACGGCCGCGGCCTCACGAAGTGCAGCACCCCGAGCATCGTGAACAACCCCGCCAGCCCCGCCGTACTCCCGCTCGGTCGACTCATCGGGATCCCTTCTGGTGACGACTGGACCCAAGTGTCAGGCCTGGAACGTCCGCCCGCACTCCGACCATCCCGAGGAGCCTGAAACTTGGGTCCAACCGGCATGGTCAGAACAGCACCGTGGCGAAGGTGGCGATAGTGCGGAAGCCGACGCGCTGGTATGCCCTCCGGGCGGGCGCGTTGAACGAGTTCACGTAGAGCGTCACCACAGGCGCGATCGAGCGAGCCAGGTCGACCACCGTCGCCATCGCGGGCGCGGCGAGACCCTCGCCCCGGCGAGACGGCTCGACCCAGACGCCCTGGATCTGACAGGCGCCGGTGCCGACCGCGCCGACCTCGGCCTTGAACACCACCTCGCCGTTCTCGATCCACGCGAACGCCCGCCCGGTCCGGATCAGCTCCGCGACCCGGGCCCGGTAGAACGACCCGTCCGGCCCGGTCTGCGGTGGTACCCCGACCTCCTCGGTGTACATCGCCACACAGGCCGGGTAGAGCAGGTCCAGCTCGACCGGTTCCACGCGTCGCACCCGGGGGTCCGGCGCGATCGCCGGGTCCGAGCCGATCACCATGAACGGCTGGTCCGGCCGGACCTCCCGGGCCGGCCCCCAGCTCGGCTCCAGCCCCTGCCACAGGATCTGCACGGCGCGCGCGGGCCCGACGATCTGGAAGCAGCTCCGCCCGCGCCGCAACGCGTAGGCCGTGAACGCCCGCAGTGCGATGTCGTCGGCCTCGACCGGTACCAGGTTCCCGCCCGCGTGGCAGATTGCCCGCAGGTCGCCCTTGTCGACGTACCCCCACACCTCGGCGCCCCGGCGAGGGTCCAGGCCGCTGGCCTGCACAAGGCTGTCCACGAACACGTTGACGACCGGGTCGCGTCCGATGACAGCCCGGGCCGCCGCCAGGTCGCGAGGACCGAGAACCCGAACGCCCACAAGGCAGAACCTAGCGTCTGCTGCAGCGTGGCACTTCGGGAGGCTGGCGTCCCGGCCAGGCTGCGCTCACGTGACCGATGATCGCCTGCGGACCTGTGAGCCTCTGGGCCTGTCAACCTGCGGATCTGGGTCAGGCTGCGGAGGCTGGTTGGCCGGCGAACTGGCGGATCACCCGGGCGAGCTCGGACGGCCGGTCGAGCGGGATCAGGGTGTAGCTGTCCTCGATGCCGACCAGGCGGGCGTGTGGGAGCAGGGCGGCGAGGCGTTCGCCGTGCCGGTACGGCATCACCCGGTCCTCGGTGGCCCAGACCACCAGCGCCGGGCGATCGAACCCGGTCAGACGTTCGGCCGCGTCCACCAGGATGTGCCGGTCCACCCCACGGAGGAAGCACGCGAGGTCGCGTCGTACGCCGGCGTCGGCGCGCAGCGGCGCGAACCACTCGTCGATCGTCGCCGCCCGGATCGGCCGCTTCGCCATCCAGCCCCACGTGAACGGCAGCCGGGTCAGAGCATGCAAGCGCATCGAGCGGCCGGCCAGTGCCAGCCCGCCGGGCATCCGGGCGGTCATCGCCGACACCCGCCCGGGCAGCCCAGGCGGGAAGTTCTCGAACGCGTCGCAGGACGCGAGCACCAGCTCGCCGACCAGGTCGGGCCGCTCGGCGGCGAGCAGCTGGGCCAGCGCGCCGCCGGTGTCGTTGCCGACCAGGGTCGCGCCGCGCAGACCGAGCCGCTCGAGGAACTCGCCGAGCAGCCGCGCAACGCCGGCCGGCGACAGGTCGACCCCGGGGGCCGTCGGGTACCGGTGCGCGCACATCCCGCCACACTGATCCGTTCATGTGGACGCCGTGCACGAGCACGACGACCGGTCCGGACCCGGTGTCGTCGTACTCGATCGTGCCGGCCGACAGCTCGATCCGCTCCATGATGCCGCCTCCCTGCTATCGTGTAATCAATCGATTATGAGAGTAAACCGATGATTACAGACACCGCAAGTGGCTCGACCAAGGACCGGCTGGTCACCGAGGGCCTGCGGCTGTTCGCGGCCCAGGGGTTCCGCGCCACCACCGTCGGCGAGATCGAGGCGGCGGCCGGGCTGCAGCCGCGCCGCGGCGCGCTGTACCGGCACTTCGCCAGCAAGGACGAGCTGCTGTCGGAGGCGGTACGACGGCACGTCGAGGCGGTCCGCGAAGGGCGCGACTGGATGCTTACGCTGCCGGCCGGCGATGTCCGGACCGAGGCGCTCATCCTCGGCCGGTTCGTGCTCGACGAGCTCGCCCGGGAACGGCAGATCGTGGACGTGTTCGAGCACGAGGGCAGCCGGCTGGCCGAGCTACGGGACCTGTTCCGGGAGCGGATCTCGGACACGTCGTACCAGGCGATGACCGACCTGCTGCGCCGCTGGACCGGCGGCAGCGGGGACGCGGACCTGGACGCGTACGGCGTGCTGGTGCTCGGCGCGCTGGTCAACGTGCACCGGTCGACGTGGACGTTCGGCGGCCCGCCGCGCGGGCTGGAGCAGGACCGGATGCTGGCGGCGTGGGCGGACCTGTGTGTCGACATTGTCCGGCGCGCGTCGTGAGCGCGTTCCCGATCGGGGCCGCGGTGACCCTGGAGGAGCTCGAACGCGACCCGCATCCGGCGCTGGCCCGGCTGCGCGCGGCGGAGCCGGTGTCCTGGCTGCCCGCGCTGAACGGCTGGCTGGTGACCCGGCGGGACCTGGCCGTGCAGGTGATGCGGGACACCACGACGTACACCGTGGACGACCCGCGGTTCTCCACCGCGCAGGTGGTCGGGCCGAGCATGCTGTCGCTGGACGGCGAGGCGCACACCCGGCACCGGCAGCCGTTCGAGTACCCGTTCGGGCTGGCACGGACCCGGGAGCGGTTCACTGCGTGCGTCGAGGCCGAGGCCGCGCGGCTGGTCGACACGATCGCGCCGGCTGGCAAGGCCGAACTGCGCCGCAGCGTCGCCGGTCCGCTCTCGGTTGCGGTGATGGCCGAGGCACTTGGGCTGCCGGACGTTGACGCCGGCACCGTGCTCACCTGGTACGACGCGATCGTGGCGTCGGTGTCCGGGGTCGCGTCCGGGCGTGCGGTCACAGTCGAGGGAACGACGGCCTTCGGGCGGCTGCGCGAGCACGTGGCCGCCGCGGTCCAGACGGCCGACCCCGACCGGTCGATGGTGGCCGCCGCGGGGCGGGACGGGCTCGCCGTCGACGAGGTGGTGTCGAACGCGGCGGTGCTGCTGTTCGGCGGCATCGAGACCACCGAGGGCATGATCTGCAACGCGGTCTGGCACCTGCTGTCTGACCCCGACCAGCTCGACCTGGTCCGCGCGTCACCGGACCTGCTGGCGAACGCGGTCGAGGAGTCGCTGCGGCTGGAGCCGGCCGCCGCCGTGGTGGACCGGTACGCGACACGCGATGCCGACCTGGCCGGTACGACGATCCCGCGCGGCGACCTGGTCACCGTGTCACTGGCCGGCGCAGGACGGGATCCGGACGTGTTCGCGGATCCCGACGTCTTCGACGTACGACGCGCGAACGCCCGGCGTCACCTGGCCTTCGCCGGCGGACCACACATCTGCGTCGGCATGCACCTGGCCCGGCTCGAAGCCGTCACCACCCTGCGCACCCTCTTCTCCCGCTTCCCCGACCTCCACCTCGACCCCACCCACCCGACCAGTCCGACCGGCCTCGTCTTCCGCAAGCCCCAATCCCTCCCCGTCCGCTGGTAACCGGCTCACCACCGCCCCCGAGCCCCACACCCCGAGTCCCACACCCCGGCCATCCCTCCGCTCTCCCTCCCCTCCCTCCCCTGGGGTTCATCGGTCGTTTTCCGACGATCTGTGGATAACGCGGTCGCCTGACTGCCGGCGCGCACCTGACCGGTTATCCACAGATCGTCGGAAAACGACCGATCAACCCCAGGGCAGGATGGCGGCGCGGTGCGACGGGGTGCGACCGGAATGCGGGGATGGCGTGGCGGGATGGGTTACGGGGCGAGCCAGTCGAGGGTGACGGCCGCGGTCCACGACTGGTCGGGGCTGCCTACGGCGGTGCCGGTGAAGCGGTCGTAGTACTCGCCGAACCTGCCGTCCGACAGTTGCTCCAGGCAACCTTCACGGAGCTGTCCGGCGGCATCGTCGTACCCGTGCCGCCGCAGCGCGTACCCGAACAGCCACGCCAGGAACGGCCACTGCGGCCCGCGCCAGTACGTCCGCGCCCGGAACGCGTTCGAGGCCGGCGAGGTGGACGGCGGCACCGGTACCCGCAGGCCCGGGTACCCGCACCACCGATCGCCGAGCAGCAGCCCGACCTGCGCGTCCAGCAGGTCCCGCGAACCGCCAGCGACCATTGGCGCGAACCCGGCCACGGTCTCGGTACCGATCCAGGCGCCGGTGCGCAGGTCCCGGTCCCGCGCCAGCCCGGTCACCGGGTCCACGGTCGCCGCCAGGCCCTCGCGGCAGCGCGCCGCCAGCGCCCGCAGCTCGGTCGCGTCCGCGGTCCGGCCGAGCTCGTCACCGATCCCGCCGAGTACGTCGCTGGCCGGAGCAAGACACGCGGACAGGAATACGTCGGCCGCCCGGAAGTCGACCACCTCGGCGGCCGCGGCATCGTCGTACCGGACTCGTTTGAGCTGCTCGACCAGCCACAGGTACCGGGCGTAGTCGGTGTCGGTCGGGCGTTCGGTGGCGTCGGCGACGAGCGTGTCGCGGCGCTCGAACGCCGGCAGGTCCGCGCCGGGCACGACGCCGGCGTAGACCGAGTCCCAGCGTGGCGAGTTGTCCATCCCGGACTCCAGCCGTGGTGGATCTCGACCAGCCCGTCGCCATCAGCGTCGCGGGCGGTGGCGAGCCAGCGGTGCCAGGCGAGCCATGCGTCGAAGGTCTCGGTCGCGAACGCCTCGCCGACGGCGCGGTCGGCGTCGAGGATGGCGCAGACCGCGAGCGCATGGACGGGCGGTTGGCAGATGCCGGAGGTGCGGACGTCGCGCGGTGCCGCGGCCGCCACCGACGAGTCCCAGCGATCCGCGCCCGGGAAGTAGTCGCCGCCGGGCGCGAACCGGATGTGCGGCAGCATCCCCGTCGACCACTGCGCGCCGAGCAGGGTACGCAGTTCGGTGACCGCCCGGGGTACGTCGATCCGAGCCAGGCCGATGGTGATGAAGGCGGCGTCCCAGCTCCACTGGTGCGGGTACAGCGACGGCGCCGCGGCCGTCATCGCGCCGAGGTCGTTCGCCCGCAGGACCTTGGCCGCCGCCACAGCAAGTGTGTTCACGAATCGCCTTCGATCGCGGCCTAAACCTGGCGATTCGCGCACACACCCGGACCACGCTGGTCACAAGGGCCCGATGAGTGACGACACGCCGGGTCACAAGGGCCCGATGAACGGAAGTGGTGACTGGTCATGCGTCACCGGAAGCCTCGTCGCTGCGGGCGTCAGGTCCTAGCCGCTCGAAGGTCGCGGCTCATCCACATCAGCTCACGGCCGAGGTCGCGGCTCGGTGCGTCGTCGGTGCGCTCGAACCCGTGCGCGCGGTAGAAGCGGATCGCCGGCTCGTTCGCCACCAGCACGTCGAGCAGCAGCCGCTCGGTGCCCTCCGGCAGCGCCTCGATCGCGCGGTCGAGCAGCGCCCGTCCGACGCCACGGCCCTGCTGCTCGGGGAGCACGTACAACTTCCACATCACCCACAGGCCATCCTCCTGGCCGAGCCCGGCCATCCCGATCACGTCGGGGGCCTCGGCAACCAACGTGATGCCGCGCTCGATCCCGCGCCGTACCGCCTCCGGCGACCACCACTCGGCCAGCCCTTGCTCGACGAACTCCGGCGCCACGATCCCGTCGTACGCGACCGGCCAGGTACGCAGGCCCACCTCGCGCACCGACTCGGTATCGGCCGGCTCGGCGCGCCGTACCGTGAACGTCATCACGCCATCTCCTTCGCTATCCGGACCGGCTGCCGTCGGGCCGACGAGTCGCTCGGGGTCACGCTCGGCCCTGCGGTGGAGCGGCCAGCGCCTCCTCCAGCAGCGCGGACGCGACCCCGAGCCGGCGGGCGTCCGGCGCCACCCCGAGCCCGAACACGCCGAGCACGCCGGCGCCCTCGGTGAACGGGTACTTGTCCTTGAGCCGCAGATAGCCGACCAGCCGGGACTCGTACTCGGCCACCAGCACGTGCTGCGGTCGGGACCGCTCGTTGAAGAACGCCTCCGGCCCGGGTTGGTCAGCGACGGGAACCCCGAGTCCGGCGTGACGAACGCGGCCCGGTCCAGCGCCAGCAGCTCCGCGTCGTCGTCGAGCCCGGCCCAGCGAACGGCGATCCGGCGGTCGGTCACGCACTACCCCCTCGATTCACGGTCGGCGGCATGACGGTCACCGTAGCTGCTCACCCTGTGCCGGTCTCCGCAGCGCTGCATCGAGCAGCAGCGCCCACTCGGCCGGCGGCGACAAGACGAACAGCGCTAGCCGACCGGCAGTGCCTCGAGCGCCTGGTCGAGCTCCGCGAGCAGCCGCGCCTTCGGCCGGGCGCCCACCACCGACCACACCTGCTCACCGCGGTGGAACAGGATCACCGTCGGCAGCGCCATCACCCGGTAGCGGGCGGAGACCGCCGGGTTCTCGTCGGAGTCGAGCTTGACGATCCGCAGCCGTCCCGCCCGTTCCGCGGCGATCGCAGCCAGCACCGGGGCGATCTGGTGGCACGGCGGGCACCACTCGGCCCAGAAGTCCACCAGCACCGGCAGGTCGGACTCGAGCACCTCGCGCTCGAAGCTCGCCTCCTCGACGGTCGTCAGATCGGTCATCAGGTCACTCCTCGGTAGCTCTCGGCATCGGCGAGGAGGTCGGTCAGCCGGCTGCGCAGCTCGGTCAGCTCCGCGATCCGGTCGTCCAGCTCGGCGATCCGAGCCCGGTACGCCGTCAGCGCCGGCGGGCAGACGTCGGCTCGCTCGTTCCCGGCCCGAAGGCACTCCACGAACGGGTATGTCTGTTCCGTAGTCATCCCGAGCGACAGCAGCGCCTTCACCTCGCGCACCACCGCCACGTCCTGCTCGGTGTACGTCCGGTACCCGTTCGCCGCCCGGCCCGGCCGGACCAGCCCGCGCGACTCGTAGTACCGCACCGCCCGGACCGTCACTCCGGCCCGCTCGGCCAGGTCGCTGATGTGCATGCCGCCTCCTCACCCACGACGCTAAACCTTGACGCCGACGTCAAGGTCAAGTGTCGCCGCCAAGGAGCGCCCGCGTCAGGGCAGGTCGACGTACGACGCCAGGAACGTCCGCGCGGAGGTGGTATCCATCCGGTACACGACATTGGTGGCGTAGCACGGCGTGTCCCCGGTGATGGTCGTCGCCGCCAGCACCAGCTCGCCGCCGATCTCGACGAAGTTGGGCCCGCCGGAGTCGCCGTAGCAGGCGCCACCGTTGCCCTGTGGCTCGATCATCGACAGTCGCACCCAGGCCTTGTTCAGCGCATTGAAGTCGACTGGCGCCTTCATCCGGACGCCGCCGCCGGGGTGGGTCTGGCCGCCCGGCCCGTTCACCGCCTCCTGAGTGCCGTACCCGACGACGGTCCAGCTCAGCGCGTCCAGCGCGCGTGCGCCGAGTGTGCTCAGCTGCCCTGCAGTCGGCAGTGTCGCCGGCGTGAAGTTCCAGACGTCCTGCGGCGTCTTCGCCCGGTCGGCGAAGTCGATCACGCCGATGTCATGCGAGTCAGCCGAGCTGCCCGGGAAGGCGGGGTCCTGGTGCGGGTCGCCCTGGACGATCTTCTCCGCGGCGAGCAGCGCGTCGGCCTGCTGCTGAGGGGTGCGCCCGGCAGCGACCTGCGCGTCGAGCAGGCTCTGGAAGTCCTGCTCGAGGGAGACATAGAACCGCGTGCCGGCCGGCCAGTCGTCCGTGCAGTGCGCCGCGGTCAGGTAGGTGTCGTCGTCCACCATGGTCCCGCTGCAGACCCAGTCGAACCGGTCCGGGACGCCGTCACCGGTGTTGTCCCACAGCGCGACGAAGGCGCCGACCTCTGTCCGTTCGGGCGCCGGGGTGGCGTTGTAGGAGTTGATCGCGACCGCCTGGGTGGTGGTCACACACAGTGCCGCGGTGGTGAGGACCGCTACGGCCCAACGGGTACGACGCATCGTGTTCTCCTGCCACAGGAAGTTCGGTCATGCTGCGTGCGGCAGCCTACGTCCGCCGGGCCGCCGGCGACAGCCGCCCGGCGAGCAGTTCCGCGAGCCAGTCCCCCAGCGCCGCCGCGCTGGCATCCACCTGCGCCGGCCAGTCCAGTGCGGACTCGTCCGCACTGTCCGAGACGTGCTTGACCAGCCGTACCGGTACGCCGAACCGCCGGCACGCGTACGCCACGGCGTACCCCTCCATGTCGACCAAGTGCGCACGTTCGGCGAGCCGGGCCCGCACCACCGGGTCGGTGACGAACACGTCGCCGGACGCCAGCACCGTCTCGTCCCCGCCATCCACCTGCAGAGTCTCGAGCGGGTCCAGCCCGATGGCCCGGATCGCGTCCGCGTTCATGTCGTGGTTGAGCACGGTGCCGGGGGTGAACAGGCCGGCCAACCCGTCGCGCAGGGCGCCCGCCGTCCCGATGTTGACCACCGTCAGACCGGCGCGGTCTCGCGTCGCCAACGCCTCGGTCGTCGCCACCGCGGCCGCGGTCTTCCCGATCCCTGTCACGACCACCGGCAGCCCCTCCGGGACGTACGTCGCTTCGGCCCGGGTCGCGCTCACGACGAGGTACGTCGTCACCGCAGAGATCCGCGGGGCGCTGCGTGTCATGGTCGGGACGCTACGTCAGCCAACTGTGACGGTGGGGCTGCCCTCAGAGCCGTCGACGGGTTCGCCCATCTCGTCGGCGATCCGCATCGCTTCCTCGATCAGGGTCTCGACGATCTTCGACTCGGGCACCGTCTTGATCACCTCGCCCTTGACGAAGATCTGACCCTTGCCGTTGCCGGAGGCGACGCCGAGGTCGGCCTCGCGCGCCTCGCCCGGGCCGTTCACCACGCACCCCATCACGGCGACCCGGAGCGGCACCTCCATGCCCTCCAGGCCGGCGGTCACCGCGTCCGCGAGCTTGTACACGTCCACCTGGGCACGGCCGCAGGACGGGCACGACACGATCTCGAGCTTGCGCTCGCGCAGGTTCAGCGACTGCAGGATCTGCAGCCCGACCTTGACCTCCTCGACCGGGGGCGCGGACAGCGACACCCGGATCGTGTCGCCGATCCCCTTGGACAGCAGCGCGCCGAACGCGACCGACGACTTGATCGTGCCCTGGAACGCCGGACCGGCCTCGGTCACACCGAGGTGCAACGGCCAGTCGCCACGCTCGGACAACATCTCGTAGGCGCGCACCATTACGACCGGGTCGTTGTGCTTCACCGAGATCTTGAAGTCGTGGAAGCCGTGCTCCTCGAACAGCGACGCCTCCCAGACCGCGGACTCGACCAACGCCTCCGCGGTGGCCTTGCCGTACTTCTCCAGCAGCCGCTTGTCCAGCGAGCCGGCGTTCACGCCGATCCGGATCGATGTCCCCCGATCCTTGGCCGCGGCCGCGATCTCCTTGACCTGGTCGTCGAACTTGCGGATGTTGCCCGGGTTCACCCGCACCGCGGCACAGCCGGCGTCGATCGCGGCGAACACGTACTTCGGCTGGAAGTGGATGTCGGCGATC
>Ga0075418_10009676_pt1 | contig 10811 bp, 7 predicted proteins | sample SoiMetdeltSBSDD2_FD_81776 | JGI IMG/M metagenome (GOLD analysis project Ga0075418, IMG submission 81776) | Bulk soil microbial communities from a Populus tree surrounding site in Tennessee, USA - Soil MetaG P. deltoides SBSDD2 | ecosystem: Environmental > Terrestrial > Soil > Tree plantation...
ACCGCCCACAGCCAGAGCCGTATCCTCGATCGCCTTGACATCCAGGGTTGTTGCGGCAGACCCCAGGATGGTCAGGCCGTACAGAGGGTTGTCGGAGGAGAGGAGATCGTTCAGGTCGTCGTCGCCGGTGTCGAAACCGGTCAACGCCGCCTCCAGATGCAGGGAGTTCAGGTTGTCGTCGCGCCGGAAATCCGTGAAGTTCAGCTCGAGCTGGTTGAAACTGATGTCGAGGAACTGCGGCCAGCCCAGCGTCTCCGCATCGAGATTGTCTAGCTTCAGCTGCGAAGTGCTGTTGCCGACCGAAAGGTTGATCTCCCCGACCACGCCGAACAGATCCGCGTCGTTGCCAGTGTCCGTCCCGTCGTCTTCAACGGGGATGTCGAGCAGACCAGGGAACAGGACGCCCGCCTGAGCCGTGACGGCGACGTTACCAGCCCAGTTGCCGGAAGCGAAGTTCACGTTTGAAAACGTCAATGACACGTCCGTGAGCTCGAGGTCCGCGGTGCCGCCACCCACCGTCGTCCCGACCGTGGCGTCCGCCACGTGGAAGTTGACCAGGCCGCTTGGCGGGTTCGTGAAGTTCGCCGCGAGGATGCCGTTGATGATGGAGTTGAGCGAGGCCGGCACCGCCCGGTCCTCGAGCGTCTCCAGAGTCAGGCGAAACCGGCTCGGCGCGTTGCGAATGGTGCGGGTGACGGGCCGGGTGAACGGCTTGCGAAACCAGGAACGCTTCGTCATGGGAAACTCCTAGGGTATTCACGTCGGGCTTACGCCGCGACGATCGCAGTTATCACGCCGGTCCCGCGGCGCGGATGGTCGCCGCCGCAGCGCGCACAACTCGCCCGGCGCCGGACGCTTGCCGACGCAGGCATCAAATTCAGCAAGGGAGCACGAAAATCACGAACCCGGTACGCACGACCGGTACAGGCGGGGAACGCCAGCGGCACCGAATGCTGTTGGGGTTGCTGAAAACTCGCGAGGCGTGATTTGCTTCGTTAAGGAACGGCTCTGACGGAACGAGGAGGGAAGCCGCTCCTCACAACGCATCCACAAAGTGATCCGAACCTACAAGGGTTCGTCATGTGGCAAAAGGAAGTGTCTCTGGGCGACACCGCAGTCAGGCTCATAGAAGCTTATGCGGTACACATGCTCCGATCTAGTGTACAGGACGAGAATTCACGGAAACAGAAACACAGAAAGAAACGATCACCGGTCGTTCGACCTGAACGCCGCGAATGCCCTGGCCCCCGGCCGCCAGTAGTTGACGTTCTGGCACGGCTACGACGAGCAGAGAACCAGCGGCTGGCGACGTTCTCGTCCGACTGGACGTCGATCCGTATTACCGGTTGTTCCGTAACTCCAGCACGCACACCCTCGCGCCCAAGCTGGAGGAATCGGCAATTCGTGTTGCCCTCAAGGCCGGACACGCGTACGTCGCTCACGACTGGATGAGTGACGCGACCGGGTTCCGCTTCGACGCCGTCGACGCCAGCCGCAAGCCAATGGCCGGCATGGGCGACGAGGTGAAACGTGTCGAAGGGTTGAAGTTGTCTGCCAAATTGCCATTGCCAGCATATGTGCGACTGCTGCGGCACGGGAAAGAGGTCGCGAAGTCAGAGGGTAAGGCCGAGGTTCAGTGCGGGGTGACCGAGTCCGGCGCCTACCGCTTTGAAGCCTGGCTCAAACTCGACGGCGAATGGCGGCCGTCGGTAGCCTCTTCCGCCGCAGTGAACAGCGCTGCAATCCAGGAGCGACACGGTTGAAGGATGTCGGTTCAACCCTGCCAGCGGCAACGGTAACGCACCGCCCGGTGCCCCTGGCCGACATGTCGGCCAGAGATTCTTGGAGCAAAAGCACACTCGCTAGTCCGGCTTGACCAGTTGCGGGCGTCGCCGGCAAGCTGCCACCCGCGGTCGAAAGAGGCCGGCGACTTCGAACCCGGCGACATGATCGGCGTGATTGCCGGCCCGCTGTCCGACGCAAACCGGCCGGGCCACGCGCTCGTCATCATTGACCTAGACGCGCCCGAGGCCGTGGAACAGGCCGACTGATACCGGTGACGGTATACGCATCGCCAAACAGCAGGTTCTGGTCGCTGAGAACGGCGGCATCAGTGCCGGCCTGACCATTGACCACAATGGTGCCAGCGAGCACGTCCAAGTTGCCCGCGCCGATGGTTATGACGTCGTTTCCGCCGCCGGCATTGATGGCAACCTGTGTGCCGGCCCGGGTACTGTTGATATTGAAGCCGTTGATGTTGTCTCCGGCGTTGAGGGTTACGCTCTCGACCGTCCCGTACGTCAGCCCGCCAAAGGCCAGACGGGTGATCGTGGAATCGGTGACGGTGTAATTGTCACCAAACGTGTTGGCTTGATCGGCCAGGAGAATCGAATCAGTGCCTGTGTCGCCGTTGACGACCAGCGCGCCCCTGTTCGTGTCGAGGCGGCCGTCCAGGCTGCTGACGAAGACCGAATCGTTGCCGCCTCCGGCGCTGATGGTGACGGTCTGTCCGACAGCCGAGTTCACCTGGAAGATTAGGTCATTGCCGAGATCGGCGTTAATCTGAATGTTCTCGACGGATGGGGAGTTGATGTTCGCGCCGCCGATTTCGACGCCCGTGATGAAGACCGAAATAGTGTCCGGGCCGCCGGTTCCATCAACGACGAGTGTGTCCGAGCCTGTCCCGCCGTCAAAGCGGACCCCCCCGCTCAGTGGCACCGCGAAGACAAAGCGATCATTCCCGGGGCCCCCAACGAAGTCGATTGAATTGATGGCCGTTGGGAATGTGTTGAATGAATTGAAATCCGGGGTCGCGGTCGGATTGACGTAATACACCCGGCTACTCCCGGGGCTGCTCACATTCACAATCCACGTACCGGGGATGAATGGATTGGGCACCACCGTCGCGTCATCGATCCCGGACGTGCCCTTAATCGTCAGCTTGCCGGGTGAAAGCACAGCCGCCCACCCTCCGGCCGAGGGCCCGATGACGTTGTTCATGTAGTTATGCGAGTTCTGCACGCCCCCATCGTCCAGGGGGTAAGTGACATCCTGGATGGTGTGCACCTCGAAGCCGGCGGACGCCGTCATCAGGTCGCGATTGGTGTAGGCGGGCTCGGCAACGTGGTTAAGGCCAAAGGTGTGTCCCGCCTCGTGGGCCGTCGCCCCGCTCAGGAAGTTGACGAAGGCGTCACGACCAAACGGCCCGGCCCAGCCGCTCTCTACGATCCACCGGGCCATGCCGACGGACCCGCCCGAGGCGCCAATGTCATCCCGCGTGTTGTTGGGATCAACTGGAGCGACTCCGCCAGCGCCGGCTGGGTTTTCGTTCCCGGTGACGAAGATCAAGGTGTCGTTGGTCGTGTGGCCGGTGAGGAAATCCACCGCCGCGATCGCCGAGTCCTGGCGGACGACGCGCGCGTCATAGGGAGCGTACAGCAATCGCACCTGCTCCATGATCTTCGACGCGGCCAGGTTCCCATCCACGGAGTCCAGCTTGCCGTCGGTGTTGAAGTCGAGAAACTGGTAGGTCGAGTAGCCGCCGAATTGCGTGTTGAGGACGTCGAAGCCCCGGATGAAGCTGGCATCGGGGGCTGTCTGGGTCACGGTTGTATTGATGTTCCGGGCCGTGTAGTAGTTAATGTCCTGCTGCGAATACCCGTCGAAGTCGAGCAGGATCGTGGTGACGGGGCAGTGTCGGACTTCGAGCGGCTCCAGCACAGGCCGGCGTGCGCGACGCGGCCGAGAAGGACGTCGGGTCGATTGACTGGATGGACATTCTGCACAAATCCGCGTGCGCAACCGCAATGGGGACATGACACGATACCTCAGTGATGGACCATTCTTGCAAGGGGAAGGCCGTGTGCCGCGAGAGTCCGGCCTTCGGCCAATGGTCCCCTAGGCTCCAACGGCTGGCGAAACGGCCCGAAAAAAAACGCCGAGATTAGAAAGCGCAACCTCCGTGGCCAGCGAAAGTTGTTGACCGGTCACCGCGGCGCCGGTAGAGTTTGCGCCGTCAGGCATGTCCCATTCGATGCAATTCGGAGCTTAGGGGGCAGGCGATGCCCCGGTCCGGCCTGTCATCGCCGGGCGGTCGAACTGTATCAGGGGCTGGCCGACGGGTTCCCGATGCTGCCCACGTACCGCCGGCACCTGGCCGCGGCCCTCGGTAACCTGGCCACGGCCCAGAAGTCGCTCGGGCGGTTCCCGGACGCGGAAGACACCGACTCGCGGGCCATCCGGCTGGCGCAACAACTGGTGGTCGACTTCCCCCAGGTGCCGGACTACCGCAAGGACCTCGCCCAACATCGATACAACCTCGGCATCCTGCTACGCGCCGCCGGCCGGCCGCGGGACGCGGAGCAAGCCTATCGCGCCGCCTTGCCGATTGCGGCCGCCGTCGTCTCTCGGTATGCTCGTGCGCCATGTCGGACGTGACGCGTATCCTCTCCCGCGAACCACGGCCCGCCGCTTTTCTTCACTTCGGCCGCTCGTCTGGCGGCTCGCCAACCCCGCTGGCACAACTCATGTAGTGCAGCCTAATCCACAACTCCCGTATGGCGTCTTCGGTTTTCGTCACGGACAGGTAGAGCGGGTCCGCGGCCGTGAAGCCGACTTTAGTCATCCGTTCTCGCAGTCGCACGATGTAATTAACCCAGGGGCCGATCCGCTCGCCGAGGGCGGCGGCCTGTTCGCGCGAGAGCTTCATACCCGGCTGATATTGCGGTGCGCGCCGAAACGGGAGTCCTTGGGGCGCGAAATTCCAAGCGACCGGCGATGCATCGGAGTTCTGAGATTTCCTGCGCCATTTACGCGCCGAAACTCGCATTGTCAGGTAACTGACCGAGCAGCAGAGCTGGCGCGCCGGGCGGCTGAGTTCCGTATTCGGCGAAGGAAAGATGCTCAGCGCACTTGGAGTTCGTCGCCTGGCCCTTACGAGGTCGGGCGCGAAGTTACCCCTCTCGTAGAAGGAGAACGACCATGGCCTCGTTCACCATCGAGATGTCTAGCCCCCTCCGTTCCCGGTGCATAGGGAGACCCGGCGGCCCTAATTCGGGAGGCCATGGCGGGCCGGACTGGTTTATCCGGTACGGAATGGATCTAGGGGTCGCGGAAGGCACGGAGGTCGTTGCTGCGTTCTCGGGCCACGTCACCAAATTCCAACAGCACATCCCTTCGCAAGACAAGCCCAAGGAGTACGGGGCCAAACTCTTCATACGGTCCGACAACGACAAAATGGGCGGCTACTATACTCACTTCACGGGTAGTCCAATTTTTAGCGATGGCCAACAGATCAACAGAGGAGACCGTTTGGGAAAGACTATGCGCGACCATCTCCATTTCGCGCTCGTCGAGATCATCGGGGGCGCGCCGGGGGGGCGCTACACGGGCGTGGACCTATACGAGCAATTCCTGTCGCTGTGCGGCTCTGCGGACACGATCACGGTGACGTTCAAGCAGGACGGTTCGCCACCAGTTGTCGGCTCCAGCCCGGAACTTTCTGTCGGCCCGATCTTGGGTTGGCTGAACGGCTGGTGGAAGGTTTGGGACGGCAACGTGTATTACTATTTCTTCGGCCCTGGCGGTCTCGTCCAGTACACGAATTCACCACCTCGCGACACTAGCGCGCCGCCGCAACGCGCGGCCAACAACGGCCGCTACACCTACTCCCCTCCGAATAAGTTGGTAGTCTCGTGGAACCAAGTCCCCGGGGCCGAGGCCGCCTGTCAGGAGACGTTCTACAACGCAGTGTCCGGGTGCCGACAGATGAACGCCACGTCCAATCTTTACTCACCATTGGTCGCCACGCGGCAGAGCTGAGGCAACCACACCGGCCCGAACCGCATGATGGCCGCCACAAGTTCCCAGTACAACGTGGGTCGCCATGCCACAAGTCCAAATCTGCAAGCGGGGGCACCGGTGGAACGCGGCGACCGACCGCCGGCCCGACCGAGCCGACCGCTGGAAACTCTGCCCGGTGTGCGGCGGCTCGGTGGAGTTGTTCTCCCTGCAGCCAACCCCGCGGCCCGCGGGCGGCGCCGGCGCGGCGGCGATGCCACCCGGACCCGCGGCGGACGCGGCGTGTTCGAGGACCATGTTCATGCGACATTTAACATCAGTTCGACGATTGGTTACCCGGCGAGGCCTTACCCGGCCAAAGCGGATTCGTCTCCAGCTCGAGGCCCTCGATATTCGGGCGCTACCGAGCACGTTCAGCGTATTCAACCTGTCCGACGACGGGGCGGGTTCGCTGCGCGCGGCAATCGCGGCGGCCGAGGCCAACCCTGGCGCAGATATGATCGACTTCGCCTCAGGAGTCGAGGGAACAATCCCTCTGACCACCGGCGAGTTGAATATCCACGGTGACCTGACGATCGCCGGACCCGGAGCCGATCGGCTCACCATCAGCGGAAGTGACACGTCGCGCGTCTTCAACGTGGTCGGCGGACCGGACGAGAGCACGCGAATCACGGTGTCGATTGCAGATCTCACAATTAGCCATGGCCGTGCTGGTCTGGGTGGCGGCGTCCAGAACCAGCTATTCAGCGACCTGACACTCTCGCGGGTCACGCTGTTGGAGAACCAGAGCATCGATTCGCTCAACACCTTTATCGGTGGCGGGGCGGTCGCGAACTCCGGGAACTGGGCCCGCTTGACGGTCGACCACAGCCTGCTGAGCAACAACACGTCGGCGTCCTACGGCGGTGCTATTTACAACAACCTCGGCACTACAACGCTCGCCGACAGCACGCTGCGCGACAACTCGGCCGTCCTCAACGGCGGTGCCATTGCCAACCTGTCCTTCGTATCCGGCGAGGTTCCCGACGAGGACGTCGACCCAGGCAGTCTTACGGTCACCCGCTGCACTCTGTTGGGCAATTCGGCTGAAGTCGGCGGCGGCATCATGAACTATGGCGGCACGGTGTTGCTCAGCTTCAGCACCCTGTCGGGCAACTCGGCTGCCTTCGGCGGCGGCGGCATCTGCGACCTCAGCGGTACAGAGACGATCAGCGACAGCACCCTGTCGGGCAACTCGGCCCTCTCCTTCGGTGGCGGCATCTACAATTTGAGCGGCACGCTCACACTGTCCAACACCACGCTGTCGGGCAACACAGCCCACTTTCTCGGCGGCGGCATATACAGCTATGACGGATTCAGCGGCAACGACGCTACTCTCAACCTGAGCCATTGCACACTATCAGGCAACTCGGCCGGCGCCGGCGGTGGCCTCGCCACACAATCTGAAGGCACAGCGACGCTAACCGACTGCACCGTGTCGGGCAACTCCGCCGCGGGAGAGGAACTCGGCTTCTTCAGTGGGGCTGGTGGCGGCATCTTCAATGACGGGCACGCGGTGACGCTGTTCAACACGACCCTATCCGACAACTCGGCCACCGGGTCAGGCGCCGGCATTTACAACTGGGGCAGGTTGACAGTCGCCGGCAGCACGCTGTCGGACAACTCGGCCGGCATTAGCGGCGGCGGAATCTACAACCTGGGAACGGTGACGCTGAACAACAGCATCCTGTCGGGCAACTCGACCGCGGAGAATGGCAACGGCGGTGCCGTCTTCAACGTGGGCACGCTGACGGTCATCAGCAGCGTCCTGTCAGGCAACTCGGTCGGCTTCGGCCAAGGCGGCGGCCAAGGCGGCGCCATCTTCAACCTGGGCAACGGCACACTGACACTCACCAGCAGCATTCTGTCGGGCAACTCGGCTGTCTTTGGCGGCGGCATCCTCAACTATTCGGGCACGGTTACACTTGCCGACAGCACCCTGTCGGGCAACCGGGCCGGGCAGGGCGGCGGCATCTACAGCATTTCCACAGGCCCAATCGCGACGACTACGCTGACCAACTGCACCCTGTCGGACAACTTGGCCGACAACGACGGCGGTGGCATCTTCAATCTGGAAGGCACCCTAACGCTCGCTAACAGCCTCGTCTCGAGTAACTCGGCCGGCTTCCGCGGCGGCGGCATCTACAGCAACGTCGGTGGCGTCAACACCTTCGGCACGGTGACGCTCAGCAACTGCACGCTGTCCGGCAACTCGGCGGGCACCGATGGCGCCGGCATCTACAACTCGTCCACCGTTCCATTAATGCTCAGCGATTGCACCCTGTCGGGCAACTCGGCCGGCCTCAGCGGGGGCGGCATCTGCAGTGTCACCCCCCCGAACGGCACGGTGACGCTGACCAACTGCACTCTGTCGGACAACTCGGCCCTTTTTGGCGGCGGCATCTACCTCGCCGGTGGAACGGCGACGCTCACCGGCAGCACCCTTTTGGGCAACTCGGCGGACTTGAACGGCGGTGGCATTTGCAACCTGGGCACGCTGACGCTCAGCAACTGCGTCCTGTCGGGCAACTCCGCCCATACAGGCGGCGGCATCTTCACCAGCGGTGGCACGCTGATGGTCACCAGCAGCACCATTTCGGGCAACTCAGCCGGCGACGGCGCCGGTATCGCCGGCTTCGGCGGCACGGTTATGCTCATCGACAGCATCCTGGCGACCAACGCGGCCGGTCATGATGCCGGTGGCATCTACATCGGCGGCGGAACGGTGACGCTCTCCACCAGCAGCCTGTCCGGCAACTCCGCCGGCTTCGATGGCGGCGGCATCTACATCGGCGGCGGAACGGTGACGCTCTCCACCAGCAGCCTGTCCGGCAACTCGGCCATATTCGGAGGCGGCATCTGGAACGCTTCCGGATTGACGCTCATCGGTAGCACCTTGTCGGACAACTCGGCATCCGTGTGGGGAGGCGGCATCTACAACTCCGCGCGCGTGACGGTCGCCAACAGCACCCTGTCGGGTAACTCGGCCGAAAGCGAAGGGGGCGGCATCTACAACTTCGGCAGCGTGACGGTCATCAACAGCACCCTGTCGCGCAACTCGGCCGGCTTCAGGGGCGGCGGCATCTCGGGCGCCGCCACACTGATCGACAGCACTCTGTCGGCCAACTCGTCCCTCAAAGACGGCGGCGGTATCTGGAGCTTCGAGGGCCCGGTGACGCTGACCGGCTGCACCGTGTCGGGCAACTCGGCCCTCCGAGAGGGAGGCGGCATCTGGAACGGCTATGGCTCTGTGACGCTGAACAACACGATCGTGGCCAACAGTCTGGCGGGGGGTCAGATCGTGAACCTCCTCGGCACCCTCCTCGGCAGTCACAACCTGATCGAGAACGAAAGCCCGTCCGGATTGTCCGGCACCATCACCGCCGACCCGATGCTCGGTCCCTTGCAGGACAACGGCGGGTCGACCCAGACGCACGCCCTCCTGCCAGGCGGCCCGGCCATCGATGCCGGTGGCAATGACCTAGTCCCCGTCGACGTGACGACTGACCAGCGCGGCCCCGGTTTCCTTCGCATTGCGGCCGGTGCCGTCGACATCGGCGCGTTCGAGGTCCAGAACCAGGCGCCCACTGTCACTGTGCCGGGCATGCAGACCACCTTCGAGGACTGGGACAAGGCGATCAGCGGGCTCAGCGTCGGTGATCCCGACGGCGGCAGCTTAACGGTCAATATCGCCGTGGCCCACGGCACGCTGACGCTGGGGACAACGACTGGCCTGACCGTCAGCGGCAACGGCAGCGGTGCGGTCTCGCTGTCCGGCGGTGTCGCCGACCTGAACGCGGCCCTCGCCACGCTTGTCTACCGCGGCGGCCCCAACTTCGGTGGCGACGATTTGCTCAGCGTCATCGTGACCGACGGCGAGTTCCAATCGTCCGGGAGCGTGGCGATCCACGTCACGTCGGCAGCCGAGCAGGCGGCCGCCCTGCGGACCCAGGTAAATACGCTTTACGCCGCTGGGGTGCTGAAGAAAAACCAGGCCAACGCGATCCTCGGCGAGCTGGATCTGAAGGGAAACAGCGGTGACATCGGCAAGGTGCAGAGCTTCCTGAATGACGTGGCCGGGCTGCTCAAGGACGGGGTCCTGACCGCTGCACAGGCCGAAGCACTCCTGCGGCCGGGCAACATTCTCTTGCAAAGTGTGACAGTGAGGTAGTCGAGGGACGATACGACATCCGGCCCAGATGTGTTCCACCACCTGGATCACCCGCGTACAGCAAAATGGATGATAGCGCGAGCGAGGGCTCCTCTCCTGCCGCTCAACGGTCATTGCTGCTGGGCCCTCGCCCGATCCCTGGCCTCGATCTTCGCCCGTTGCTCGGCATACGAGATTCGCTTGCGTCGCGGCTTCACTTTGGGCGCCGACATGCTGGACGACCACTCCAGTCCAGCGACCGCGACGGCGACTCCACTGCCGACCACCGCATCCCAAAGATGGTTGTCGTCGCGCCCGACGCGCTTTCCCCACTTGTCGAACGTCCGTCCGCCCATGGTCACGGGCGCCGCCATCTCGCACGTGCAATGCTCCGCGAAGAGCTGGTGCGTCGAGCCCTGGTCGCCGAAGGGTCGCAAGTAACCCCTCACACTGGTCGTCTACTGAATACGCTTCGGTGTGTCGGACGTGTGTCGGACCGATGCGCGCAAGGTTTGGGGAGTCCGGCTGTGCGGGCCACGAATGATAACCGGTTTCCATTCGCGGCTGGCTCCCCGCCCGGGTATGCTCAACGACGTGGCTGATGTCACCCGAATCCTGGCCGCGATCGAGCAGGGCGACCCGCACGCCGCCAACCAGCTCATGCCGCTGGTTTACGACGAGCTCCGCAAGCTTGCGGCCCAGAAGCTGGCCCACGAAGCTCAAGCTCATAGCCTGCAAGCGACCGTGCTGGTCCACGAAGCGTACCTCCGCCTGGTCAGCCCGGGGAGCGCGCCATCCTGGGACGGCCGCCGGCACTTCTTCG
>Ga0075418_10009677_pt1 | contig 10810 bp, 6 predicted proteins | sample SoiMetdeltSBSDD2_FD_81776 | JGI IMG/M metagenome (GOLD analysis project Ga0075418, IMG submission 81776) | Bulk soil microbial communities from a Populus tree surrounding site in Tennessee, USA - Soil MetaG P. deltoides SBSDD2 | ecosystem: Environmental > Terrestrial > Soil > Tree plantation...
ATATCCAAGCCTCGCTGGTTCGCTTCCTGGCCTGTTGAGCAGCCGGCGCCCGAGCTCTGCAACCCTCGCACGGTCGCGCTCGGCCACTGCGTGCAGAAAGTTCGGCCACAGGGCTTGCTCTGCCGTCGCACCCCGGTAACAAGGGCTTGACAGGATCCTGTTCCAGAGCGGTGCCAGCTCCGAGTAGGGCAGCATGGCCGTGGTTCGACTGCTCAAGTTGGTGACCGCCGCTTCCCAGCCACGGCCAAGCCCGCCGATACGGCATGACGCTACAGGCATGTCCAAGGTCGCTATCAGGCTATTGGTCTCGTCCGGCAAGAGACTGAACTCGTTCTCGGCGACGCTCGTAGCAATCAACTCGGCACGGTTCGCCAACATCTCGCGGCGGCCGCGGCCCTGTCCAAACTCCGGGGCGGGCTCGAGCGGGCGCGGCCCCCATTCTGGCAGCGCCAGTTGCACGAACGGAACAGGCAGCATCGTGAGACCGGGCAGCTGGAGGGCATCGCGATGCAAGTAGCGGAAGCGCGCGGCATTCTGGTCCACGTAGGGAAAGTAGTCGGAATTGACGGGGACGGGATACATGGATACGAAGGGGCCGAGCAAGGCCTTATTGCCGATCCGACGGCTGATCAGGTCCTCAATACCCATGATCCCGGCCCGACGCAGCTCGGGCTGCAGGTCCCGGGACGTCAGAACCGCTGGATCCGGATCTGGCACCGCCTTGCCTCGCTGGGCGATGACGAGCATGTCCGTGTCGTCCACGTTATACACATGGTAATCATAGAAGTGCGGCGACAACGCTTTCAGGATCGACATGACCACGCTGAGGTCGGTTTCGTAGATCTGAAGCCACTGCACGAACATGCCGTCGGGCGCGAGATAACGGACGACCTGCCGATAGAACTCGTCCGAGAACAAGGTGGCGACGCCACTGACCCAGGGGTTGGATGGCTCCGAGACGATCACGTCGAACTGTCGCCCGGCCCCCGCAAAGAAGGTCTTGGCGTCGTCGATGACGATCCGGCTTCGTGGGTCTTCGAACAACCGCGATACCCGCGGCAGGTACGCTTGCCTTGCGGCATCCACTATGAATGGTTCGATTTCGATGGACGTCAGTGACTCTACGGCGTCGGTCGTCAGCAGTACGTGGGAAGTCAAACCGGAGCCGATGCCGATGTTGGCAACGGTACGCGGGGCTGGGTGCATGCTGAGAGGCAATGCGCCGAGCATTATCATGGTCATCTCGTCCCCGGACGGTGGCCCGTCACCCATCCGTATGGCGGCGTCCGGTTTGCCGTTCGTCTGGATGGAAATCGATCCACCGATGCGCACCAGTGAAACAGTCGCTGTCTTGCCGTCGCGTAGATACATCAGCTCCATATCCTTGGGAGCCTCGGCAAAGCCGGTTCTATACACGGTCGACAACATGCGCTTTGGGTCGGGGTGAATGGCAATCGCGACGAGCGCCACCGTCGCGACGGAGGTGCCGACCAGGACCCTGGTCGGGATGGATGCGTGACCAGGCCTGGTCACCCTCAAGCCAGTGATGGCCAGCAGCAGGTGCACGACTGCGCCCGCCAGGATGGTTCCCTTCAGACCGACCGTCGGCATCAGCAGGTGAATCGCCACGACGACACCCACGATCGCGCCGACCGTATTGAGTGCGTAGACCACGCCAATGGCGCGTTCGCCAGCACCGCGGACCATCAGCAGCCGCGTGATCAACGGCAGGGTCATGCCTGCGCAGAAAGTCACCGGCACCATCAGGGCGATCGCAACGGACTGCGCAACCAGGGTGAATCCGACGTAACCGGGTTCGGTGCGAGAGAAGGCATGCATCGCCCAGGCAATCACGTCGAAGGAGTAGTGGTAGCCGGCGATCGTCAGGGCCGCGAGGCTTCCCATGATCAGCAGGACCTGCGTGAGAAACCGCATCGGGTCGGCCAGGTGGTCGATGCGGCGGCGAATCCATAAGCCGCCCATCGCCAGGCCGAAGATGAATGCCGCGAGCATGAGCTCGAAGGAGTGCGTCGAACTGCCGAGGACCAGGCTCAGCATTCGGATCCATGCCATCTCGTACAGAAACGCAACCAGGCCGGTTACGAACGCAGCCGCCGAGAGCCAGTAGAAGCGCTGCCGCTCATCGTCGGTTCGCGAGTATTGCGATGGTGCATCGGCGGCCAATGGTTCGCCTTTTGCGAGAAACCAGACGACCATGGCGAGGAGGATGTTGAGCAGGCCGGCCGTGAGCAGGGTTCCAGGCAGCCCTACCCGACCGATCAGGAAGAAGCCGCTGACGAGAACGCCGATCGTGGCGCCGAGACAGTTCGTGAAATAAAGCAGGGCCAGGAGCTCGCCTGGCCGCCGCGGAGCTGACCTTACGAGGCCGCCGCTGATCAGAGGAAATGTCGCCCCCAGCAGGATGGACTGCGGCAGGATGAGCATCGCGCCCGCCGTCCACTTGAACGCCTGTACGCCGCTCGCCGAGCCCAGGGATGGGATTACCGACAAGAAGCTCCAGTCCAGGAAAGACTGAAATATTGTGTGAAACGACAGACCGAGAACGCCAATCACGAGCTCGACAACTGCATATGCGAGCAGGAGCCGGCGGATCCGCAGTGTATTGCGGCTGACGGCCCACGCGCCGATCGCCATACCGCCCATGAAGATGGCGAGCACCAGGGTCTGCGCGTACGCGGCGTGACCCAGGAATAGCTTCAGGTAGTGCGACCAGATCGACTCGTAGATCAGACCCGTGAAACCCGACAACATGAATACGGCGAGCAGCGCCGATTGACGGGTCGATAAACTGGACGTCACGACGCGGCCTCTCCCGACCGTTGGACCGGTATGGTCTTGAACATAATGAAGGTATCGGCACGAAGACAACTGTGACGGCTTCGCCACAATGTCAAGTCCGGCGCCCGGTTTCGACAGGCTTCTGGAGTTTTCGGTGACGATCAGCGCGGCCACTCTTCTGGCTCGCGCCTGACTGTGACACCGGCCTTGGGAGGCTAGGGCGTCCTTACCATTCCCATCGCTGCGGATCGGCAAAGATCACGCGGAAGGTGCTGCCGCCGCCCGGACGTGGCTCGTAAAGCAGCATCGCCCCGTTGGTCTGGCAGAGCTCGCGCGAGATGAAGAGTCCCAACCCCGTACCACCAACACCGTTGGTGAAGAACGGCTCGAAGATCCGCTCAGCATCCGCGGCATCGATACCTGGCCCGCGATCGGCCACTTCAAGGTAGGGACGCCCGCTGGTCGGGACCCGCCCGGCGCGCAGCTCGACCGTGTCGCCATGATCGCCTCCGCCGTGCTTGACCGCGTTGTCGCACAGGTTCCACACCACCTGGTGCAGGTGCGAAGGATCGAAATGCACCTGCAGTCGCGTCGGGTCGCTCGTCAGCCGCAGCCGCTCCGGCGCGAGCTGCAGCGTGTCGCGGAACTCGTTCGCCAGCGTCTCGAGCCACGAGTCGAGCTGCAGGCGCTCCTGGCGCGTGGTATCGCGGCGCGAAAGCTCGAGCACGTTGTCGATGATCTGGCTCACGCGCACCGCGTTCTTCTCGATGATGTCGGTCAGGTGGCGATCGTCCGAACCGATCCCCGGCGACTCGCGGAGCAGCTGGCTGGCGTGACTCATCGCGCCGACGGGGTTGCGGATCTCGTGCGCGATGCTCGCGCTCAAGCGCCCGAGCGCCGCGAGCTTCGACTGCTGGACACGCTCAGCAAGTTGGCTCGTGTCCTCGAGGAAGATCAGCACCGGCCCGGGACCATGCTGCGACAGCGACACGAACTGCGGCTGGATCACCGTGCCGCCGTCGGCCGAGACGACCTCGGCGATCGTGTCGCGCCGGTCGTATTCCTGGCGGCGCCAGGTCTCCAGCAGGTAGAGGAGGCGCGGCGAGACCTCGCCCAGGAGCTCGCCGTTCAGGACATTCTCGCCCTTGAGGAGCCGTGAAGCCGTCTCATTGATGAGCCGTATGCGGTCCTCGGCGTCGACGACCAGGATGCTCTCCCGCAGATGCTGGACGATGAACTCGTTGAGCTCGCTCAGGTTCGCGAGGTCGAGGTCCCGCTGCTGGACACGTGCTTCGCTCTCACGCAGCCTGTTCGCGAGTGGCAACGCAAGCAGGGTGATGGCAAAGAGGCTCGCACCCGTGAGACCCGCGACCACGAAGTCCGAGGCCGAGCCGAAACCCGACAGGGCCGCGACCAGCGCCTGGAACAGGAGCGCAATGACGATGAACGCGGTCGCAGCCAGCGCGAGCCGCGGCTTGATGATGGTGGCGGACGCGCCCGACGGCAGCACCAGCAGGTTCGCGAGCCCGCTGCTCATGCCGCCGCTCGCGTGGATCAGGACCGCAACCGCAACGGTGTCGACGACGAGGAGGATGATCGCGTGCCATTGCGCGCTCGGCCAGCGCTGCTGGATCGAACGTATGCTGACCAGGCCGACGGAGAACCAGGCCGCGCAGACGCCCAGGAACATCCCGGGGAAACGCCAGCCGATCGTGTAATTCGGCGCGTTGAAGAAGAAGACCAGCAGCAGCACCATGGGTGCCAGCAGCCGGAAGATGTTTATCAGGCTGATGACCCGCCAGGGCAGGTCGACTTCTTCCGCCGCTCGTGCCAGTGCCCCTACCTCGATTGCCTGTGCCATCGCCCGAATTTAACAAAGTCCGCCAACGGGACCTGCCGAGCCCGTCACGCCCTGCTGACCCCGGTCCCCGGGCCCCGCCCCCTGCGACTGGCGCGGATCTTTGCTCCCACCGGAGGGTTTGTCCACAGCATTGGCCGGGTCGGCGAGCCCGGATGCGGCTGGCAAGGGGCACTGGGAGCTGAGCTCAACCGGGTCGAGCTCTCCTTACTCTAGGCGTACGGTCGATGGGGCAGGCGAAAGTGCATGAACAGTGCGAGCGCAAGCACGGCGAGCGACGCATATAGCCCCGCGCGCCAGTGCCCGGGAGCCGGCTCGACCACGTCGAAATCACGTACGTAGATCGTCTCGCAAGCGCCGTTGCCCGAGTCGTTGCGCGTGGTGCTCGTGCCGCGCTTGTTCCAACCGCTCCCATAGGCGGCGAGCCAGCCACGTACGCGTACCTGGTCGCCGATCCTCACGTCCGCTACGCGATTCCTGATGGCCTCGTCGTCCGAGATCAGGTGATTGTTGGCGATCTGCTCGGGCCGGATGCTCTCCCACGCGGCGTCGTCCGACGTCTCGAAGTTGCACGTGAAAACGCCGTTCCAGAACTCGATCTCCGACAGATGCGGGCTCGCGGCGGTGTCACCCCAGACGACGCACAGATCAGCAACGTTCAGGTGATCGTTCGCGGCGCGATGCATGCGGCTCGTGCCGTCGTGCTGGCGGTAGGAGACGACCAAACCATGCAGCTCGTACTCGAACTGCGGCGCCACCTCGTAGCGAACGCCTGAATACTCGACCGCGAAGGGCTTGCTCGCCGTCGGCTCCTGGCGCGGCTCCGCCGCCAGGGCGGGCTGGATCGCGCTGCCCGGCGGCAGGTCGTTGCGGTGCCAGAAGGCCACGAGCGCCACGAGGCTGCTCCCGCAAAGCACGATCCTGTTCAGCGACCTGATGCGCGAAGACAAGCGTGGTTGCCCGCCTCCCAAGGGGCCCCCGGTCTCATGCTGCCCGTCGCTTCTTCGCTGCCTCGCTTAGATCGTAGGTCGCCTGCAGATTCATCCACAGACGCGGCGAGGTACCGAGCGCCGCGGCCAGATCCAGCGCTGCCTCGGCGGTGATTCCACGCTTGCCCTTGATCAGTTCATTGAGCCGTGCCTTGGTCCAGCCGACCCGGCGTGCAAAGCTCGCCTGCGACGTGCCTGCCGGACGCAGAAACTCCTCCAGGAGCATCTCGCCTGGATGGATCGGGTTCGTCGGCTGCAGCATGCGCTTTCTGGGCAACTTCGTTCTCCTCCAGAGGGTCAGTGATAACCGATTACGGCCACATCGTGTGCGTTACCGTGCTGCCACCTGAACACGACCCGCCATTGGTCGTTGATGCGTATCGAGTGAAAGCCCTTCCACTTGCCCTTGAGCGCCTCCAGCCGGTTGCCCGGTGGTGTCTTCAGATCGGCAAGTTCCGCGGCGTCGTGAAGGTATAGCACCTTGCGTCGGGCGGTTCGAAGCAGGTCCTGCGGGAAGGCACGGACCTCCTTCGACCAGCGGTCGAAGTACAGGTCTTCGGCCAAATGGTTGCCGAAGCTTTCGATCACGATACGACGTTATCGTAACACGATAACACAAGGCAAGCTCGATTCTTGCCGTTTTCAACGACGCTGAATTGCTCCCACCGGGCCGTTTGTCCACAATACGCGACCTCGTCCCGCCCCTCCGGCCTCCCATGAACCTGCACGAATACCAGTCGAAGCTGCTGTTCGCCCGTTACGGAATACCGGTGCCCACGGGCCACGTGGCCGCCACCCCTGATGAGGCCGCGCGCGCCGCGACCCGGCTCGGCGGCTCGGTCTGGGTCGTCAAGGCACAGGTGCACGCGGGCGGCCGCGGCAAGGCGGGCGGCGTCAAGCTCGCCAGATCGCCAGAGGAAGTCATGAGCGCCGCGGCGGGGATGCTCGGGCAGCGCCTCAAGACCAAGCAGACCGGCGCGGACGGACTTCCGATCGGAAAGGTCTACGTCGAATCGGGCTCGAACATCGCGCGCGAGCTGTACCTGAGCCTGCTCCTGAACCGCGACACCGGGCGTCTCGCGTTCGTGGCCTCGGCGGCGGGCGGGGTGGATATCGAGGAGGTCGCTGCGAAGACACCCGAGCGGATCGTGCGCGTCGAGATTCACCCGGCGTCGGGGCTGCAGAGCTCGCACTGTCGCGCGCTCGCCTACGGTCTCGGGCTCGACGGCAAGCAGGTCGAGGAGTTCGAGGAGATCGCCCGCGGGCTTTACCGCCTCTATCTCGATTGCGACTGCAGCCTCGTGGAGGTGAACCCGCTCATCGTCACCGGCGACGGACACGTGGTGGCGCTCGACGCCAAGATCAACATCGAGGAGAACGCGCTCTTCCGACAGAAAGAGCTCCTCGCCTGGCGCGACCCCAGCCAGGAGGACGAAATGGAGCGCCACGCGGCGGAGGCGGAGCTCAACTATGTCTCGCTCGACGGCGACATCGCCTGCATGGTGAACGGCGCCGGTCTCGCGATGGCGACTATGGACCTGATCAAGCTCCACGGCGGCGCGCCGGCGAACTTTCTCGACGTGGGTGGCGGCGCGACACGCGAGCGCGTCACGACGGCGTTCAAGCTGATCCTGTCGAACCCGAAGGTGAAGGCGATCCTGGTCAACATCTTCGGCGGGATCGTGCGCTGCGACATGATCGCGGAGGGCGTCATCGGCGCGGCGCGCGACATCGGCATCAAGGTGCCGGTGGTGGTGCGGATCGAGGGCACCAACGCGCCGAAAGGCCGCGAGCTGCTCGCCAAGAGCGGCCTCAAGCTGACGGCCGCCACCGACCTTACGGACGCCGCGAAGAAAGTGGTGGCCGCGGCGCGCGGCAAATCCTGAGGGTTTCGAATTTCGGCTCAGAGCCGAATATTCATCGATAATCGGCTGAGCCGAATTTAGGGCGACTCCAGACCATGTCAATACTCGTCACCAGGAACACGCGCGTCATCTGCCAGGGGTTCACGGGCAAGCAGGGCACGTTTCATTCGCAACAGTGCCTCGAGTACGGCACGAAGCTGGTTGGCGGCGTGACGCCGGGGCGGGGCGGGCAGAAGCATCTTGGCCTGCCGGTGTTCAACACCGTGCGCGAAGCGGTCGCGAAGACGGGCGCCGAGGCGAGCATGATCTACGTGCCGGCGCCGTACGCGGCCGACGCCATCCTCGAGGCAGCCGACGCAGGCGTGCCGCTCATCGTGTGCATCACCGAGGGCATACCGGTGAACGACATGGTGAAGGTCAAGGCCGCCCTGAAGGACTCGAAGTCGCGGCTCGTGGGCCCCAACTGTCCGGGCGTGATCACGCCGGGCGAGTGCAAGATCGGCATCATGCCGGGGTTCATCCACAAGCCCGGCCGCATCGGCATCGTCTCGCGATCCGGGACACTCACCTACGAAGCGGTGTTCCAGACGACCAACATCGGTCTGGGACAGTCGAGCTGCGTCGGCATCGGTGGCGACCCGGTGCGCGGCATGAACTTCATCGACGTGATCGCGCTCTTCGAGGAGGATCCGAAGACGGCTGGGGTCATCATGGTGGGCGAGATCGGCGGCACGGACGAGGAAGCCGCGGCGGAGTTCATCCGCTCGAACGTGAGAAAGCCCGTGGTCGCCTATATCGCCGGCGTAACGGCGCCGCCGGGCAAGCGGATGGGCCATGCGGGCGCGGTGATCTCCGGTGGCAAGGGCACCGCCGCGGACAAGTTCGCGGCGCTCGAGGCTGCGCGCGTGACGACGGTGCGGTCGCCCGCGGAGCTTGGCAGCGCGATTGCGGCGCGCCTCGCGCGCAAGGTACCCAAGCTCGCGGCGCGCACGCCGGCGTCGCGAAAACCTGCGACGCGCAAGCCGGCGACGCGCAAGTCGACGACGCGCAGGCCGGCAGCGCGTAAGTCGACGCGGCCCGCCGCTCGCAAGCCGGCCAAGGCCGCACGGCGCAGGACTAAGTCGCGCGCCCATTAGGCCGGCGGTGTTTCGACGCTTTCCCGTGAGTGCGACCGCCCCGATCGAGTGCCTCGCACCGCGCAGTGCCGGTGTGCGCCTGCAACCTTGCCCGCCCAGTCCAGCGTAGACGAGGGTTGCGAATGCGCTTCTGCCTGCTCCTCTGCATCTCCCTGATGAGTTACGCGGCGATCGCCGCCGACGAGAACGGCGACGAGGCGAAGAAGAAGGAGAGCAAGTGGGATGTTTCCAATCCGCCGGGCGAACGGCGCGAGATCCCACTCGACGTCCGCTCGGGCACATGGATGAGCATCGACGTCAGTCCGGACGGCAAGCGCCTCGCGTTCGACCTGCTGGGCGACATCTACGAGCTGCCGATCGACGGCGGTGAGGCGCGCTCGATCACCTCCGGCATGGCCTGGGACATGCAGCCGCGCTATTCGCCAGACGGCGTACACATCTCCTTCACGTCGGATCGCGCGGGCGGCGACAACGTCTGGATCATGAACGCCGACGGCAGCGATCCGCGGCAGGTGACCGAGGAGGACTTCCGCCTGCTCAACAACGCGGCCTGGCATCCCGACGGTCGCTACCTCGCCGCACGCAAGCACTTCACGACACGGCGCTCGCTCGGAACCGGCGAGATCTGGCTCTTCAGCATCGACGGCGGCGAGGGCGTGCAGCTGGTGAAACGTCCGTCGGAAGACTTCCAGAAAGAGCTCGGCGAGCCGGCGTTCTCGCCCGACGGCCGCTACCTCTACTACACACAGAACACGACCGGCGGGCCGATCTTCGAGTACGCGCAGGACGTCAACCAGGCTGTCTTCAGCATCCTGCGCTACGAGCTCGCGGACGGCGGAATCGAAACGGCAGTCGAGGGGCCGGGCGGCGCCGTGCGGCCCACGCCGTCGCCGGACGGTCGCTATCTCGCCTACGTCCGTCGCCTGCGCGAGGACGACAAGTTCGGCTCTGCGCTCTTCCTCAAGGACCTCAGGTCCGGCGAGGAGCGGCCCCTGTTCCGCGGGCTCGATCGCGACATGCAGGAGACGTGGGCGGTTCACGGCGTGTATCCGAACATGGACTGGACGCCGGACAGCGCAAGCGTGGTGTTCTGGGCCGGCGGTGGCATCAAGCGTGCCGACGTCGCGTCCGGTGCCGTGCGCGACATCCCGTTTCATGTTGCGGGGACTCGGGGCTCGATCGCGCCGCCGCGCTTCGACGTCGCCGTGGGGCCCGACGAGGTGAGGGCGCGGATGATCCGCTTCGCGAGCGTCGCGCCCGACGGCCGGCGGGTCGTGTTCGAAGCCTTCGGCCGGTTGTGGCTGAAGGACGTCGCCGGCGGCGAGGCGCGCATGCTCACGCGCGACGAGAGCGGCGCGATGGAGCTCTTCCCGTCGTGGTCACGCGACGGCCGCCAGGTCGTGTTCGTCCGGTGGACCGACGCGGGCCTGGGCGAGATCCATGTCGTCGCGGGCGACGGCGGCCGTTCGCGCCGGGTCACCCGCTCGCCGGGTCACTATCTGCATCCGCGCTTCAGTCCGGACGGCCGGGCGATCGTGTACGAGCGGACGACGGGCGGTGAGCTCACCTCGCCGTCGTGGTCCATCGATCCGGGCGTCTACCTCGTCCCGACGGCGGGCGGCGATGCGCGCCGACTCACCGACACCGGCCGCAGACCCCACTTCGGCGCTTCCGGTGAACGGGTGTACTACACCGAGGACGCGCCGCTCCCGACCGAGAAAGACCCGGCGCACGAGCTCGTCAGCGTCGACTTGAACGGCAAGGACCGCCAGGTGCACGCGAAGTCGCACTACTCCACGCGCATGGAGGTCTCGCCGGACGGTCAGTGGCTCGCGTTCCGTGAGAACTACCACGTGTACACCATCCCGATGCCGCCGGCGGGGCGGGTCGAGCTCTCATTCAAGATGAAGGCGCTGCCGATGCGTCGTGCAAGCGACGTCGGAGGCGATTTCCCGAGCTGGGTGGACGGAGACACGCTGACCTGGACGCTGGGGCCGCAGCTCTACCGCGCGGAGATGTCGGAGCTCTTCGCACCGGGCGCCGCTCGGGCGGACGACCACGATGGCAACGACAACGGTGGCGACGCCGGTGAGGCTGCAGAGGCCGGCGACGGCGAGGACGCGAGCGAGGACCGCGACGACTCGGGCGACGAGGCAGAGATAC
>Ga0075418_10009678_pt1 | contig 10809 bp, 8 predicted proteins | sample SoiMetdeltSBSDD2_FD_81776 | JGI IMG/M metagenome (GOLD analysis project Ga0075418, IMG submission 81776) | Bulk soil microbial communities from a Populus tree surrounding site in Tennessee, USA - Soil MetaG P. deltoides SBSDD2 | ecosystem: Environmental > Terrestrial > Soil > Tree plantation...
GGCTTCGTAGTAGAGGCGCGCTCCGCGCTGCGCCTGTCCGGCCAGGAAGTACGCCCCGGCGCAGGCCCCGGCCGAGGCGCCGTAGACCACGTCGAACGCGTCGCGCAGGCCGAGTGCTTCCAGGCCGGTCGCCATGCCGCCGGAGACCACGCCGCGCATGGCGCCGCCTTCGACGACGAGCGCGATCTTGTGTGGATCGGTGCGAGCGCCGGGGCGGCTGCCGGACCTGGCGCGGTCGAGCAGCACCTGGACGACCGGATGAGGCCCCATCGCCGCGCCCGCCCATGACCCGCGCACGCGTCCGTTCAGGCGCTCGTCCAACGCCCGCACCCCCGCTCGATCTCTACGGCGCTCGTGCGCCCTCAGTCAGCGTACCGGACCGGCCCGGTTCGGCGGAGCGTTTCTGAGGAACGCGCCCGGAATGTTCTCGGTGAGCGGCGACACGCTACGGCGCGGTCGTAGCCTCGGCCGGCGGCGACTCGGCCGGGTCCGTCGGGGCCGGCTCGAGCGGCTCGCTCTGGACCGGCACCTCCTCGGGCGGGGCCGGGGGCTGCCAGGCGATCTGCCAGGTGACCGTCGGGCGGTACTCGCCGAGAGTGCCCGATGCGCGCAGCCCTTCCGCATCTACCGTGCCGATCAGGCGCCGGCTGTCCTCGCGCGTCTGGTACGTCTCATAGGCGCTCTTGCAGCGCGAGAGCTCGTCCTTCGGCAGGCCGGAGCGCTCGACGTAGACGGCGGTCGCCTGAATGCGGTCGCCGTCGATCCGGCCCTTCGTGATCTCCATGACGTGGTGCTCGTCACGGATCTTGCCGCGACAGTCGAACGTGACCGTCATCTCGATCCGGCCGGAGAGCGGGCCGCCGGCGGGGTCAAAGTTGAGCCAGATCGTGCCCTCGACGTCGGCGCCGATCACCTCGCCGGAGACGTCCACCTGCTCAGCGAGAACGGCCCTTGGCACCCCTGCCGTCACCAGGAGCACCAGACCTCCGACGAGCGCCACATCCGCCAGGGCCCGCCCGATCCGCCTCAGGCCTGAATCTTCCCGTCGTTCTCTCACTTGGCCGCGTCCGCGCCTCTGACCCCTCATCGTGTCGCCCCGTGGCTCGTCGTCCGCCTCTCAGAAGACGATGCCAGGAACCTCGATTCTCAGGCAAATGAGTTAGCGGCCGCCGATCGTCACGTCATCGATCAGCACCGTGCCGCTGCCGACGTACCCCCCGGTCCCGCTGATCCAGCGCAGGTCCGAGCCGATCTCGCGGACGTTCGCCAGCAGCTCCAGCATCGGGGCGGCCAGCGTCACGCCGCTCACCGGTTCCGCAAGCTCGCCCTTCACGATCCGCCGACCGGACGCCCCCACCGAGTAGTCTCCGCTGACCGGGTTGATCCCGCCCACGTTGCGCGTCGAGGTCACGTACAACCCCTCGTCCACGCTGGCGACCAGCGCGGCCGGTGCGCGTGTACCAGGGCGCAGCACCAGGTTCATCGGCCCGACTTCGGGGAGGCCACGGTACGAGCCGCGAACGCCGTTCCCCGTCGAGGTCGTGCCGGCCCGCCGTGCTGACTCGCAGTTGTGCAGAAAGCCCTGGAGGACACCCGCCTGGATCAACGGCGTCGCCCTGGTCGGGACACCCTCGCCGTCGAACGGCAAGGTGCCCGGGGCACCCGGCAACGCGCCGTCCTCGATCAGGTCCACCGCCGTCGAGCCGACCGTACGGCCCGGCCAGGCAGGCCCGTCCGCGCGTTGCGTGAACAGCGAGCGACCCTTGACCACCGCGTCGCCAGAGAGCGCCTGGGCCAGCCCGCGCACTAGCTCGGCGATCACGTCCGGCTCGAAGATCACGCTGGCGCGGCGCGTCGGGAGCGGCGCGCCGCCGATCGGCGTGACGGCCCGGCGGGCGGCCCGGTACCCGATGACGTCCGGGTCGATCGCGCCGGGGCCGTGCCCGACCAGGCTCGCGTACCCGCGCTGCGCATCGTCGCCCTCGCGCGCGATCACGCTGAGCGAGAGCCAGCAGAGCGTCGAGATCGTGCTCGCCGACACGCCCCGGCTGTTCACGACGACCACCTGCTCCCTCGCCTGGCCGAACCGCTCGATGTGCGCCGCGTCGATCCGCGGGTCGGTGGCGAACGCCGCCCGCTCGGAACGGGTTAGCAGGTCGAGCACGTCGTCGAGCGACAGCTCTGACAGGGACGGATCGTAGATCGCCAGGTCGTCCGAGGGGACCGGCTCAGGATCCGGCAGCACCCGAGCCGGGTCCGGCGCGCTGGCCCTCGCCAGCCGCACCGCCTGCTCCGCCAGGTCGGCCCGACCGCTCGAGTCGAGGTCCGTGCCCGAGGCGAGGCCGAGCGCACCGCCGATCAGCACCCGCACGCTCACGCCGTGGGCCCTGGCCGTCGTGACCGACTCGAGCGCGCCACCGCGCGCGTCGACCGTCCGGGTCGTCAGGCTCTCCAGGTACGCCTCGGCCTCCTCGGCGCCGGCCGCCTTCGCTCGGGCGACGACGTCGGCACAGACGTCGACGTTCGACTGGTCGACGCTCATCAGCCGCCCCCGCTTGCGCCGTTCGGGCCGCTCGCCGTGCCGCCCACGATCAGCTCGGCGACGCGGAGCGTTGGCTGACCGACGCCGACCGCCACCCACTGGCCTTGCTTCCCGCAGTTGCCGAGGCCTGGATCGAGCGCGAAGTCGTCGCCGATCGCGTCCACCCGCGCCAGCACCGAGAACGAGTCCCCGGCCAGCGTCGCACCGCGCACCGGAGCGCCGAGCCGCCCGCCCTCGATCAGGTATCCCTCGGTGACGCTGAAGACGAACTGGCCGCTGGTGGTGTCTACCTGGCCGCCGCCGAGGCTCACCACGTACAGGCCGGACGGCGTGTCGGCCAGGATGTCGGCGGGCGTGCTGGTGCCGGGCTCCACGATCAGGTTCGTCATCCGGGGGAGCGGCAGCTTCTGGAACGACTGGCGCCGGCCGTTCCCCGAGGTCGCCAGGCCGAGCGCCCGGGCGTGCTTGCGATCGGTCAGGTACCCCTCCAGGATCCCGCCAACCACCAGCGGCGTTCGCTGCCCTGCCACGCCCTCGTCGTCCACCCGGAACGAGCCGCGATGGAGCGGGATCGTCGCGTCGTCCACCAGTGTCACGATCGGCGCGGCGACCCGCTCGCCCAGCTTGCCGGCGTACACCGAGCTGTTTCGCTCGATGTGGTCCGCCTCCAGGCCGTGCCCGACCGCCTCGTGGAACAGCACGCCGCCCCAGCCGTTGCTGACGATCACCGGCATCGTGCCGGCCGGTGCCGGCACCGCGTCCAGCATCGAGATCGCGCCGTTCGCCGTGTCGCGCCCCAGCTCCTCCGGGCTGAACGTGTCGTACAGCTCCAGGCCAGTTTGCCCGCCCCTGGCCCGTCGCCCGATCTGGCGCACGCCGCCACGCTCCGCCGTGACCGCCACCATCAACTGCACGACCCGCCGCTCGTCCGTGGCCAGGATGCCGTCTGAGCTGGCGATCACCACCCGCTGCACCATGTCCGAGAACCGAGTGGTGACCTGGCGCACCAGCGGACCGGCCGCCCTGGCTGCCGCGTTCGCGCGCTCCACCAGCGCCGCGCGCTCCAGGATCGTGGCACGTTCAGCAGGGCGCACGGGCTGGTCGCCGATCGCCGTCCCTACGGCCACCAGGCGGACCGGCTGGCCGGACGGGCCGTCGCCTCGGGCCACGTCGCGCGCGGCGCGGGCCGCCGAGAGCAGGCTCTCCTCACCCCAGCCGTCGGCGAAGGCGTACCCCGTGACGCTGCCGACCACCACCCGCACGCCGACGCCGCGATCCTGGGCCAGCTGGAGCCGATCCAGCCGATTGTCCTCCATGCCGAACGTCGTCGTCCGCTTGTCCTCGGCGAACAGGTCGGCAAACTCGCCACCCGTCGCGAGCGCCTCGGCAAGGGTCCGCTCGACCAGGGCCGGATCGAGCGCCGGGCTGGGGCCAGTCGTCATCAACGGGACCCGAGACCGCCGCGCGCGTACCGGTTCGATGGGTCCCACATCATCCAGCCCGTCGCGCCAGCCGCGACGGCGCCGTTGCGCTGTGCGTCGATCTCGGCGGTTCGGTAGACACGCCCCGTCTGCCAGGAGAAGTCGTCGAAGTACTGGAGCCACGGGCGGAACACCGTGCCGTGATCGGCGGTGCGGGCGCGAGCGCGGCGCAGGCTCTCGAAGACGACGGCGTACGGCTGCTGGATGACCTGGGGGAACGTGATCAGGCCCGGCAGGCCGGACCGGAAGGTGGAGGGGTGGACGGTCGGGCACAGGTAGTCGACGGAGCTCGCCAGCACGTTGAGATCGTGGCCCACGCCGTTGTCGCCGTCGTTCCAGGCCACGTACCCTTGCACGTCCAGGCTGACGAACGCGCCGGCCAGTCGGATCTGGTTGCGCGCCTCTCGCAGGAAACCTCCGACCGTCTCGACGCGGTCCTGCTCGGTGACCCACAGGCGCGAGTACCGAGCCTGCTTCGCCGAGAGGCTGCCGGATGTCTCGGCGGGGAAACGGACGCCGTCGAACAGGATCTCGTCGAACCCCTTCGCGGCCGCCTCGCGGGCCAGCTCGACGTTGTACTCCCAGACTTCGCGTACCATCGGATCGACCCAGGCCTTGCCGTCCCCCTCGGTCCAGGGCTGGTTGCTGAATCGCTCCCTGACGCTGACGTCCAGGCCGGCCCGTGAGCCGTTGCGTGCCAGCACGTCGTCCTTGAAGACGACGATCCGGGCGATCGTGTAGATGTTGCGCTGCTTCAGCGCCGCCATCAGCTCGTCGATGTTCGGCACGGTCGGCTCCGCGTTCGCGCCGATCTTCTCGGCCAGCGGAACGCTGCTCCGGTAGGTCAGACGGCCGGTGTCGCCCTTGACGTCAATCACGACCGCGTTCGCCTCGGTCTTCTCGACCAGCGCCAGGACGTTCTGCCGCAGGTTGCGGTCGCCGACCCCGAAGTACGTCAGGTAGAGCGCCTTGACTGGGAACGGCTCCACTCGGGCGACGATCGTGCGCGCCTGCGAGGCGTCGACCTCGATCCGTCGGTAGCCGGGCGCCAGCACCCTGAGCGGGCCGGACGGCCGCCGGTCCAGCTCGAACATGCCGTGCTCGTTCGTCGTCTGGGCGGAGTCGTCGTGCGTCACGGAAGCGCCCGGGATGGCCCGGCCGGTGCTGCCGTCCACGACGTAGCCGATCACGCGCGGCTGCATCGGCACCGTGACCTCGCCGCCGCCTCGGTACCTGACGACGGTGTTCTGGAAGCCGGGCGCGGACACGGTCATCGCCATGTTGTCGCGGGCCGGCTCGACGTCGAAGCGGCCGGGCTCGGTCGGGCGGGACCGGATGCCCGCCGCGTCGATCACGGCGTCGGCGATCGGCTCGTTCGTCTCGGCGTCCCGCACGTTTAGCGCGAACGAGCGCGGCACGAGGTCAAACTGCTGCGCGCGGGGCGGAAATACCCGCGCCTGACGCGCCCGGTAGCCACTCGCCTCGACCTGAATCAGCTCGGTCATGCTGGCCCGCTCGACGGCGAAGGCACCGGTGCTGTCCGTGGTCAGGCTCGCCGGCCCGAGCCGAACGGTAGCCCCGACGATCGGCGCGCCGGTGACGCGGTCCCGAACCACGCCGTTGACCGCGACTTTCGGGAGCAGCAGGTCGAGCGGCGCGAGCGTCAGGATCAGCATGCCGAGCACCAGCGCCCCAATTCCGAGCGACGAGCGCGCCCGCCGACGCCCGCCCGAGTGACCACTCTGCCTGGGGGCCGGCTGCAGGCGCACCGAAGATCGACCCGCGTCGTCGTGGTCGCTCGGAATCCTGGCGCGTGGCTCTGAGGCGGTCACGACCGGGCTCAACCCTTCGTCGCGAGGGCGCGTCGACTCGTGCTCACGTTTGCTGGCGTATTGGGCGATTGTAATGGAGATGCAAGGCCACGGCAACGCTCGAAGTCCGGACTCTGGTTTCAGGCGGCTCCAGCGCGGAGTGGAACGTCTGGCCGGGCCAGGGACGTGCGAAACGTCGAATTCAGCCCTGGGAGCGGCGAGCTCGCGAACCCGCTGTCCTCTCCGGCCGCGGCCGAACGTTCGTGAACACCATCGGAATCGCGGCACAGCGGAAGCAGCGGCCCGCGCCTGGGACCGCCGACGCCCGGCGTCGCCGCGACGATCCCTGAATCGACTCCGCTCCCGCGCCTCGAGCCGCCCGTCCGCGAGTCGTCAGCGCCCGCCAGGCCCGTCACCTCGCCGAGCCTCAGTCGGAGCGCGCCGGCGGCAGCGCAGGCCGGACAGTCCGCCGGCAGTTCCCCCGCTCCGGCCGCCGTCGGGCCCTAAGACAAACGCACCGGAGCCGGCCGGCCGGTGGTAGAATGCAGCACTGCCGGAGCCGGCGAAGGTGCCGGCGAAGCTTGTGCGCATCGGGGCGCGGAGGCTGACATGCCAGTGGTGACCATCGCTCGCCTGCTGGGGAGTCGAGGAGACGAGATCGGCCGGGCGCTGGCCGATCGTTTGAACTACCGGTACCTCGACCATCGTCTGCTGCTCGACTACGTGCGTGAGTTCGGCGAGGTCGAGGCGAACGCGCCCGAGATCGCCGAGACCCGCCCGTCCTTCTGGGAACGCCTCAACGAGGAGCGCCGCCGCCACGCCATCGTGGTGCGCTGCGGCGTCTACGGCTTCGCCAAAGACGACGATGCCGTGATCGTGGGCCTGGGCGGCAACTACCTGATGCGGGGTATGAGCCACGCGCTCAGGACGATCACGCTGGCCCCGACCGGCGTCCGGGTGCAGCGGGTGATCGATCGCCACGCCGGCAACCTGGACCCCAACACCGCCGCCGAGGTGGTCCGGCGGAGCGACCGCGAGCGCGGCGGCTTCATCCGTTACATGTACAACGCGGACTGGCTGGACGTGCACGCCTACGACATGGTGCTGAACACCGCCAACCTCGAAATCGACCAGGCAGTAGACCTGCTCGCCTACACGCTGGAGCGCTCCGAGATCTCCCCCACGGCCTCCTCGCTCCAGGCGATCGACGACCTGGCGCTGGCGGCTCGCGTCGAGGCGGTCCTGATCTCGAACGCCGGCATCTGGATTCACGGGCTGAAGGCGACCGCCGAGCGCGGCATCGTGACCATGGCCGGCGAGGTCATCACCGACGAGGATCGCGAGTACGCCGAGGAGGTGGCTGGCGGCGTGAACGGCGTCCGCGCCGTCGCGAACGACCTCCGGATCCAGCCGCCGCCGCTGACGGGCATGTAGGGGCCAGGTTGACGACAGGCGACCCCTGGGGCATCGTCGGCCACGAGCGCGCCGTTGACCTGCTGCGCCGCGCGATCCGCACCCGCCGGATCGGGCATGCGTACCTGATCAGCGGCCCGCTCGGGGTCGGCAAACGAACGCTGGCCGTGCGGCTGGCCCAGGCGCTGAACTGCGAACGCCTGGGGCCGGGCGTTGTTGGGGGTGAAGGGGATCCTCCATGTGGGACCTGCCGGCGCTGCCGGCTGATCGCCGCGGACGCCCACCCGGAGGTGCGCGTGGTCGGCGTGCAGGCGCCGCACCGCGTGATCCGCGTCGCCGACGTCGAGTCGATCCAGGCTGACGCGGCGCTCCGCGCGGCGGACGTCTACCGCAAGGTGTACGTGCTGGAGCAGGCCGAGCTGCTCCACCCGGACGCCGCCAACCGCCTGCTCAAGACGATCGAGGAGCCGCCGCCGTCCGTGGTGATGATCCTGACGACCGTCGACCCCGAGGCGACCCTGGAGACGATCGTCTCACGCTGCCAGCACCTTCGGCTCAGGCCGTTGCGTCGCGATCCGCTCGCCCAGCACCTCGTCACGGTGTCCGGGCTGGCGCCCGAGCGCGCCGAGCTGCTGGCGGCCCTCGCGGATGGCTGCGTCGGTCGGGCGCTCAGCCTGGCGCACGACGACCGGGCGCTGGAGCGGCGCTCGCGGCTGCTGGACGAGATGGCCGATCTGCTGAACGCCGATCGCGTCGCGCGGCTCCAGTACGCCCGGACGCTGGGTGACCGCTGGAGCAAAGATCCCGACGGCGTCCGCGAGGTGCTGAGCACCTGGCTCCGCTGGTGGCGGGACGTCCTGCTGATCCAGGGCGGGCTTGACGAGCGAATCGTCAACCTGGACCGACGGCCGGCGCTGGAGCGGCTGGCGCGGGCGCTCTCCTCGGCCGAGGCGGGTGCCGCCGTCAGCAGCATCCGCGACGTCCTCCAGATGCTGGATCAGAACGTCAACGCGCGCCTGGCGCTCGACGTGGCGACGCTCGACCTGCCGCGCCCGGATCGGGCCGCGTGACCGCTGACGACCCACAACCGCCCGGGACCGCACGAGCACCAGCCGGCGTCCGCCGTGCCTGGCCCGATCCGTCCTCAATCTCCCCCCTCTCCGCGCCGGAGAGGGGGGCTGGGGGGGCCGTGGGGATGCAGGGGCCCCATGGTAGGGTGGGGAGGTCGGTTCCGGTAGGACGGCTCCGCTGGGTCCAGCAGGGACCGTTCGCGCTGGCGCTGGGCGACCGCGTCGCCGTGCGCGAGGACGACGGTGAGTGGCTGGGCGAGGTCGTCGTGCCGCCGGAGCGGGTCGTCGAATGGTCGGAGCTGACCGACCTGCCGGTCATCGCGCGGCGCGCTACCGATGCTGAATGGCCCGCCCCGCCCGTTACGGCAGGGCGTCGCCTGCTGGACTCGCTCGGCCTGCCGCCCGAGCTGCTGACCCGGCCCAGGCCGGGCTCAGCTCCGGGACCACTCGTCGCTCGGTCCGCTTCGGGTCCGGGAGATGCGGCTGAGGACGAGCGAGGCGATCAGCAGCCCGGCGGCGATCAGCGCGAACGCCAGTGACCAGAGGCGGATCGGTGAAAGCCACGGCGACGTGACCGTCGCCGGCGAGGCCGACTGTTGCGCCTGGGCCGGTTGAGGGGCGCCCCCAGTGACCTGGCCGGGCACGGCCGTGGGTGCCGGTGGGCCAGAGGCGAACGCCGCGCTGGTCGGTTGAGGAGCGGGCGGCGCGGCCGGGGCCTGTGGCTTCGCGGGAGCGCCGGGCGCCGGCTGGGCAGCCGCGGCCGGTGCCGCTGGCTTCGGCTCAGCTGGCCTGGCTTGCCCAGCTTGCCCTGACGGAGGAAGGGCAGGAGGGGGAGCGGCAGCGGCCGGCTTCGCAGCGGCGGCCGGAGCAGCCGGTGCGTTGGCGATCTTCGCCGCCGCGTCCTCTGCCCTGTCTGCATCCATCGTCGAGCGCGTGGTCGTGAAGTGCATCGAGCCAGCACTGCTGTCCTGCACGGCCGCCGGGACCTCATAGCCGGTCTGCATCGCGTCCACGGAGAACAGCACCACGCAGAGCACGGCCGCGACCGTGCCCATCACCCGCGTCAGCGGGATCAGCAGGCCGAAGCGTCGAGCCGGCCGCCGGGCTTCGACCGGGATGGTGAACGACCTGGGCGGCAGGTAGACCGGCAGCGCCCGCAGCAGGTCCCTGACCGCCCGCAGGTCCGCCAGCTCGTGCGAGCAGGTGATGCACTGCTCGACGTGCCCCGCCAGAAAGACCAGCTCGTCAGACTCGGCGCGGCCATCCAGCAGCGCTGAGAGCTGCTCGGTCGAGGCGTGTCTCCCGACCTCACGCACGAGCTGTGTACCCTCGATTCATCAGCGTCTCCAGCAATAGCCTGGTGCTCCGCCACCGCGTTGCATTCGCAGGTGGCGGGCCCGTCACAGAGTGTATGGCAACAGATCATACGCCCGATCGAGGCGATTCGATCGATCGACACCGCGCTCGGTGACGGTGAAGCAAGCTGGGGCACGTGGCGTGCCCTGACTCATAGCTCATGACGCTCGAGCTCGGCAGGAAGTTCCCCACGCTCCACTAAATACTGCCGAAGTCGGGCGCGGGCGCGGCTCAATCGCGACTTGACGGTGCCGAGGGCGACCCCCTCCGCGTCGGCGGCCTCCTCGTAGCTCAGCCCCTGCACGTCGCACAGCACGACGATGATCCGCTGGTCGTCCGGCAGCGTCAAGAGCCCTTGCTCTACGACGCTGACGGTCTCGGCGGCGAGCGCCGCGCGCTCAGGTCCAACCCGCCGATCGGCGAAGCCGGCCTGGTCGCCGCTCTCGTCGACGATCACGTCCAGCGAGGTCGAAGGCCGGCGCTGCTTGCGGCGCAGCAGGTCGTAGCAGGTGTTGACGGCGATCCGGAGCAGCCAGGCTTTGAACGACCCGCCCCGAAACTCTCCAATCGCTCGGTACGCCGCGAGGAACGTCTCCTGCGTCGCATCGGCGGCGTCCTCGGAGTGGCCGAGCGTGCGCAGCGCAACGTTGTAGACGCTGGTCTGGTACATCAGCACCAGCTCGTTGAAGGCGGAGGTGTCGCCGTGCTGCGCGGCCTCCAATGCTCGCGACTCAGCGACGCCTCGATCGGCGATGGAGGACACGAACGGCGCCTCGTGATTCTTCGGGATCTGGTGCCAGAGCTGTAGTGTCAACCGACCAACTATACGACACCATGCCGGCGCCGGACAGTCACCAAGGCGACATTTGCGCGGGCAGTCCAGCAGACGAGTTCGGAGCAGACGAGTTCCGAGCAGACGAGTAGAGTGAACTGCTCTCAACTCGTCTGCCTCGAACTTCGAACTTCGAACTCGCCTGCTCGCCCGGGGCACGGAAACTGCTCAGATTGGGTCACGGAATCGGACACGCCCAGCCCTGGCGCCTCGGCGGCTCGAGGGGCGCTGGATCGCCGCGCTGGAGCGATGTGGCGTGCCTTGAACGGGAGGCCCACGCGATGGCTGAGAGCCAGAACCTCGA